>Ga0209862_1000351_pt1 | contig 17442 bp, 17 predicted proteins | sample OrgsoiDNA_201061_FD_185809 | JGI IMG/M metagenome (GOLD analysis project Ga0209862, IMG submission 185809) | Permafrost soil microbial communities from the Arctic, to analyse light accelerated degradation of dissolved organic matter (DOM) -... | ecosystem: Environmental > Terrestrial > Soil >... | reverse complement strand
GAGCGTGACGCCGCGGATTTACTTGTTGTCGCGGATGATTATGGAGTTGGCTGGGAAAGATTAAGCTGTAAATAATTAGTCAATAAACCAGGCTCAAGGGGTTTGCTTGAGTCTGATTTTTGTGACTAATGAGGTGGCTTGTTGTTAACTTCATCTTTTGCTGCAGATTAGGTTAATCTGGTTTCTGAGCTAAAAAATATGAAATTGTTTGACTTAAGTTGATTATTCCTTGTTCTGCCTCGGTACAAAGATATTCAAATATTTGAGGGTCATTAGCTAAATCATTTTCGATGATTTGCTTGTAGAAGTGCTTGTCGGTAGTGATAGCTTCCGTGCACTTTAACTCTGGTAGGAATTTCAGAACTTTATGGTCTGCAAAGATTTTTTTCTCTACACTTTCAAACGGTAAAAAGTAAGTGTTGGGGCAGTTTCTTATGTGTTTATTTATCTTTTGGTCACCATCTAGTATAGATATCACATTTTCTGACTGTGAGAAAAAGTGCTCTGTTCTGTTGAGTCTTAACAGTTTTGTGACGTTAGAGCCACCTCCGATCGGTACGATTTTGTATTGAGAGAAATTTGTAGGACAATACCTTGCAATTACAAAATCAAGAAAGTTCTTTAGCATTTCGTCTTCGGTGAGAATATATTTGTCCCATCCAGTGAAGCCAAACATTATACTTTTTATGTAGTTGTATGAAGCAGGTATGATGTCTCCTTCACCATCTACATTGGTCATGTAGAATAGCTCTGTATCTTTAAGTGTCCTCATTAGTGCAAGTGAGTGGGTCGTGTACACAATGTTAACAAAATAAGTTTTGCAGAATGTGCGTAGCCTTCTGACTAGATGCGTCTGTGCCGCCGCATCTAAAGATATATCTATTTCATCGATAACTATCAGCTTACAGCGGCTGGTGATTTTTCTATAAAGGCTTATTAAGAAAAACTCTCCAGAGCTTAGATGGTCTTCTCTTACGTATCTATCGCCGTCAAGAGGGATGCAGTAATATTTTGTGTTTTTTGCATTTATCTCAACGAGGTCTTCAAATTTCTTGCTTGAGTAGATATCGTTAAGGAATTCTATGAGCTCGTCAGGTCGGCTGTATTGACCCAAAATAATAGCAGTTCTTATATCTTTGTCTGCAGAGCTGATACTTTGGAAATGATTGAAGCGTTGCCCAAATGGCATTGGAAGTTCGACGTCAATAGTGTGCTTGACTTTGTCTGGAATGGCTGATTTGCAATTCAGGCTATTTATTGACGTGTCGTAACTGAAAACGAATTCATCTGGCCCAAGCTTGTACCGAACCTCGCTTCCATCTTTGAAAACGCCAGTAGAAGTGGTTTTGGAAAATGTGTCAGCCGAGCGGAAGTTAAGAATTGACTTGATAAGCGTAGTTTTTCCTACGCCATTCTTGCCTACGAGACAAGTGAGTTTATTTTGGTCTAAATCTAAACTGAACAACATATGTTTGACGTGCTGTATGTTTCTTAACTCGACTGACAGCTGCATCATAGCTTGTCCGATTTGTGAAGAAACATATCCACAATTGTGGCGCCATATTTTTTTCTTAATTTGTCAAGATAGCTGGGGTCAACAGTGTTGTAGTAATTGAGCTGCCCTGACATTCTTTCTATGGCGCTGTCAAAATCCGGTCCGGCAATTTCGTTGAATTTTTCTTTATCGGTTAAGTAAAAATGTAATTTCACTTCAGTGTCTCTCTTGAATTTTATATCCACAGACACTTTTCCGTTTGGTAGGATTACCATCCCTAATAGCTTTATTTTGTTTCCTGTTTGAGTGTGCTTGCTCTTTTTTTTATTAATGGAAAGCTTGTTATTAGTGAGCTCGGATAAAAGGCGAGCGACATATATCTCTGCTTCGAGTGTTGGTGATTTTTCTAATGATGAAATAATTATGTCGTCAGAATATCTGGAGACAGTCAGTTTGTTTTCAATGCAGTATTTTTGCAGTTCGTTGTCGAAGTTGAACAGGCATGCGTTGCTGAGAAGTGGGGATGTGGAGAAGCCGACAGGTACTGAATCGTTGATTGTTAAAATTTTTACTATGTTGGTGATATGGTTTTTTATGTCTGAAATAGGACATGTTTCGATGTTGTTAAGTATTGTTGATGTGACTAGGTCGGTATCGATGCTGTTGAAGAAGTTTGTGATATCTGTTTGAAAGAAATATTTACTGCTTGCGTGTTTCGATACGGCATCTACAGCGTTGACACCCTTTCTATATGAGAATACAACTTCATTGTTTGTGTGTAGGTGTTCTAATAAAAAAAGATTAAGGAAAGAGTGAAAGGTTTTCAGTCTTTTGTTTGGTATGTGGATTTCTCTGTCGTTATATATTTTTTTTTCATAAAGATCGCTGATGTCTCCAGTGTCAAGTTCGGGGAATTCGAACTTTCCTTGGTGCATCGCAGTTAATAGTTCTTTTAGTGGTCTTTTGTTCATTTCTTAAGCTCAAGCCCAATATCGCGACAGAGACACGGTTTGGACAAAATATGCCGGAAAGTAGAGCGAGACACAATACTTTCTCTAAAAGCAGAAATTTCCTTTTCTGACGTAGTTCAAGTGTTCGTCTCCGTAGGAAATATCTGTGAATGTACTAGGTGAAACTCGGCTAAACAGACGTAGGCGCTCAAATCAAGAAAATGGCAGGTGAAGTATTTTTTTGAAAACCCGGCATGCGAAAAACGATTCGACTGGGGCGTTGCGGAGGGAAAGGACGAACAAAGGAGGATAAAAATCAATCAAGAGTATTTACTATTTATGTGCCTCTTTAGCCATTCGCTAGAGAGGCACACAAACGTAAAGCGGAGACTAGACACCTGTAGAGGCCAGATCTGATGACCGGAGATGCTCCTAGTCACTGGCATGGCCTGACTCTAAATCAAGCACTCATAGAAAACAAGGCTCCGGCCAGAGCGGGTGGCCATGTTGTATCTCGAGATCGGCCTGCGTTGGCACGTAGGTCCTAGGAACGATTTTCAACGGCGTACAACTTTCCAAGACGTTTCCTACGACGTACCCTGTTGCCGCGTTTCAGCATCGACCCCTATAGTTCGGGCTCGCGAATTAACCGCGAACGACCTTGGCCGGTCGACTATCTGAAATGCAACAGCGTCATGCGTGTTATGGCGGCTGTGCGCGGGACACCTTCGGGTGTGCCGGGTCTTTCAGGTACCGGTCGGCCAACCCGCACACGGCTGCCACCTTACATTCGCTTGGCCGCGAACGGTGGAAGCTCAACCTGGAGTTGTCTCTATGTTCGACCAAGTCATGCCCCGTTACCTCCCCATCGACACCTACGACGCCGATTCCCCGGTGCTCTACATCAACACTCATAAAGAAATCAGTGAGATTGCTGCCTGCGCGGCGCATCGCTTTACCGTGGTTCGCGATCTGACGGACACCTTGTCCAGCCTCACGCTCAAAGACATTTCCGATTGCGATTTGACGCGGGTAACCCGCGCGGTGCATCTGTTGATGCGCGAAGGCTGTGCGATGCTGGATGTGATTCAGGCGCGGGCGGTGCAGCGGGAGGCGGGGTTTAAACTTCGGCTTAGCGGTGTTGCGGCTGACGCTTTCGCGAGCAAGCCCGCTCCCACATGGAGTCAGTGTTGATCACAAAATGTATGTTCAACATTAATTCACTGTGGGAGCGGGCTTGCTCGCGAAGGCGTCCTGTCAGTTCACCCCGGCATACCCGCCAAACGGTCACTCTTTAACGCGCATAAACTCTTCCGCCCAGCGGATGTAATCCTCTGGCTGCGTATAGGTATGCGTTAACTCGGTCGCGCTCAAATCCGACGCCTGGGTAAAGATCTGCCGCTGTTCACGCAAGCTGTCGTAAGTCGCCTTGATCGCCGCAAAGTACGCGCCATGGCCGTCGATGGTGACCCGCACGCCCAGTTCCGCCAGGCGTTTATCGTCGCGCAGCGCCGGGTTGCCGTAGGTGACCAGCATCAGTGGCACGCTCAGGTGTTCGGCGATTTTTTCCAGTTGGTCGAAGTCCTGGACGCCGACCATGCAAATCCCGTCGGCCCCGGCGTTTTGATATTGCTGGGTGCGGCTGATGATTTCCTGGATCGGCAGGATCCCCGCATTGGTGCGGGCGATGATCGCCATTTCCTTGTCGACCCGGGCTTCCAGCGCTGCGCGAATCTTGCCGACGCCTTCAGCGACGCCGATCAAATCGGTGGACTTGCGGCCGAATTGGGCCGGCAGCAAGGTGTCTTCGATGGTCAGCGCGGCGATGCCGGCGCGTTCGAGTTCGACGATGGTGCGCATCACGTTCAGGGCGTTGCCGTAGCCGTGGTCAGCGTCGGCGATGACCGGCAGTTGGGCCACGCGGCCAATACGGGTGGCCTGTTCAGCGAATTCGCTGAGGGTGATCAGTGCGAAATCCGGGGCGCCCAGTACCTGCAACGATGCGACCGAGCCACCGAGGATCCCGACTTCAAAACCCAGGTCTGCGGCGATACGCGCCGACATCGGGTCGAACACCGAAGCGGTGTGGTAGCACGTGTCGGAAGCCAGCAATTGGCGAAAGTTACGGCGCAAATCTTGATGGGAAAGCCTGGACATATGAGTTCCACCACTGCATTGGAATGGAAGGGCTTGAGCAAAAGTGTCAACGCCGAAGGAACAAAAGGCTATCACGCTGGCGGGGTCAGGAGGATGACGAATTTTTAGACAGGTGAAACGATACCGCTCCTTGTGGCACGGGAGCTTGTGCTAATGCCGGTCACTAAAGAGATGAGCGACGCATGACCTGTGGCGAGGGAGCTTGCTCCCGCTCGGCTGCGCAGCAGTCGTAAATTCAGCAAACGCGGTGTGTCTGAAAAATGGGGTGGCAGGTTTTGGGGCCGCTTCGCAGCCCAGCGGGAGCAAGCTCCCTCGCCACAAAGGCGGGGGATCAGGCCGCCACCGCCTGCTGCGCCTGATTCAACAGCGTCACTGCCCGCACCGAATTCCCCGGTTGCAGCTGCAGACGCTTGGCAGTGAGGCGGTCGACGATCAGGCTGTTGCCCACCAGCCGCGCCTTGGCGGTGGTGATGCGGCAGTTTTCCATGCGTTGGTTGTGGATCAGCCACACCGGGGCCTGTTCGTCCGGGGTGCCAATGCCCAGCACCAGCGACTGGCTGTCACGCACGGTGCGGATTTTCGAGACCTGCGCTTCAATCACCGGTCCGCCATCAAAGATGTCGATGTAGTCCTTGTGGGCAAAACCTTCGGCATTGAGGATCTTTAGCGCCGTCTGCGTGTTCGGGTGAGCCTTGCCGATCACAGCCTGAGCCTGTTCGGTAAGCAGACAGGTGTACAGCGGTTGGCGGGGCATCAGTTCGGCGATGAACGATTTGTTGCCCAGCCCCGACAGGTGATCGGCGTGGCTGAAATCCATCTTGAAAAAGTGCCGGCCCAGACTGTCCCAAAACGGCGAGCAGCCTTGTTCGTCGGCACTGCCGCGCAGTTCGGCGATGAGCTTGTCGCCAAACAGCTGCGGGAATTCGGCGACGAACAGCAACCGCCCCAACGACAGCAATCGACCGTTGTTGCCGTAGCGCTGATCGGGGCGCAGGAACAGCGAGCAGAGTTCCGATTGGCCGGTCATTTCGTTGTTCAGGAACAAGGTCGGAATATGCTTCTGGATACCCAGGTCCGGCGACGAACTGACCGTCAGCCCGACCCGGTAGTTGTACCAGGGCTCTCGCATGCCGACGGCCCCCGTCAGGGCACTGACCCCGACCACGCGTTGCTCGTCGTCCTCCAGCACGAACAGATAATCGGCGTCGGCACGTTCGACCTGTTCGGCGAAGGTCCGCTGGGACCAGCGCACGCGGTGGGCCAGGCGATCTTCGTTCGCCGGCAGGGTGGTGAACCCGGGGCCTGCCTGTTGCACCAGCGTCAGCAAGGCGGGCAGGTCGGTGATGTGAACCGGGCGGACAATCATGATGCAGCTCCTTTTGCGCGCGTGCTCGGGCGCTGTCGTTGGGCACGGGTCCCGGTGATGCTCACAGGGCGATCAGCCGGATCGGGCTGCCGTCGGTGACGTTCAGGGCGGCGCACAGGTCGGCGCTCAAGCCCACCGGTTGTCCGGCGGTGTAGTCCAGTTCGGTGATGATGGCCCGGTAATCCTTGAACGAATCGTTGCTCACCAGGTAACTGCCACGGGCGTCGATGGTCTCAACGGGCTGCGCGGTGCCGGTGTGGCTGTGGGCAATAGAGCGAATGTTCGCGGTACGCGCATACAGCGTCGGGCCGCCGTCGAACAGGTCGATGTAGCTGTTGGTTTCAAAGCCTTCGCGCTCCAGGATGTCGAACGCTTCCTGGCCGTCGGGGTGAATCCGGCCAATGCACTCTTGCGCCGCTTTAGGCAGCATCGGCACGTAGATCGGGTATTGCGGCATCAGTTCGGCGAGGAAGGTCCGGCTCTCCAGGCCACAGAGTCGCTCGGCCTCGACGTAAGGCAGGTCAAAAAAGTGTTTGCCCAGGGCATCCCAGAACGGCGACTGGCCCTGATCGTCGCTGTACCCGACGATTTCGGTGATCACCGCCTCTGAAAAACGCGCGGAGTGAGCCGCGATAAACAGCAGCCGGGCCCGTGACAACAACTCGGAAAACGGCGTGCGCACCAGTGCCGCATCAATGTGAAAGCCGCGCAGCAAGGTGTGGCCGCTGAGGTCGTGGCACAACGACAGCGCCGGCACGCCGTGCTCGATGTTCAGTTCCCGTGAGGTGCTGGTGAAGTGGCGGTTGCGCAAGCTGTAGAACGGCTCACTGAAACCGGCGGTGGCAAGGATTTCCGAGCACCCGGTCAGACGTTGGCTGGCCAGGTCTTCGAGGACGAAAAAGTAGTTCTCCGGGCCGTTGCCTTGTACGTCTTTGTCGAACGAGGCGCAGGAGTCGAGAATTTTCTCGCGCAGGCGTTCGCTATCGTCCGGCAGGGACGTGACGCCCACCAGGCTGTCGCGGGCCAGTTGTTGCAACTGGGGCAGGTCGGTTAACTCGACTGGGCGTAAGACCAGCATGGATGTACTCCTGTATCAAAGGGTTCGGCGGTTTGCCGTCGAACCTGACTATCACTGTCGGTGTCCACGCGTTAAAGCAGCGGTCGCCTGATTTGTTGTCAGACGCCGCCCTTTTTGTTGTCAGACGTTGCTCGGGTCCGGCAACGACGTGCTGGCGCCCAGCTTGTTCAGGAAGAACAAATAGACCAGACCCAGGGCAATCCAGATCAAACCGAGCTTTTGTGCATCGACGCCCATGTTGTACATGATGGCCGCGACGATGATGAAGCCGACCACCGGGCAGAGCAGGTGACGGATCACCTGGCCGGATTTCTGCCGGCGCCAGTAGTAGTTGATCACGGTCAGGTGCAGCAGCATGAAGCCACTCAACGCGCCGAAGTTCACCAGGGAGGTGAGGGTGTCCACCGAGTTGATGAACAGGTAGCAAATCACCAGCGACAGCACGGCCACCAGGTAAATGCTGATGTGCGGCGTGTTGTATTTTGGATGGACCTTGGCCAGCACTTTCGGCAGTTTGCCGTCCCGTGCCATGCCGAATATCAGCCGCGATACCGCCGATTGCGAAGTGATGGCCACCGCCACACCCCAGGACAGGGCCGTGGCCACGGCGGTAAGGGTTGCCAGCCAGCTGCCAGCGGCAATTTCAGCAATTTCATAAAACGCGGTGTCAGCGGATTTGAAACCCATGCCGGCAGCCAGATCGGTGGCGATCCAGGTCTGCACCACGAAGATCACGCCCATCACCACCAGGGTAATCAGCGCAGCCTTGCCAACACTGCGGCCCGGGTCCTCTTTGATCTCTTCGGCCAGGGTGGAAATCGCATCGAAGCCAAGGAACGACAGTACTGCAATCGACACCGCTTGCATCAGCAGCGCGAAGTTGAACGTTTCGGGGTTGTACAGCGGCGCCAAGGTCAACTCACCGTGACCGCCGCCGTTGTGCAGGGCATTCCAGGCGTAGAACAGGAAGATCCCCAGCACCACCAGTTGCGCCAGCAGAAAGACGATGTTCATCCGTGCGGTGAAGGTGATGCCCCGCAGGTTTACAAACGTCGCACTGACCAGGAACGCCAGGATGAAACCGACTTTCGGAATATCCGGGTACAGGTGATTCAGCGCCATGGCCGCGTACACGTACAGCAGCGGCGGGATCAGCAGGTAATCAAGCAGCATCAACCAACCGGCAATAAAGCCGACATGTTGATTCAATCCGCGTTGTGCGTAGGAATACACCGAGCCGGCAATCGGAAAAGCCTTGGCCATGCTGCCGTAGCTGAGGGCGGTAAACAGCATCGCCACCATGCCGATAATGTAGGCCAGCGGCACCATCCCGGGCGCCTCGGCGTTGACGTAGCCATAAACACCGAACGGGGCGATGGGGATCATGAAGATCATCCCGTACACCACCAGATCCGTCAGTGTCAGGCTACGTTTCAACTCCTGCTTGTAGCCGAATTCTTCTATTTCCATGAAGCGTCTCTCCTGGTCATTCCATCGGGCAACTTTTAGTTTTTATTCCGCTACAGCGCACAACGTTTACTTTTTTCCTACAGCAAGGGGGCGAGGTATCCGCTCCAGCGTTCAATTGCCTCGGGCGTGCGCAGCAGATCGTTGCGCACCTCGATCAACACCGATTCCAGCTCGCGAGCATCGCCGTGCACCGGCACGGTCATGTCCCCCAGAGGGTCTATCTTGTACGGCTGATTGCCGGCCACTTTCTTCGAATGCCGGCTCAACCCGTCGATCACCCGTTGGGCGTAATTCCGGGCCCCGCCAAACAACACGCCGGCTTCCAGCAACCGGGGCTGACCGTAATAAATCGGGGTGAAACTGTGAATCCCCACCACTCGAACGGCTCGCCCTTGCGCCACGCGCTCGTCGATCAGGCTTTGCAAGCGGGTGTGAAACGGCTTGAACAACGTTTCCCGGCGGTACTCCCGGGTGGCTTCACTCAGTTGCTGGTTGCCCGGCACCTGATAAATCTCGCTCTGACCCGGAATGCTGTCCGGGGCATGGCGTGGGCGATTGAGGTCAATCAACAGCCGTGAGTAGTTGGCCGCCAGCAGCGTCACGCCGAGGGTTTCGGACAAGCGCTCAGCCAGCGCCAGGGCGCCGATGTCCCAGGCGATGTGCTCACGGGCGGCTTCAAAGCTCAAACCCAGATCATTCAACGCCGGCGGAATAAAACGGCTGGCGTGTTCGCACACCAGAATCAGCGGGTGCTCGGAGGCTTCCCGGATCAAGGTGTACGGGGGCTTGGTGTAGAGCCCAAGTTCAGCAGGTTCAGTACAGACGGGCATAGTGCTCACAAAGGTCGGCGGGCGAGAGCTGTTCCGTCAGCGTCAGTTCCTCGGTTTTCAGGGCGAAATAAGAGTCGAGCAGTGCCTTGGGCAACGCTTCGATCAGCGCCTCACTGTTGCGCAGGCAGTCCAGGGCCTGGGGCAGAGAGGCGGGTAGGGCAACAATGCCCCGGGCCTGGCGTTGTTCTTCATTCAGGGCATCGGGGATTTCATCAGTGATTGCATTCAGTGCCAGGCGTTGTTCGATGCCCAGGCGTCCGGCAATCAGCAGTGCGGCCATGGCCAGGTGCGGCGAGGCGGTGGCGTCCATGGCACGAAATTCGAGGTTGTACTGCGCGGCTACGGATTTACTGCCCAGGGTTACCGTCGGGCAGATCCGCAGCGCCGCTTCGCGGTTGCGCTGGCCGAGGCAGGCATAGGAAGCGCTCCAGTGATGGGGCAGCAAGCGCTTGTAGGACACCGGCGTCGGCGCGGTTATGGCGCAGAGAGCCGGCAAGTAATGCAGGATCCCGGCGGCCCAGTGCTGGCCGAGGGTCGACAGGCCATTGGTGGTGCCGGCGTCGTACAGCAGCGGTTGCCCGGCGAGGTCTTGCAGGCTGATGTGCAAATGCACACCGTTGCACATCGCATGTTCGGTGGTCTTCGGCGCGAAGCTCAGGTCCACGCCCATTTGCCGAGCGACTTCCCGGGTGATTTCGCGCACGTTCACCGCACGGTCGGCGGCGGCGACACCGAGCGCCGGGCGGCAGGTGATTTCGTATTGATGCTTGCCGTATTCCGGCAGGAACATCTCCGGCTCCACGCCCCCCGCGCGCAAAGCGCTGAGCAACCAGCCGCCGAATTCGGCACCCTGGCGCTGAGCTTCAAGGGAGAACGCCCGACAATCGGCATTGCCGCTGCCCAGGTTGAATTCGTGTTCGAACGCGGCGTTGACCTGCACCCCCAACTCGGCCCTATAACGTTCCACTTCGTTGCGCAGCAGGGTGCGCGGGCATGTGGCCCACGGCCGGCCATCGGTTTCGCAGAGGTCGCCATGGATGAAGTCCAGAGGCGGGGCATTGGCGTCCGGGCCGTTGCTGACGGTCACCCGGCTGCCCATGTCCGGAATCAATCGCAAGTCACCGTAAGCGCCCCACGGACTGGCCGAGGCGATGACGTCTTGCGGGGTCAGTGCGCTGTTGGCGGGCACCCAGCCGATACCGGCGGCTTGATAGTGCTCCAGCTCATCGGTGGGAAAGGAGCGACCGCGGGTCACGCCGATCAGGTCGGTGGTGACAATCGTGGTCATCGGGACGGGCAGCAGGCGCGCGCTCATGGCTGCATCTCCTGCAGACGGGCGAGCACGGTTTGCGTGTCCGTAATCCAGCAATAACCTTTGATCGCGTTGAGGCAGGCCTGATGCCGTTCCGGGGTGTAAGTGGCGCAGGCGTCTTCCACCAGCGTCACCAGGTAGCCACGGTCGGCGGCGTCACGCACCGCCATGTCGACGCACTGGTCGGTGACGATGCCGGCGATGACCAGATGCCGCGCCCCGAGGTTGCGCAACACGTAGTCGATGTTGGTGGAGTTGAAGACCCCCGAGGAGCTTTTCGGCAGCACGACTTCGTTTTCTTCCGGGGTCAGGTCCTCGATGATTCGCGCCTGCGGGCATCCTTTGGGCAGGTGCATGTCCGAGAGTTTGTGGTCCAGGGAACGGTCGCGGCCATCGGCGGTGAGGCTTTCGATCAGGGTATGTACTACGTTCTGCCGGGCGCTGCGAAAGGCGCTGAGCAACCGCCGCTGATTGGGCACTACCTGCATGTGGGTGCGGGTCAGGAAATATTCAGCGTCAGGGTCGTTGAGGTGCGGGTCGAACTGCGGTTCGAGCCAGGCCCGTTGCATGTCGACCAGCAACAGCGCGGTGTGGTCGGTGACAAAAGGCAGGTCGCGCGGCGAGCGGTGAGGGAGCGTAAACATCCTTATTTTTCCTCCAGTAGATGGGTATCGAATTCAGAACGCAGGGAATCGATGCCTTCCAGGCGATCGGCCAGATCGGGGCTGCGCAAGGTCAGGCAAGCAATCAGTGCTTCAACCTGCGCCAGCGCCGGGACCAGGGTGTCGAACGCCGAGACCGACTCCACCGGCGAGCTGATGATCAAATCGGCCATTTCCCGCAACGGCGAGGTATAGATGTCGGTGAACAGCACTACCCGCGCATAGCGATTTTTCGCGGCACTGGCCACCCGCAAGGCCTGGGACTGGTAGCGGCGATAATCGAACACCAGCACCACGTCCTGGCGCTGTACGTCGAACAGTCGGTCCGGCAACTGGGCGTTGTCTTCCAGGGCAAAACAGCCGGGGCGCAGCAGGCGCAAATGGTTGAGCAAATAGTGGGCGAGGAAACTGCTGAAACGCCCGCCGAAGCAATGCACTTGATGGCGAGCGTCGAGCAACCATTCCACCAGAATCCGTACATCTTCAGGTTGCGTCAGGGCCTGGGTTTCCACCATGGAGCGATGGGTTTCCGCCAGATAATGGCTCCACGGATCATCTTTTTGCAGGTGGGCGCGGGGTTGCAACAGGGTGCTTGGGGAGCGCAAGCGGTGGTCCATGTCGCTGAGCAACGCGTCCTGGAACTCGGCGTAACCGCTAAAGCCAAGCTTTTTGACCAGTCGCACAATGGTCGGATCGCTGACACCGGCGTGCTCGGCCAATCGCGACATCGGGCCCAGTCCGTTACGCGGGTACTGGTCCAGCAAGGCGCGGATGACTTTGCGTTCCGAAGGCGTAAGGTCCAGGCCGGGATCGGTGATCAGGTCTCTGAGAGGGGGCATCCGGGCTCCTGCTGGATGGGTGTGTCGGTTTCATTTCACAATTCACTAAAACAGTATTTATGTAACTCACACTACATGTCTAGTGAATTTTTGCACGCCAGTGTCAGGCCCCAAAACGGGGCGAAACCCCCGTGCCATGGGCCCTACGTGGATGTCGACAGGGCTTGTAGGATATTGCCCATAGCGGTGTCGGAGATTACCGTTTTTCATGATTGAAATAGGCTGTCTGCCCGAGGCAATTGAGCCAAATGAAACGCCCTCAAAGGCCCGTCTTACGGCACAATTGGCCGATTGTTTGCGGCGTTTTGCCGTTTCACATATTCAACAACAGGGTGATTTTCCGTGCAGGTGACCCGTTTGACCTTGATTTGCCACGCGCGAACCGTCGCACAAAAACTGGCGCGTTTTCCTACAGATGAGCCAGTGGAAATGGTTTGGCAATCGGCGAAGTGTTCCCGTCGCGGATCTTCCAAGGTCGCGCCGCGCCTGCTGTGTGGTCCCGAAGCCCGAACCCGCCAGACCGCTGAACTGTTTGGCAGTGATGCGCAAGTGGTCGAGGCCTTGAGGGACTGCGATTTTGGCCGCTGGCAAGGTTTGCGAATCACCGATCTGCAAAAAACCGAACCCGATACGCTCGTGGCATGGCTGGAAGACCCGCATTCTGCCCCCCACGGCGGCGAATCGGTGGTGCAACTCGGTGAGCGGGTGGCGGCGTGGCTGGCAACGTTGGAGGCGACACCGGGCCACATCGTCGCCATCACCCACCCTTACGTGGTTCGCGCCGCGCTGGCGCATGTGCTGCAGAGCACCGCATTCAACCTGATCGACGTTGAGCCGTTGTCGACCATCGAGTTGCGGTTCACCGGGCGCTGGCGGCTACGCTTGATGAGCACTGAGGCTGAAGGAGCGTTTTGATGAAAACTTTGCTGGTGATCGGCATTGGCGCCGGCAACCCGGACTACATCACGATGCAGGCGGTAAAGGCGCTGAATCGGGCGGACGTGTTTTTCCTCATGGACAAGGGCCAGAGCAAAGACAAGTTGATCGATCTGCGGCGTGACATCTGTGAGCGCTACATCACCGATCGCGACTACCGCTTCGTCGAAGCCCACAGCCCGGAACGCGAGCGTGGCGACGTAGACTACAAGGCCAGTGTCGAGGATCTGAACCTGGCCAAGCAGAACACCTTCGAACGGCTGATCAACGAGGAAATGACTGACGGCCAGTGCGCCGGTTTCCTGGTGTGGGGCGACCCCGCGTTGTACGACAGCACCGTGCGCATCTTGCAGGCGATTCTGGCCTCGGGGCACTGCGAGTTTGAGTTCGAAGTGATCCCCGGAATCACCAGCGTTCAGGCGTTGGCGGCGCAACATAAGGTGCCGTTGAATCGCATCGGGCGCTCGATTGAAATCACCACGGGCCGGCGGCTGGCGGCGGGGCAGGTGAGTGATGCGGATAGCCTGGTGGTGATGCTCGATGCGGAAGATTCCTACCATCGGGTGGCGGATCAGGAGACGGAGATTTACTGGGGGGCTTACTTGGGCACGCCGGATGAAATCCTTATCAGCGGCAAGCTCAAGGATGTGGCGGATGAGATTGAACGGGTGCGCAAGGCGGCGCGGTTGGCGAATGGGTGGATTATGGATACCTATTTGTTGCGCAAGCCTTGAGTTTGGCGGTGTCTGGTTGGACGCCATCGCGAGCAAGCCCGCTCCCACATTGGTTTTGTGAACGACACAGACCTAATGTGGGAGCGGGCTTGCTCGCGAAGAGGCCCGCAAGAACACCTCAAAAAACGGCTTGTACCCCGCGCCCAAACCGCTCCCGATACACCGACGGCGGCACCCCGACCACGCTGCGAAACGCCACCCGGAAACTCTCCACCGAACGATACCCGCAATGCTCGGCAATCTGCTCGGTGTTCTGGCGGGTGCTTTCCAGCAACTCCCGGGCCCGGGCCAGGCGTTGATGCTGCAACCAGGTCTTCGGCGACTGGCCGCTGGCTTCGGTGAAGCGGCGCAGAAAGGTGCGTTCACTCATTGCCGCCTCACTGGCGAGGTCGCGCACCTCCAGCGGTTCATGCAAACGCTCCCGCGCCCACTGCATGACACGTGACAAATCACTGCGCGGCGTTGGACTGACCGGTGTAGGAATAAACTGCGCCTGACCGCCGGTGCGCTGCGGCGACATCACCAGTCGCCGCGCCACCGAGTTGGCCACCTGAGTGCCAAAGTCCCGCGCCACCAAATGCAGACAGGCGTCGATACCGGCAGCGCTGCCGGCCGAGGTGATCAACTGACCCGAATCGACATACAGCACGTCCGGGTCGACTTGAATGTTCGGAAAGCGCTCGGCCAGTTCCGTGGTGTAGCGCCAATGGGTAGTGGCGCGGTGACCGTCCAGCAGGCCAGTGGCCGCCAGCACGAACACCCCGGAGCAGATCGACAACAACCGCGCGCCTCGGGCATGGGCCTGACGGAGTGCGCCGAGCAGCGCCTCAGGCACCGGTGCCTGACGATCGCGCCAACCGGGCACGATGACGGTTCGGGCGCGTTCCAGCAGTGGCATGCCACCGTCCGCCAGCACCTGAATGCCACCCATGGCGCGCATCGGGCCTTCATCCACGGCGACGATCTGATGTTCATACCAAGGGAAATCGAACTCCGGCCGGGCCAGGCCGAAGATCTCCACGGCAATGCCGAACTCGAAAGTGCAGAGGCCGTCGTAGGCAAGAATCGCGACTAATCCAGGGTTGGGCAGCATTTGGCGGAAAGTTCCCGGTAGGTGTCTTGTACGCCACTTTAGCGGCAAGTGACGGGTAGATAAAGTCTGCCTACACCCACCGAGACTTTGGAGTACAGCCCATGACCAGCCTTGTTCGCGAGATTTCTGCAGCCCCGTCGGCCATTGCCCTGATGCATTTCAGCAATCGCCTGACCTTTGAAACCGATTGTTCCGACGTCTATGGCAGCCAACAGGCCGGCGAGGTGGATTTTGTGTTGGTGGACACGCGCGGCCCGCTGGCTTTTGAGCGGGGGCATGTGCCGGGGGCGATCAATATTCCGGGGCGTTTGATGAAGGCTGATGGTTTGGCGGTTTATCCGAAAAACACTTTGTTTGTGGTGTATTGCGCCGGACCACATTGCAACGGTGCCAACAAGGCCGCGGTGAAACTGGCGGCGTTGGGCTACCCGGTCAAAGAGATGATTGGCGGGGTGACGGGGTGGCTGGATGAGGGGTTTGAGTTGAGTGTCGAGGGGGTGCCGACGTCAATCGGTTGTGAATGCTGATCATCAAATACCGCTAATCAATTGTGGATAGAGAGCTTCTGTGGCGAGGGGGCTTGCCCCCGTTGGGTGGCGAAGCCGCCCCAAAAATCTCGGTAACGGTCCAGGATTTTTGGGGAGCGCTGCGCACTCCAACGGGGGCAAGCCCCCTCACCACAAGGGTTTGATCGTGGGTTTAGCGTTGGGTTGATGAGTCAGCCCACCAGCCATCCAGCGCCCCCCGCAACCACTCAAACACCGCCGCATGCGCAGCACTGTCATCCTGATCCCGTGGCAACGGCGATTCCTCGCCAAAATGCTGATTGAGCATCACCACCGACTCGGCATCCCACTCCGGGTGAAACTGCAACCCCACTCGCGTCGGCCCGACCCGATACATCTGCTGCTCACACGCCTCACTGCTGGCCAGTAACTGCGCGCCGGGCGGCAAATCGATTGCATCTTCGTGCCATTCCAGCACCTTCAGCACCTGGCCATCAGTGAACGTCACCAACGTCCAGCCCGTTTCCGTGTCGGCCATGCGCCGCACCTTCCCGCCCAGGTTCAAGGCCAATAACTGTGCCCCCAGGCAAATCGCAAACACCGCCGCGCCTTGATCCAGACTGGCCGCCAGCCACTGTCGTTCATTCTCCAGCCACTCTGGCCCAGCGTTGGATTCGTATGGCCCGCCCAACAGAACCACCGGCCCCGCACTCACCGACGGCAACTGCCCAAGATCGGCGCGAAAAACCTTCAGCGTGATCCCGCGCAGCTTCGCCCATTCGGCAATCGCACCGGGACCTTCGGCAGGGTGGTGCTGGATCAGGTTCAATTCGGGCATCACAGTTCTCTTAAGCGGGGGCAGGTGGCGCTCAATGTGCCGCAAAACAGCCTTCATCGCCAGTGACACTCAGCGCCGGTTTTCTTTGCGACTATTCAGTCGGATCAGAGCCAAAATTCTGTAGGTTTTATCCAAAATCGGGTCTTGTCCTACAGTCCTTGCACCGCAGTGGCGCACGCTTCTAAACAGTCCAATCGACGAACCACTTTTCTATAAATATTTGTCGCTTAGGAACAATTTGCCCTGCGGCAGCCGCAATAGACTGCCGGCCACTTCGGTTCTCACACACCGAAACTGCCAATCGAAAGCTGCCAATAAAAGCCTCCGCACACAGGAGTTATAAATGAAGAAGCTAGTGATGTTCGGTGCCCTGGCACTGTCGATGTTGTCCCTGACCGCCGTGGCCGAAGACGCCAAGCCGATCCGCATCGGTATCGAAGCCGGTTACCCGCCATTCTCGATGAAAACCCCTGACGGCAAACTCACCGGTTTCGACGTGGACATCGGCGACGCGCTGTGCGAGCAGATGAAAGTGAAGTGCGTGTGGGTCGAGCAAGAGTTCGACGGCCTGATCCCGGCCCTGAAAGTGAAGAAAATCGACGCGATCCTGTCGTCCATGACCATCACTGACGACCGCAAGAAAAACGTCGACTTCACCATCAAGTACTATCACACCCCGGCGCGCTTCGTGATGAAGGCAGGCACCGACGTGAAGGACCCGCTGACCGAACTCAAGGGCAAGAAAGTCGGTGTGCTGCGTGCCAGTACCCACGACCGCTTCGCCACTGAAGTGCTGCAACCGGCCGGGATTGTCCTGGTGCGTTACGGCTCCCAGCAGGAAGCCAACCTGGACATGGTCTCCGGCCGCCTCGACGCGATGCTGGCGGACTCGGTCAACCTGGACGACGGTTTCCTGAAAACCGACGCCGGTAAAGGTTTCGCGTTCGTCGGCCCGACCTACGAAGACGCCAAGTACTTCGGTGGCGGTGCCGGTATCGCCGTGCGCAAGGGTGACAAGGAGCTGGCAGACAAATTCAGCAGCGCCATCACCGAAATCCGCGCCAATGGCAAGTACAAGCAAGTGCAGGACAAGTACTTCAACTTTGATGTGTACGGCGGCGAGTAATCCAGCCGTATGAAAAAGTGGCCACCGTTGACGCGCTGGCCACTTTTTTT
>Ga0209862_1000343_pt1 | contig 17539 bp, 15 predicted proteins | sample OrgsoiDNA_201061_FD_185809 | JGI IMG/M metagenome (GOLD analysis project Ga0209862, IMG submission 185809) | Permafrost soil microbial communities from the Arctic, to analyse light accelerated degradation of dissolved organic matter (DOM) -... | ecosystem: Environmental > Terrestrial > Soil >... | reverse complement strand
ACAAACGCGGTGGCTGGGATGGGGCTGCTTCGCAGCCCAGCGGGAGCAAGCTCCCTCGCCACAAAAAGCAGCTCCCACCCACCCGTTAACTGTTAAACCAAATGCAACGCCGTCAACACCATGTCGATCGCCTTGATGCCCACGAACGGCACCAGAAGCCCGCCCAAGCCGTAGATCAGCAGGTTGCGACGCAGCAACGCCGCCGCACTCGCCGCCTGCACCCGCACGCCGCGCAGGGCCAGGGGAATCAGCACGACGATGATCAAGGCGTTGAACACAATCGCCGAGAGGATCGCGCTCTGCGGGCTGGTCAAATGCATGACGTTCAGCACACCGAGTTGCGGGTAGATCGAAGCGAACAGCGCCGGCAGGATGGCGAAGTACTTGGCCACGTCGTTGGCGATGGAGAAGGTCGTCAGCGCGCCGCGAGTCACCAGCAATTCCTTGCCGATCTGCACCACGTCCAGCAACTTCGTTGGGTCGCTGTCGAGGTCGACCATGTTCGCCGCCTCACGTGCCGCTTGCGTCCCGTCGTTCATTGCCATGCCGACGTCTGCCTGGGCCAGGGCCGGGGCATCGTTGGCGCCGTCGCCGCACATGGCGACCAGTCGACCGTCGTTTTGCTCGTGACGAATACGCGCCAGTTTTTTCTCCGGGGTGGCTTCGGCCAGCACGTCATCGACGCCCGCTTCAGCAGCAATCGCTGCCGCAGTCAGCGGGTTGTCGCCGGTCACCATGACGGTGCGAATCCCCAGTTTGCGCAGCTCGGCAAAACGCTCACGAATGCCAGGCTTGACCACGTCCTTGAGGTGGATCGCACCGAGCAGTTTGCCTTCGGCGCAGACCAGCAACGGAGTGCCACCGCTCTGGGCGATCTTGTCGATTTCCCGGGACAGCGACGGCGCCAAATCAGCACGTTTCAGACCGACGAAGGCCAGCAATGAATCCACCGCGCCTTTGCGATACACGCGGCCTTGATAGTCGACACCGGACAGGCGAGTTTCGGCGCTGAACGGCACCGCCGTCAGCAGCTCAGGGCTTGGCTCTGGCTGCGGATGCAGGCCACGCAGGTACTCGACGATGGATTTGCCTTCAGCCGTGTCGTCGGCCAGCGAGGCAAACAACGCACCTTCGGCCAGTTCCTTGGCGGTAACACCCGGTGCCGCGTAAACGGCGGTGCAACGACGGTTACCGAAGGTGATGGTGCCGGTCTTGTCCAGCAGCAGGACGTGCACGTCCCCCGCCGCTTCCACGGCGCGACCGGATTTGGCGATCACATTCAAGCGAACCAGGCGGTCCATGCCGGCGATACCGATGGCGGAAAGCAGGCCGCCGATGGTGGTCGGAATCAACGTGACCAATAACGCCACCAGGAACACCAGCGGCAGGCTGCCGTTGGCGAAGTGGGCGAACGGTTGCAGGGTCACGACCACCAGCAGGAAAATCAGCGTCAGGCCGATCAGCAGGATGTCGAGCGCCACTTCGTTCGGGGTTTTCTGACGTTTGGCGCCTTCGACCAGAGCGATCATGCGATCGAGGGTCGACTCGCCAGGGTTGGCAGTAATGCGTATCAGCAGCCAGTCGGAGACCAGGCGGGTGTTGCCGGTGACGGCCGAACGGTCACCGCCGGACTCACGAATCACCGGCGCGGACTCACCGGTAATTGCAGCTTCGTTGACCGCGGCGATGCCTTCAATCACCTCGCCGTCACCGGGGATCATTTCCCCGGCTTCGACGCGCACCACATCATCCTTGCGCAGGCTGGTGGCCGGCACCACTTGAAAGGTGCCGTTGGAGGTTTTGCGGCGGGCACTCAAGCCTTCGCTGCCGGCCTTGAGGCTGTCGGCGCGGGCCTTGCCCCGACCTTCGGCCAAGGCTTCGGCGAAGTTCGCGAACAGCACGGTAAACCACAGCCACAGCGCGATTTGCGCCGCGACGAAGGTCGGCACGCTGCCGTCGGGAATGAAGCACAGCACGGTGGTCAGGATGGCGGTCAGTTCGACCACCAGCATCACCGGCGCACGCTGCAATTGCCGAGGGTCGAGCTTGACGAAGGCTTGCACCAGCGCCGGGCGCCACAGGGCCGACATCGCAGTTTTCGGTTGTTCCGGCGCCTTGACGATCACCGGTTTATTTACGGGCATATTCATTCATTGATTCCTTAGAAGCCCATGCTCAAGTGTTCGGCAATCGGACCCAGCGCCAACGTCGGCAAGAAGGTCAGGCCACCCACGAGCAAAATGGTCACAGTCAACAAGGTCACGAACAACGGGCCATGCGTCGGGAAGCTGTTCTGGCCAATCGGTGCGGTTTTCTTCATCGCCAGGCTGCCGGCCAATGCCAGAACCGGGAGGATGTAACCGAAGCGACCGATCAACATGCCAAGACCGAGCATCAGGTTGTGGAACGGGGTGTTGGCACTCAGACCGCCGAATGCCGAACCGTTGTTGGCACTGGCCGAGGTGTAGGCGTACAGCAACTGACTGAAACCATGCGGGCCAGGGTTACTGATGGCACCGGCAGGTCCCGGCAGGCTGGCGGCGATTGCACCCAGCACCAGCACGCCGACCGGCATCACCAGCAAGGTCACGACCAACAATTGCACTTCCTTGGCTTGAAGTTTCTTGCCGAGGTATTCCGGTGTGCGGCCGATCATCAGGCCGGCGAGGAACACCGCGATCAACACGTTCAGCAACATGCCGTAGAGCCCGGCACCGACGCCGCCGAAGATCACTTCGCCGACCATCATGTTGACCAGTGCGACCATGCCGCTCAGCGGGTTAAGGCTGTCATGCATGCCGTTGACCGAACCGTTGGACGCTGCGGTGGTAGTCACCGACCAGAGCACGGTGGCGGTGGTACCGAAGCGCGCTTCCTTGCCTTCCAACGGTGCGGTCTGTTCGACGGCAGCGTTGGCCAGCGCAGGGTTGGGTTGGTATTCAGCCCACATCGACGTCGCGCCGCCGATCAGGAACAGCGCCAGCATGCAGGCGATGATCGCGCGGCTCTGACGCAGGTCTTTCACGTAATGGCCGAAGGTGAACACCAGGGCGACCGGGATCAGGATGATCGAACCCATTTCAAACAGGTTGCTCCAGGCAGTCGGGTTCTCGAACGGATGCGCCGAGTTCACGCCGAAGAAGCCACCACCGTTGGTGCCCAGTTGCTTGATCGCAATCTGGCTGGCGGCCGGGCCAAGCGGGATCACTTGATCGACGCCTTGCATGGTCACGGCATTCACGTAGTGCGCGAAGGTTTGTGGCACGCCCTGCCAGACCAGATACAGCGCCAGCAGCAAGCAGATTGGCAGCAGGCCGTAGAGGGTGGCACGGGTCATGTCGACCCAGAAGTTACCCAAGGTCTTGGTGGACTTGCGACCGATACCGCGGCACAGGGCAACCAGCACGGCGAGGCCGGTGGCGGCGCTGACGAAGTTCTGCACGGTGAGGCCGGCCATCTGACTCAGGTAGCTCAAGGACGCTTCACCGCTGTAGGACTGCCAGTTGGTGTTGGTCATGAAGCTGATGGCGGTGTTGAACGCCAGCGTCCACTCTTGACCCGGCAGGTTTTGCGGGTTGAGCGGCAAGTGGTCCTGGAACAACAGGATCGCGAACAACAGCAAGAAGCCCGCAAGGTTGAAGGCGAGCAAGGCCAGGGTGTATTTCTGCCAGCTCTGTTCGGCCTGCGGGTCTACCCCGGCTACGCGATAACAGCCGCGCTCCACCGGACCAAGGATCGGTGACAGCCAAGTGCGCTGCCCCTCCATCACCTTGTAGTAAAAACGCCCCAGAAACGGTGCCGGAATCAGCACCAGGGCGAAGAAGGCCAGGATCAGCCAATAGTCATAACTGTGCATAGCCGCTCCTAGTTCCGATCCGCGCGCAACAGCGCAACCAACAGATAAATGAACAGCCCCACTGCCAGTAGCAGTGACACCCCGTCCAGAACGCTCATGGAAGTTCTCCGTGTTACGGCGTATTGCCGCGTGTGGAGTCATTGTCCGCAGGGTGGCTGTAAAGGAACGAGACTGAGGGGTGTGACGGGGCATAAAGAAAGCGTAAAGAGTGGCTTTATGCCGGCGTTACAGACAGGTTTTGCGGCGCATGGACGGGCCTCATCGCGAGCAGGCTCGCTCCCACAGGGAATCGTTGTTGTCCCGATGAACGCATTCCGACTGTGGGAGCGAGCCTGCTCGCGATAGCGGCAGGACAGTCAGCGCTGCTCCCAACTGGCGCACAAAAAGAGCACATTCAGAGCCGAACATCCTCGATACGACGCCTTTTGGCACTTTGCGACCGACATCACAACACTGGCACGCCCACTGCAAAGCCCTCCCCCGAGCTTTCCAAACCGTTCAGGGAGCAACGCATGAACACACAACTCAAACCCACGCTGGGCACGCTGCACCTGTGGGGCATCGCCGTCGGGCTGGTGATTTCCGGTGAGTACTTCGGCTGGAGCTACGGCTGGGGCGTGGCCGGGACATTGGGCTTTCTGGTGACTTCCTTTATGGTCGCCACCATGTATACCTGCTTCATCTTCAGCTTCACCGAACTGACCACGGCGATTCCCCATGCCGGCGGTCCCTTTGCCTACAGCCGCCGCGCCTTTGGCGAGAAAGGCGGATTGATCGCCGGGATGGCGACACTGATCGAATTTGTCTTCGCCCCGCCCGCGATCGCCTTGGCGATTGGCGCGTACCTGAATGTGCAGTTTCCGGCACTTGATCCGAAACACGCAGCCGTCGGCGCGTACATCGTGTTTATGGGCCTGAACATCCTCGGGGTGAAACTCGCTGCAACCTTCGAACTGGTGGTCTGTGTATTGGCCGTGGCCGAACTGCTGGTGTTTATGGGCGTAGTTGCCCCCGCGTTCAGCTTCAGCAACTTTGCCCTTAACGGCTGGGCCGGTTCCGATGTGTTCAGCATGCCGGCGATTGCCGGGATGTTTGCGGCGATCCCGTTTGCGATCTGGTTTTTCCTGGCCATCGAAGGCGCGGCAATGGCGGCCGAAGAAGCCAAGGACCCGAAACGCACGATTCCGAAAGCCTACATCAGCGGTATCCTGACCCTGGTGCTGCTGGCCATGGGCGTGATGTTCTTTGCCGGTGGCGTCGGTGACTGGCGCACCCTGTCGAACATCAACGACCCGCTGCCGCAAGCGATGAAAGCGGTGGTTGGCGAAAGCTCCGGCTGGTTGCACATGCTGGTGTGGATTGGTCTGTTCGGTTTGGTGGCGAGTTTCCACGGGATCATTCTTGGCTACTCGCGGCAGTTCTTTGCCCTTGCTCGGGCCGGTTACTTGCCGAAATCCCTGGCCAAGCTGTCACGCTTCCAAACCCCGCACCGGGCGATTATTGCCGGCGGCCTGATCGGCATCGCAGCGATTTACAGCGACGGCTTGATCAACCTCGGCGGCATGACGCTGACGGCGGCGATGATCACCATCGCGGTGTTCGGCGCGATTGTGATGTACATCATGAGCATGCTCAGCCTGTTCAAACTGCGTAAAACCGAGCCGAACCTGGAACGGACTTTCCGCGCGCCGTGCTATCCGCTGGTGCCGATGATTGCGCTGGTGCTGGCGGTGGTGTGCCTGGTGGCGATGGCCTGGTTCAACGCATTGATCGGGGTGATCTTCCTCGGCTTCATGGCGGTGGGATTCGTGTACTTCATGCTCACCGCACAATTGCGTGCCGATGCGCCAGCAGATGCGATGCTGACCGGGCTCTGACATGCCGAGCCACCCGATCCAAGGGTGGCAACACACCCTTCGGCAGCTCCTACAGGGGTGTTTCGGGCGACCGTGACACCGTGCAGGTGAACGAGGCATAACAGGCATAGAATGGAACCACTGCGATTTTCCATCGCTCAAAGTGGTATGCACGATCGGTTGGCGAAATCCGTCAACCGGCCTGCCCTCAAGGAGAGCCCTATGCCCTGGTATGCCTGGTTGATTCTGGTCGTTGCAATCGGCTCGATCGTTGGTGGTTTGATGATGTTGCGCGACACCGCCACCAAGGTCGATATGACCGAAGAGCAACGTAAACGCGTCGCCGAACGCAATGCGGAAATGGATGCCAAGGAAGCGCAGGACCGCTAAACGAAAAACCCCACTCTTGCAGGTGGGGTTTGCTATTGGTCTCAACACAAATCCCTGTGGCGAGGGAGCTTGCTCGCGCTGGGTCGCGCAGCGGCCCTAAAACCGCCGCCTCCTTTCTTGCAGACATACGCATGCATAGGCCTGACGGCTGCTTCGCAGCCGTACGGGAGCAAGCTCCCTCGCCACAAAAGCACGGCTACTTTTCCCAATCGGCCTTGGCGATATGCAAGCCATGCAGCCCTTTATATGCAGCACGTTCAGGCTGGCTCCAGCCTTCGAGCAACGAATCCTCCAACCGATAAATCTCCACCCCCAACGGGCGACACACGCTCAGCGGATCCTGCGCATCCGGCCCCCACATGGCCAACGACAGATCCCCTCCGGGGCAGGTCGACAGCGCACACAACAAGTCGATTTCGGCAAAGAACTCCAGGTAGTCGCCCTTCTGCGCCGGGCAGGCCTTCATGAAATACATGTCGTCGTGGTTCAGGCCGGTGCACTGGAAGATATTCAGCACGTCATGCACGTCGAACTCGGTCAGGCCATGGGGCAACACGGCACGGGTCAGGTTCGAATGGCAGTGATGATGGAAGTCTTCGCCGGTGAGCATTTTGTTCACATACGGATCGCAGCGCGTGCCCAGCAAATCGTGCAGCCGGCCACCGTGCTCGTCGATGCCGTAACCGGCCAGGCTGTCATCGGTGATGGTCACCAGCGGACGCAAAAACGGCAGGTTCGACCAGAGCCGGTCATGGGTGCTGACGTGGGCGCCCTGCAACTGGCGGGTGCGCGCGGCCCACAGACGTTCCCGTGGGTCATGGGCATTCCAGACGTTGAAATCCCCGACCTGCGGGCCGACCGGCGTGGTCACCCGAAACACATGCCCGGCCGGCACATGCCAGGCGCGCCCGGTGCGGATCGGCACTTCGAATTGCTCGATCAGCGTGCGCCCGTCCTTCGCATCGCGGACCCGTTCATAGAACGCCTTGTCAACCTGCAAGGCCGAGCCTTTGCTGACTTGATAGGCCGCCGGATAGTCTTTGTACATGGCACGAATCCTCGATCAGTGATGGGAAACAGGGGTCAGCATCTGCAACAGCAGTTGCTCGGAATCGTCGAGATACAGGCTCATTTCATCCAGAGCCAGCGCTTTGTTACCGTCTGCCAGCAAGTCGTGGATCAAACGGTCGCGGGCCAGCCACGGCGCTTGAAAACGCGATTCATCGGGGGCGCTGCAAAACACCAGGCGCAGCTGGGCGACGACGTTGGTGAAGAACTCGTCGAACAAGGGGCTACGCAACAACCCGACGATGTGTTGATGAAAGGCCAGGCTATAGGTACCGACCGCGCGCCAGTCTTCACGATCCCGAGCCAGTTCGGTGGCCTCCAGGGCTTCGAGCATCCGGTCCGACTGGTACTCACGCAGCGGTTGGCTGGCGCTGATGGCTTGCAATTCCAGGGTACGGCGCACGTTGAACAGATCCCGCACGTCTTCGACACCGACCCTGCGCACCATCACGCCTTTGTTGCGCACATAGCGCGTCAGCCCTTCCTGCCCCAGACGGTGCAGCGCTTCGCGAATGGTATTGCGCGATGCGTTGTAGGCCGACACCAGATCGTTTTCCACTAGCGCCATGCCCGGCAGCAAGCGACCGCCAATGATGTCGGCGCGCAACTCCCGGGTGATGTGGTCAGCCAGGGACAGTCCGCTGTTCATGCTCATCGCCTCATGATTGTTCAACAATCGTTGACGATAGAGTAATCATTATTCATGCCAAGTAGCTGGACACCTCTGGACCCAGCCGGACGCATCTGCATGCTTTTTAGAAGTAGAAGTACAGTCACCATTCAACATTCATTGGTTAATATGGCGCATTGTTGTGGAGAATAAAGATGCGTTACTCGCAGGACCATAAAGCCCAGACCCACCAACGCATCATCAAGGAAGCATCAGCACGCTTTCGCCGCGACGGTATCGGTGCGACTGGCTTGCAACCGCTGATGAAAGCGCTGGGCCTTACCCATGGCGGCTTTTACTCACACTTCAAATCCAAGGATGAACTGGTTGAAAAGGCCTTGGTGGCCGCTGGCGAAGAAGTCGAGGGATTGTGCGCCGAGCTGTTCGCGTCGGAGCATCCGCTGGACGCGTTCATCGACACCTATTTGTCCGAATGGCACCAGACATCGCCCCATGAAGGGTGCCCGCTGCCAACCATGTCGTCGGAGCTCGGGCTGCGCGGGCAGCCGAGCCCGACCAGCGATACGGTGCTCAATGCACGACTCGAACAGGTGCAAGGCACCCTTGAAGGCGAAGATGCCGCCGAGCGCAGCATCGTTATCATGTCGACCCTGATTGGCGCACTGCTGCTCTCTCGCAGTGTCGAGAACACCGAGCTGGCTCAGCGGATTCTCGACGTCACTCGCGATCACCTCAAGCAGTCCAAAGACTAGCCCTGCCAGCGCTTGAACAATACGCTGGCATTTACCCCCCCAAATCCGAAGCCGTTGGACAGCGCGTATTCGATAGGCATCGAACGTGCCTGGCCATGGACGATGTCCACCCCTTGCGCCGCCGGATCCGGGCTATCGAAATTGAGGGTGGCGGGAACGATCTGATCTCGGATAGCCAACAGCGTGAAGATCGCCTCGATCCCGCCGGCCGCACCAAGCAGATGTCCGGTAGCCGACTTGGTCGATGTCACTGCAATCTTGTTATCCGTCCCGAACAACGACTTGATCGCTGCCAACTCACCCAAATCACCGACGGGTGTCGAGGTAGCGTGTGCATTGAGGTGCTGGACCTGCGCCGGCGAAATGCCTGCCTGCGCCAATGCCAACGACATCGCCCGACGCGCTCCGCTGCCATCCTCGGGGCCAGCAGTCAGGTGATAGGCATCAGCGCTGGTGCCGTAGCCGACCAGTTCCGCGATGGGCTGAGCACCACGAGCTAACGCGTGTTCAAGGGATTCGATCACCAGAAGACCGGAGCCCTCCCCCATCACAAAGCCATCGCGACCACTGTCGAACGGCCGCGAGGCGCGCTCCGGAGTCTCGTTGAAGCCGCTGGACAAGGCCCGGGCAGCGGCAAAACCGGCCAAGCTGACGCGATCGATTGCCGCTTCCGCCCCACCGCACACCGCAATATCCGCCTCACCACAACGAATCAGCCGCGCCGCATCACCAATTGCCTGAACACCCGCCGCACAGGCGGTGACCGGTGCGCCCAACGGGCCTTTGAAACCATGCTGGATCGAAACATGGCCAGCCGCGAGATTGACCAGAAACGACGGAATAGTGAACGGCGACAAACGTCGCGGCCCCCGACTGTCAGTGGTGCGCACCGCATCGGCTATCGCGCCAAAACCGCCAACACCCGAGCCGATGATGGTCGCCGTCCGTTCCTGAGCGTTGGCGTCCAGGGCTTGCCAATCGGCTTGCTCCAGCGCCTGGCGTGCGGCCTCCATGGCAAACAGGATGAAGCGATCCATCTTCTTTTGCTCTTTGGGCAGCGTTGCCCGATCCGGGTCGAAACCCGCTTCCGCATCTTCAGCCAGGGTCGGCACAGCGCCACCGACCTTGGCCGGCAAATCGGCAACCACCTCATCCGGCAACGCCCGCAATCCGGAACGTCCGGCCAACAAACGCGCCCAGACCGCCTCGACACCGCTACCCAGCGGCGACACCAGGCCCATTCCTGTTACAACCACTCGACGATCACTCATACCGCATTCACCTCAAGCCGATACATGGCGCCTCACTTATAGCGTGCGGCGGCTTTGTCTCGGGACAAGTTCGGCGCCATCACATGACGGGCCGCAACAAAGGCTTCCCATTCGCTGGCCTGTGGCAAGGAAGGGATGGTGATCAACTCACCCTGGTCCAGACCAGCCAAAGCAGCGTCGACCATTTCCCCTGCTTCCATGACCATTTCCGCCGGTATGCCACTGGCGTCGATACCGGAACGCTCCCAGATTTCGGTGCGTGTTACCCCAGGCAACACCGCTTGAACCTGGACCCCGGTGCCATTGAGTTCAGTGTTCAATGACTGAGTCAGACTCAGAACATACGCCTTGCTGGCGCTGTAAGTCGCGTTGAACCGCTCAGGGAACAAGGCGACTACCGACGCGATATTGATGATCGTCCCTCGCCCAGCCTTGGTAAAACTAGCGGCTGCGGCCGAGGCCAATCGTGTAACCGTGGTGACGTTGAGCTGAATCAGGCGCTCCAGTTGCTCCATATCGGCGTTGGCCAACAAACCATCGGCCGCGACGCCGGCGTTGTTGAGCAACAGGCTGATACTGGAATCACTGCGCAGGCGTTGCTCGAGTTTGAGCACTTCATCCTTTTGCGTCAGGTCTGCCTTGAGCACTTCGACCTTGATTCCATGCTCTGAACGCAGCTTGCTCGCCGCCGCCTCCAGTCGCTGCTCGTCGCGTGCCACCAACAACAAATCAAAACCACGGGCCGCCAAACGCTCGGCGTAAACCGCCCCGATGCCCGAAGAGGCGCCGGTAACAAGGGCCGTGCCTTGAGACTGGACTGAATTCATGACTGTGCTCCTGAGGAATGCTTGAGGAAGACGAGCGCCAGTGCGCTTCGGCAATTTATTATAGGCATAATCAAAACACCATATGATAGTCGTAATTTTTTAAATCCCGACGAAAGGGAGCACATCGACGCTTTCGCCAGAATGTAAAAAGGCCGGTCAATGACCGGCCTCTTGGCGTTGATCTACAAGATTAGTTCACTTGGAGCTTTTCACGATTCCTGTCCAGAATCGCCTTGCCGATCCCTTTCACTTCCAGCAACTCGTCCACGGATGCAAACGGCCCGTTTGTCTCACGATACGCAACAATCGCCTTGGCCTTGGCTTCACCGACGCCGGCCAGTTCGCGCTGCAGTGTCGGGGCATCCGCACCGTTCAGATCAATTTTTTCGCCCTGCGCCTTGGCGGCAACGTCCAGCACCATCGGTGCATTGACAGCCTCAGACTTGGCCGCGGGTGCCGCGATCGCCGCGATAGAAGCGCTGGTAAGCAGTGCAAAAACCAAGGAGGAGAAATAGCCTGTACGCATAAGTGAAGCTCCATGACATCGATTGAGAAAAGCAGCTTTTCCGAAGCTGCTCCCCAAATTTAGGCGATGTGATGAAGCTGTCAAAAGTGTGTACGTTACAGGATGTGAAACAATCAGGGTTCGAGACGACGTTCCTGATAAATCCAGTCGACGATCTCGCCATCGGGGGTGTAGCCACTGACGGTTTCACGCAGGAGTTGACGGACGCGGGAGTAATCGTCCTGCTCGACAGCGTTAAGCAAATCCGTCAAACGAGCCTTGAGCACGTCCCAAGGCAGGTGATCTTCATGGGCGCTCATGATCATCGGATGCTGAGTCGCCACAACGTTGTCACCGATCAGTAACTCTTCGTAGAGTTTTTCGCCCGGACGCAACCCCGTGAACTCAATGGAGATGTCGCCTTGAAGATTTTTCTCGGAACGGATACTCAAGCCGGATAGATGAATCATCTTCTCCGCCAGCTGGACGATTTTTACCGGTTCGCCCATGTCCAACACGAAGACATCCCCGCCCTGCCCCATGGAACCGGCCTGGATCACCAGTTGCGCGGCTTCGGGGATGGTCATGAAGTAGCGAGTGATTTTCGGGTGCGTGACCGTTAACGGGCCGCCGGATTTGATCTGGCTGTGGAACAGCGGAATGACTGAACCCGACGAACCCAATACATTGCCAAAACGCACCATCGTGAAACGGGTTTTGTTGACTCGGGACACGTTGGCCTTATCACCGAACAACACGGGGGCAATTTCGCGGCTGAGGGCTTGAAGAGTCAATTCCGCGAGGCGCTTGGTGCTGCCCATGACATTCGTCGGACGGACGGCTTTGTCGGTTGAGATCAATACGAAATTGGTAACACCCGACTGTAAAGCAGCCTGAGCTGTGTTGAGTGTACCGATGACGTTATTGAGCACTCCTTCGGCGATATTGTGCTCGACCATGGGTACATGCTTGTAAGCCGCGGCATGGTAGACCGTGTCTACGCGCCAAGTCTTCATCACATCCAGGAGTTTATCCTTATGGCGGATAGAGCCCAGGATCGGCAACAACTTGACCGACACTGACTCGCGACAGCCACGCTGTTCCAACTCCGAAATAATGCTGTAGAGATTGAACTCACTGTGCTCGAACAGCAAAAGCGTGGTCGGACCCAGCGAGAATATTTGCCGGCAAAGCTCTGAACCGATCGACCCGCCGGCGCCAGTTACCATCACTGTCTTGCCTTTGATACAACGAGCGAGCAGGTCCGGTTGCGCGGGTACCGAGTCGCGGCCCAGCAAGTCTGCGATATCGACTTCCTGGATATCCTCGACCTTTACCCGACCACTGGCCAAGTCGGTGAAGTTGGGGACGCTTCGTATGTGAAGGGGGTAACCTTCAAGCAGATTGAGGATCTCCCTGCGCCGTGCGCGGGTCGATGAAGGCAGAGCCAGGAGAATTTCCTGCGCACCAGTGACGTCGATCATCTGTTGAATATGTTTGGGCTTGTAGACCTGGAGCCCCGAGATTGAGCGATCAGAAATACTGGGGTCGTCGTCGATAAACGCTACCGGACGCATCACACGCCCCATTCGAAGCGCCGCGACAAGCTGGTTCCCCGCCACGCCAGCACCATAGATGGCAACTTTCGTAAGGCCATCGTCGCGATTAGTGAACGGAACGTGCTTGGCCGCAGTGAACCAGTCGCCCATGAAGTACTGGCGCATACACAGGCGGAGGCCGCCGATAATGACAAGGCTGAGCCACCAGTAGTTGAAGATGATGGAACGGGGAACAACGGCTTCGTGATTGCTATACCAGTAGACGACGACCGCCAGGATCAGCGAAGAAAGGCTGACAGCCTTGATAATGACGACGAGGGCGTCATTGCCGAAATAGCGCATCACAGCTCGGTACATACCGAATCGGATGAATAGCGGGATGGCAATGACAGGGGCGCAGGCGAACAGCCACAAATGGATCCTGAGCGGATTGTACATGTCGTCTATACCTAGACGAACGATGAACGCGAGCCATAGGGCGACCCAAACGAGTACGACGTCTGTCAACACCTGAATCAGTCGTTTCTGGCGGCGCGGCAATCCCAGCAAGAGCTCGCGCAATTTATCCATATTCTCCTGTACCAATCTGGCCTACTCCCTTGGTTGAACCGGCGGATGACATTGTACGGAGGTAAGGATGTTCGTTACAGAAAAAAGAACGATAGGAGCAAGGTGAAAAACAGCCCTACGAGCCAAACACACGTGCGTGTCTGACCACGAAGCCACACACATCGTTCCGTGATTTTTTTGCCCGGAGAGGCAAAACGCCCCTGCTGCGGCTTATTGGATGAGGAGGTATACTGCACCAATCGATTTTCACTCTCTCGGTCCTGCCACCCCCTTACATTTCAGCTCAAGCTGGAGGGACTGTCGGGTAAATTTAAAACAGTGACTGGAGCGCTGCCGAACGATTACATGGAGACGATTGTCAGCGACAGAAAACGCTTCAGCCAGCCTCCCATCGAAAACATATTTAACATCATACTAGCTAACAAATTCAACCCAAAAAGCTATAAAATCAAAGTATAGGAAAGAGAGCACTCGTGATGCAGACAGCGACCAAGCTACAGATAGAGTTTATTTCAAAATGGGCAATCGCAGGAACCATTTTGACGTTATCACTTACATGGCTGCTGCTAAAAACCTACGTATTTACGCCAACTATAAGCATTGAAACATTAAACTTCCCCACTGAAACCTCTCAAATTTTCTACAAAAAAAACTCCCCATACTCCGAACAAAATTCTTCAATATCTAGAATTAGTAAAAACAACGACACATATGAATTCCCCCTACCTATCTACGATGATGATCTACGATGGGATCCGCTGGAAACCGCTGGAGAATTTTCAGTAAAATCCATATATATTAGTATTCTCGGGCACCACTTGCCGGTAGATATGCAGGGCGTTACCGCGTCTTTCCAGATAGAAAAAACCATCAAGAACGGTCTAACACACTTTATCGCCCCCCCAAACTCAACAGACCCGCAGATTAACATTCATATACGCAGTAATCAGATTGACAACATCAAATACATTACAGCAATTAGCATTGCTGCACTAATTGCCTTAACCACGATAGCAGGGATCATCTTTCATAGAGCAATCCTAGAATTTTTCCAACGTGAAAAAGAACACACAAAGAACCTGAAATCCACTTTTGAAAAAAATAACATATCAACACTTGGTGATATGGTGGGCATTCGAAAAAACAACTTTGACATACTCCGTCTAGGCGCTGCATTAGTCGTCTTGATAACTCATAGCTTTGTATTATCCGGACACCCATCTGACACATGGTCAAAACTATTTTTAGGGTACGAACCGGGATCGCTTGCAGTTTACGCATTTTTTGCAATTAGCGGATTTCTCATTGCAGGCTCTCTAGAGCGGCGTAGTTTTTCTGAGTACTGGCAAGCAAGAGTTCTGCGAATAGTACCTGCTTTGGCAGTAACGTCTTTTGTAACAGTCTTGATAATAGGTCCTATTTTCACTACGCTACCGTTGAGTGAGTATTTTCACAGCCACGGCACTTATCATTATTTAACTAACTCTATACCCTACCAGACAAACTTCATCCTACCTGGAGTATTTACAGACCTCCCCTTTGCTCAAAGCGTAAATGGCTCTCTGTGGACTATTCCTATTGAAGCCTTCTGTTATGTGGCCTTAGCAACCATTTTCTTTGCAGCGCGTAAAACATTCAACTTAATTATCCCTACCATAGTTTTAATATCGACATTTTTCATATGGACCTTCTTTCACGGACCTATATCCCCCACAATACTTTTTGGCACGTCCGAAGTAACGCCAGTTTTGCGCTTCGGCCTCATGTTCCTCATAGGTACTGCCTTTTGGAAATATAAAGATATCACACCGTTCAAAGGAGGCATCGCCGCTTCATGCTTAGTCGTGATGCTGATAGGTTCTAGATTTGGCTACAATAATTTAGCATTGTTTATTTCACTGCCTTACTTACTTCTTTATTTAGCCTATCGTCGCCCAGTGTTTGAGGAAGGCATGCGCAAGCTAGGAGATCTTTCTTATGGCACCTATCTATTTGCATTCCCCATCCAACAATCGCTAGTTTCAATCTCAGAAAAATCCATTAACGGCTGGTGGTTATCTATATCTACCGCTATGATCTCGATGGGGTTAGCCTGGATGTCTTGGCGCTTTATTGAAAAACCAGCAATGAAGTTAAAAAAGAAATTCGGAACTCCGGCGGTTTTTGAGAGAACCGTGTAATCGTATTTTAATAAAATTTACTTATCAATAATGAATTCAGCTCAACAAAGATAATCAGATAGTCCACTTCAATAAAAAGCCCTGCAGGTTTGCAATTGCAGGGCTTACGAAAGACTCCTTACCACCCCATGAACCCACATTCCAGCCGCTACCCGCCTACGGACTCAGTGTTTTCGATCTGGACTTGCCCCTACAAAATCGGAAACCAACTCCCTGTTAAATTGATGCTGCCGCTAAGCGCCTGAATTCCCTCGGTGAGCGATAGTTCAATGCGCTGTGCGGATGCTGCTCGTTGTAGTGTTCGAAGGCAATTACCAGGTTACGTAAAGCCGTTTCTCGATCCGATTTTGGCATATGCGCCACGTAGTCACGCTTGATTGTCTTCACGAAACTCTCGGCCATGCCGTTGCTCTGCGGGCTGCGTACCGGCGTGGTCACCGGTTGCAAACCGATCTGCCGAGCAAACAGGCGCGTCTGTTCGGCGGTGTAGGCCGAGCCGTTATCGCTGAGCCACTGCTCCGGCGTTGTCGGCAGTTGATCACCGAAGCGCTTCTCCACGCTTTCCAGCATCAAGTCACGGATATCATCACCGCTGTACCCGGTCGGGCTCGCGACCCAGCCGATGGCTTCGCGATCACAACAGTCCAGGGCGAAGGTCACGCGCAGTTTGGCGCCATCCTCGCAACGGAACTCAAAGCCATCCGAGCACCAACGCGTATCGCTGGTTTCCACCGCAATACGGCCTTCGTGCCGACGCGGCACGCCGGGCTGTTTGATCCGGCGTTCAAGCAGAAGGTTGGTAAGCGATCCATGAACCCCACCTTTTAAGAAATGGGCTTTATGTTTACCGTGGCATCTCTGGCGTGCAGTTCCACGACAGCAAGGCTTCGTAATCTTCACCCGAGGTTGCCTGTGGCAGGCGCTCAAGTGCGTGGCGCAGCCACGCATAGGGCTCTTGGCCGTTGGCTTTGGCCGTCTCGACCAAACTGTAAAGTTGAGCGCTAGCCATCGCGCCTTTGGGCGTGTCGCTGAACAGCCAGTTCTTGCGCCCGATCACGAAGGGGCTGATCGCACGCTCTGCCGCATTGTTGTTGATCGGCAAGTAACCGGCTTCGGTGTAACGCACCAACTTGCTCCAGTTGCTGGCCAGGTAGCTGATGGCTTTGCCTAGTGCATTTTGGGCCGTCACTTGTGGCTGGGTTTTCTCCAGCCATGCTTGCAACTGTTCCAACACCGGCAGGCTGTTTTGCTGTCGGCTTTCGTGGCGATGTTCATCGCCGACCTCCTTTAAATCTCGCTCGATTCCGTACAGCTTGTTGATCAGATTTAGGGCGATATCGGCACGCCCTATTTTGCCTTTGGGCTGCACCTTTTGTGCCTCGACAAACTTGCATCGCGCATGTGCCCAACATGCCTAAACGTTCGACATCCGAACAATCCGGCGATGTTTTGAAACGCTCGGATTCCAGCCACTTTAGCCAAAGGCAAAAGCCGTTGCGCTCCCAATACAAAATCTTCACTCGGTTGCGAGGCTTGTTGAGGAACATGAAAAGCACCGGGTCAAACACCGTGACCTTGATGTCCAGTTCGACCAGAGCGGCAAGGCCGTCGATGGATTTTCGGAAGTCGACGGACTTGGGGCAGAGATAGACTTTTTCGACTTTTGCGTCGGGACGCATCATGAGGTGCTGGCTCCGGAAAGGAATCAGGAGCACGCGGGGATCAGGTGGTGACTTTGAATGTGGGGCTTATGGAGCGCTTACGATTGGTTTGAGCATCGGTCAGTTCCTTGTAGTGGGTTTGCTCGCTGGCCGACAGTCGCTGCTCGAGCGCCAGGCGCTTGTCCTGATCGGCCTACTGCGCGGCCGCGGCTGCCTAGGTCAGTTGATTGAGGGTGTCTGCGTGCAACCGCGCCAGTAGCGCCAGTCTTGAAACTGCCAGGCACTGCCAGCGCTGACCAGTACCAATAAGAGCCAACCAGCGGCCCTCCAAGGAATTGCTATAGGCATCGCTCCGCCCTCCTTGTTTGAGTCATGAAAGAACACTGCCGATCCCGGTAGCAAGATGAAAAACA
>Ga0209862_1000341_pt1 | contig 17554 bp, 9 predicted proteins | sample OrgsoiDNA_201061_FD_185809 | JGI IMG/M metagenome (GOLD analysis project Ga0209862, IMG submission 185809) | Permafrost soil microbial communities from the Arctic, to analyse light accelerated degradation of dissolved organic matter (DOM) -... | ecosystem: Environmental > Terrestrial > Soil >... | reverse complement strand
GCGGTGCGGTACAGCTCCACCACGGCCGGCGCGCGCGATGCGGCGGCGGCGGCCATGGTCGATCCGGACAAGCCGCCCGCGTGCAGTTCCCATGACAGGATCGCGCCCGAGCCGGTGACGCCGATTAAGCCGCCCAGCGAGCGGAAGAAGGTCAGCATCGCCGTGCCGACGCCGCGTCGCGGCACCGGCAGCGCGGTCTGCACGACGATGGTCATGTTGGGCATGACCAGTCCCAGACCCAGTCCCAGCATGAAGATGCACGGTTCGATCAAGCCATATCCGGCGGCCGCGTGGATGCCCCAGCTCAGTCCCGCGAAGGCGGCGGTGGCCACGCCGAGCCCCAGCACCTGGGCCTCCTTGTAACGCCCGGTGGGCGCCAGCACGCGGCCGTTGACGACGGAGGCGATCACCACGCCTATCATCAGCGGCACCGTCAGCAGGCCCGATTGCGCCGGCGCGGCGCCCATCACCATCTGGAAGAACAGCGGGAAGAACACGCTGGTGCCCATCAGGCCCAGGAAGGCCAGCGCCATGACGATGCAGCCGATATTGAACACGCGATTCTGGAACAGGTCCAGCGGCAGCACCGGGTCTTCGGCGCGCGGCACGTGGCGCAGCAGCAGGAGCAGCAGCACGGTGCCGAGCGCCGTCGTGCCGGCCACCTGCGCCGACGCCCACGGCCACTCGCTGCCGCCCAGCGACAGCACCAGCAGGTAGGCGATGGTGCTGCCGGTCAGCAGGAAGGAGCCGAGATAGTCGATGCTGCGCGCATGGCGTTTCGGCGAGGGCCGCAGCGCGCGTCCGATCAAATAAATGGCGACGGCGCCGATCGGCAGATTGACGTAGAAAATCCAGTGCCACGACAGCAGGTCGGTGATCAGTCCTCCCATCAGGGGACCGAGTACGCTGGTGACGGCGAAGACGGCGACGATGCCGCCCTGTCGCCTTGCCCGTTCGGCCGGCGGCACCAGGTCGCCGATGATGATCTGCGCCAGCGGCAGGAAGCCGCCCGCGCCCAGTCCTTGAATCGCACGGAAGACAATCAGTTCGGTCATGTTTTGCGACAGGCCGCACAGCACCGAACCGACCAGGAACAGCGCCACGGCGAACAGGATCAGCGGCCGGCGGCCATATTGGTCGCTCAGTTTTCCATACAGCGGCATGGTGCTGGTCGACGCCAGCACATACGCCGTCACCACCCAAGACAAGTGGGCCAGTCCGCCCAGATCGGTGACGATGCGCGGCAGGGCGGTGGCGACGATGCTCTGGTCGATCGCGCCCAGTCCCATCACCACCATCAGGCCCAGATAGACGGCGCGGATTTCACTTTCCGGCGCCGGAACGGCGGTGTCGGGCAGAACTTCATTCAGATTTTTCATGGCTGTTTCCTATGCGGCTCAAGGGGCCGATGGCGTTTTGGATGGCGCTGCGTTCTGCGTCGGTCAGGGCGGCCAGTTCGCGCGCCAGCCAGTCGAGCCGGCGTTGGCGCATCTCGTCCAGCATGGCCTGGCCATGGTCGGTCAGATACAGTCCCACGCGGCGGCGGTCCAGCGGATCGGAGGCGGTGCGGCGCAGCAGGCCGGACGCCTCCATCTGCTTGACGTAGCCGCTGATGGTGGGGCCGCGCAGCTTCTCGCGCGCGGCCAGCTCGCCGACGCCGATGCCGGGTTGTTCGTGCACGCTGACCAGCAGCAGATGCTGCAATGCCGTCGTACCCTGATCCGTGTCGAAGCTTTCGCGCTTGATCTGGCGGATCAGGCGCATCAACGCCACCCGCAGGTCATTGGCCAGCAGCTGGGATTTTTCCTGTTTCGATTTGGGCACCGACGTCCTCGTGATATTAAATAGGTAGGCTACCTATCTATATTATCGAGAAAATCCGGCACGATCAACTTTTTTCTCCGCCTCAGAACTGCGCGTGCAGGCGCAGCGCGTAGATTTGCACCGGGCCGCGGGCGCGGTTGTAGGCGGGATTGACGGCCTGCTGGAAGTCGAAGGCAAGGCTGACATCCTTCATCAGCTGCGCCGAATAATAGGCTTCGGCGATTTTTTCAGCGCCGTAGCTCAGGGCGCCGTCGCCGATCAGGATGCCGATGCCGCCGCGTTCGAAGTAGGCGCGCGCGTCGGACGACAGCGCGTTGGCGACACCGGCCATGCCGAGCGTGTCGTCGGGCCGGCCCCAACGCGCGCCCTTGACGGCGACGCCGGCCGACAGTGAGCGGTTGATCTCGGTGAATTCGTAGGCTTCCTTGGCGCCGTCGTTGGCGCTGGCGCGCGCGAACAGGCCGACGCCGTCGGCCACTTGCTGTTCCCAATTGAAGGTGGCGCCGGGGCGCCAGGCGCGCTTGCGCACCAGCGCGACATCAGGGATGGCGGGCACGCCGCCGCCGGCGTTGGCCAGCGCGATGGCGTCGTCGTAGCGCGCCATCGGTGCGCGGTTGGCAAAGGCCAGCAGCTTGACCTTGCCGTCGCGCTGGCGCCACTGGTAGCGTTGTTCGGCTTCGGCCACCAGCATGAAGGCGGCGAAGTCGACGCGGGTGATTTTGCCGTTCGGCCGGGACGACAGCTGGAACACGCCGGCGCGCCAGGTGCGCGACCCTTGCGTCCATTCGGCGGCGGCGCCGTAGGTGTAGCCCCAGGCGTCGGCCGCGTAGTCGAAGGCGCCGGCGTCGATCACCGACCAGTTGAAGAAATCGCCGCGCGGATCGTGGGCGTAGCTGTTGGTGTCGAAGATATCGGCGACGGAGAATTTGCCGACCGTGATGGTCAGGTTGTCCGAGGCTTTGGTGCCGCCCAGCTGGTTGGCGTCGGCGTCGACTTTTTGCTGCTCCGTTCCGAGCGCGATCACCTGGCGGATGAAGACGCGCGGCACGCGGAAATAGGGCGCGTCGGCGCCGATCTTGTACGCTTCGCCGCTGGGAAAACCGGCCATGCCGACGGTGTTGCTGAGACCGAAGCCCTGGTCGATTTCGGGATCGATCCACAGTTCCGTCGACGGCGACAAACGCAGTCCGGCGTATAAGGTGATATCGCTGGTTTCCTCGGTGCGGCCGTTGGCGTCCAGACTATTCTGGCCTTGATACGGTGAATTGAAACGCGCGTGTTTCTGTGTCACGTTGGTGAACTGGCCATGCACGGCCCAGTCCTCCGGCGCGGCGGGAGCGGTGGACTCGTCCTGCGCGCGGGCCGCGTTGAGCAGGCAGGCCGACAGCAGGACGCCGCAGCTAAACGATTTATATAGTTTATTCATTTTGATGGACGGAGCGGGCGGCAGGCATGGCTCGGATTGTACCGGCCTGCGCAAGCCGCACAGTGTGCCAGCGTACGGTGACGCGGGCATGACAGAGCTGGCTGGCGCGCGGCACAGCCCATCTGTTGCAGTAATTGTTAAATCGATAGGGAGGAAGGTCAGGAACTTGCGGCGTCGTATGCGCCGTCAAGCAGCTGGTCCAGTTGCGCGCGCAGCTGGTCGGCGACGGCGTTGCCTTTGGCCTTGAGCACCGCGTCGAGATAAGGTTGGCGCAGTTCGCGCAAGTCGCCGAGGGTGGCGGCTTTTTCCACTTTTAATTGCAGCGTGAAGCCGCGCAGGCCTATCGTGCTTTTGATGGTACTGGTGTAGAAGTTGTACAGCGCCTGGTAGCGCTGCGCCGCGTCCATGCCCGCAACGGCCGGTGTGGCTTGCGGCGTGCCAGTCACGGCGCCAGTAACGGCGGGCGGCGTTTCAAGCGGCAGGGCTGCGTCGACGGCCGGCAGCGCGGCGTAACTGCGCGATAAAACGATGTATTGCTGGGCCAGCAGTTCGGCCAGCGCGGTGTCGGTCAGGCCCAGTCCGGCCACGCTGGCCAGCAATTCCTGCTCGCTGCGACGGCCGTCGATCAACAGCAGCAGCGTGCGCAGACGCGGCGCCAGATGCTGGCTGCGGGTGGCGATTTCATTGCGGCCCTTGTCGGTCTTGTCGTAGATCGCGGTGTTCATGCTGAATGTGGGGGCGTTTCCCATATGGTATCCAAGTTAACATTGTTGCTGACAGGATACATTCAGGATACACCAAATCGGCCGCCAGCAATACCGCCGCACGATAGCCGCCACGAAAACGTGGCGGATACAAAACACCGGCTGTTACAGCGGTGGCAGCGGCAGGTCGATGCCGAGTGCGGCGACGGGCCGCTGGCCACGGCGCCAGCGTATCAGTTGTACGGCGTAAGTCGCGTAGTAGCAGAAGACGTTGGCCAGCGGCAGCGCCGTCAGCGGCGACAGCGGCGCGTTCGACGGCGGCACCGGCGTGCCGTTGTGCATTTGCAGGTACAGGTCGAAACCGCGATACAGCAGGCGGCCGACGCACACCATCGACACGATCAGGCCGATGTGCATGCTCGGTGTGTAGAAAAATCCCTCGGCCGTGTTTTCCAGCCGGCTCAGTTTCATGCTCCACAGTCCCAGGCCGATGCCGATGACGGCGCCCAGCGCCAGCGCGCCCAGCGTCAGCGGCGCCGACAGCGCCTGCGCCGCCAGCACGCCCAGTATCAGCGGCAGCGCCAGCGCGGCCGCATAGGCGCGCCACAGGTGCAGCTGGGTGCGCGACATGAGCCGTTTCAGGCGCGAGTAGATGCGCCACACCATCAGCGGCACCAGCAACAGCAATACGAGAGTCGTCTTTTCCATCGTCGAAATTTCCAAAAAATAGTGCGGCGCACGCGAACCGCGATTGTAAGCCACAATCCGTGTGCGCCGATATGCAACGCCGCCGGCGTATCGGATTTGACAATTGCATCGTGGATGAGCAAACTGGTCCGGCACATCGGCCGTTCCGCCGCAGCACCTAACTCGATCGGATCTCCATGAGCCCACAGATACCCCTGCTGCCGACCGCGTTCGGCCTGATGGCGAGCGCGCCGCAAGCGGTCCACAACAGCGGCTACCAGCTGCCGCCGGCGGCCTTGCAGGCACTGGTCGACGCGCCGCGCGCGCCGGCGCTCAGCCTCAGTCCCCGCCGCGACCTGGCCGCGCTGATCCAGACCCCGCCGCTGCCCGGCATCGTCGAAGTGGCGCAGCCGGAACTGAAGCTGGCCGGTGAGCGCATCAACCCGCGCACCTGTGCGGCCAGCCGCTTCTCCTTCGGCACCGGGCTGGCGCTGCTCGACGTCGCCAACGGCCAGGAGATGGCGATACGCGGCCTGCCGCGCGGGCTGCGCCTGGCCGATTTGAGTTGGTCGCCGGACCAGCGCCACCTCGCCTTCAGCCACGTCGCCTATTCCGGCGACAGCGGCGCGGTCGAATTGTGGCTGGTCGATATCGCTAGCCGCAGCGCCAAGAAACTGTCGACGCGGCCCTTGTCGACGGTGCTCAGTCGCGGTTTCAGCTGGCTGCCCGACAGCAGCGGCCTGCTGGTGCAGCTGCGGCCCGCCGGCTTGGGCAAGGCGCCGTTGCCGTCGACCACGCCGGCCGGCCCGCTGCAGCAGGACACGGCGCCGGGCGCCGGCGTGCGCCAGCTGCGCACCTATCAAGACCTGTTGAAGAACGAGGACGACGCGCGCCTGTTCGAGTTCTACATCACCGTGCAACTGGCGCTGCTCGACCTGGGCGGCCGCACGCGCCCGATCGGCCAGCCGGACCAGTATGCGCGCGTGTCGGTGGCGCCGGGCGGACGCTACCTGCTCACGCACACGGTGCTGCGGCCCTATTCGTATATGGTGCCGGCGTCGAGCTTCGGCGAGCGCATCGATGTGCGCGACCTGTTTGGAAAAGTGATACACACGGTCGCCACGCTGCCGCTGGAAGAGGGACTGCCGCCGGGGAACGACGCGGTGTCGGTCGGCGTGCGCCACATCGGCTGGCGCGCCGATGCGCCGGCCACGCTGGTGTGGACCGAGGCGCAGGACGGCGGCGACCCGGCCGTCGATTGCGCCATCCGCGACATCGTCTACCAGCACGCCGCGCCCTTCCTCGGCGCGCCGCAGGTGCTGGCGTCGCTGGCGTCGCGCTACGCCGGCATCGCCTGGGGTACGGGCGAGGTCGCGCTGCTGCACGAGCGCTGGTACAAGACGCGCGCCGTCAAGCAGTGGAGGATCGCGCCCGACCAGCCCGAGCTGGCGCGCGAATTGATCTACGAAGGCTCGTTCGAGGACCGCTACAGCAGCCCCGGTTCGCCGGTGATGCGCGCCGACGCCAACGGCTTCCCGCGCCTGCTGATCGGTCCCGGCTCGACGATCTTGCTGGACGGCGCAGGCGCCACGGCGGACGGCGAGCGTCCCTTCATCGACCGCCTGAATCTGATCACCAAACACAAGGAGCGGCTGTTCCAGAGCGCCGCGCCGTATTTTGAAAACGTGATGGCGGTGCTGAACGAGGAGGGCACGCGTCTGCTGACGACGCGCGAATCGCCGACCGAGCGTCCCAATTATTTTGTGCGCGATCTGACGCTGCCCGAGCACCAGCAGCTGCGCGCGCTGACCAGCTTTCCGCATCCGACGCCGCAGCTGAAGGACGTGCACAAGGAGCAGATCCGCTACCGCCGCGCCGACGGCATCGACCTGACCGCGACGCTGATGCTGCCGCCGGAATACGACGCGGCGCGCGACGGCCCGCTGCCGCTGCTGATGTGGGCCTATCCGCAGGAATTCAAATCGGCCGACGCGGCCAGCCAGGTCACCGGCTCGCCCTACCAGTTCAATTCCGTCAGCTACTGGGGGCCGGCGGCGCTGCTGGCGATGGGCTACGCGGTGCTCGACAACCCGTCCTTCCCCATCGTCGGCAGCGGCGACGCGGAGCCGAACGACAGCTATCTGCCGCAGTTGGTGGCGTCGGCCGAAGCGGCGGTCGAGGAGGTGGTGCGGCGCGGCGTGGCCGAGCGCCACCGCATCGCCGTCGGCGGCCACTCATATGGTGCGTTCATGACGGCCAACCTGCTGGCGCATACGCGCTTGTTCCGTGCCGGCGTGGCGCGCAGCGGCGCCTACAACCGCACGCTGACGCCGTTCGGCTTTCAGTCGGAGGACCGGTCGTTCTGGAAGGCGCAGGAGGTCTATCAGGCCATGTCGCCGTTTAATAACGCCGACAAGATCAAGGACGCGCTGCTGCTGATCCACGGCGAGGAGGACAGCAACAGCGGCACCTTCCCGCTGCAAAGCGAGCGTATGTTCCAGGCGATTAAAGGTTTGGGCGGCACGGCGCGGCTGGTGATGCTGCCCAACGAGTCGCACGCCTACCGGGCGCGCGAATCGATTCTGCACATGCTGTACGAGACCAATGCGTGGCTGGATAAATATGTGAAGAACGCGGTGGCCGAGTAGCGGCTTAGGCGCTAACAGGACGGCGTAGAATGGGCGCACATGCTACCGTGATCTTCCGACCGATATGTAGCTGGAGCCGCCATGAACATAGTCTCGCTTTACGAACGCGATTACGCCCCCATCCACGCCCACCGCGCGCCCGATCCGGCGCCGGTGGATGAACCGGTGCCCGAGCCGGTGCCGCACCTGCCGCATCCGGTGCCGCAGGACGATCCCGTGCCCGACCACAATCCCAGCTGAATCCTCAGTCGAAGGCCCAGGTATATAAAATATCGAGCGCGTTGTTGGTGCCGGTCTGGAATTGCAGCGAGAAGCGCGGATTGAGTTTGTAGCGCAGCTTCACCAGGCTGGTGGCCGTGCTCGCGCCCTGCTCGAAACTGAGGTAGGCGCGCGAGGAGATGCGCTTGCCGACCGTGACCACCGTCGTCTGCAAACCGGGCGCCGTGCCGGTGGGCGTGCCCGAAGCCTGGCCCACGCCCAGTTCATCGAGTCCCAGCGAATTGGCCAGCTTGCCCGAGCCGCCGCCGAACAGCGCGCCGGCCGCCGCGCCGAGTAAGGCCGTGTCGTTGCCGCTGGTGCTGTCCATGCCGTGGCCCAGCACCAGCCACGCCAGCTTGTCGCTGTCCGACACGGCCGGCGTCGACGTCAGCTTGGCCACCGGCGCCAGCGCCGTGCCGCGCACCTCGACGCCGGCTTCGACGTTGGTGTCGCTGAGCGGCTCGTCGTCGGGACGTTTGCGCACCGCGAGGATGTTCAGGCCCGGATTGTCGTAGGCGCCGGTGAAGTTGATCACGCCGCGCTCGATGGCCAGCTTCTGCCCATACGCCGCATAGGTTCCGCTGACGACGCGGATGCTGCCGGTGGCGCGCGGCGGCCGGCGGTCGGTGATGCGGATACGCACCGAGCCGGCCAGCTGCGCGTCGATGCCTTTGCCCTTCAAGGTGAAGTTATCGCCGAGGTCCGCTTCGACATCGATATTCAGCGGCATCGAAGGGGAGGCCGGTTTTGTGAGCGTGCCATCCTTGCCGCCCTTGCCGACGATGACCACGTCGTCGCTCAAGGTCGGCGTATCCTGCGACGCCAGCTCGATGTCGGCGCGGTCGGCGCGGAATTTTCCATCGAGTTCAAAGTGCTTGTTGTCGCGCACCAGCGTGCTCTGGCCGCTGACGACCAGCGTGCGGTCCGGCCGCGCCAGCACTTCCAGCTTGTCGGCGCTCAGCTTGAGCTGCATGGTCGCCTCGGCGTTGGCGAACTTGATCCAGCCGTCGGCCTGCGCGTGGCCCGAGCTGCCGTCGAAGGCCAGCTTTTGCAGTTGCAGCTGGTCGCCCGCCAGCGTCGCCTGCAACTGGCCGTTGTGCAGCTTGATGCCCTGGTCGGCCCAGTTGACCACCAGCTGCGCGCCGTTGATGTCGCCGTTCAGCTGCGGCGCACCGATGCTGCCGGCGCCGTTCATCGACACTTTCAGCGTGCCGTCCATTTCAAGGCCGGCCAGTCCGGACAAGGGCGCCAGCCACGCCAGCGATCCCATATTCGCGCTGCCGGTCAGCTTGAGCGGGCTGTCGTTGGCGAGGCGGCCGTCGATCAGCTGCGCCGTCGCGTCGACACGCGCCTGGCCGGCGCGGCTGCCGTCCATCGCCAGCTGCATGCGCAAAGCGCTGCCGACGACGTCGACGCGGGCGTCGAGCTGGCGCAGGCCGAGCGGCAGCGGCAGGTCCGCGCCGGTGACGGTGACGTCGCCCTTTTCGCGGAACACATGCAGCATGCCGTCGATGGCCGGCGCGCCGCCGGGTACCGCGGCTTGCAAATTCAAGGCCCACGCCGCGCCCAGCGTCATGTCGCTCTTGACGTTGTCGCGCCACGCGTCCGACAGCTGCGCCAGATAGTTGGCCGGCACGCCGGCCGCCTGTCCCTTGCTGCTCCAGTGCGGGCCGTCTTTTTGCAGGCTGTCGATGCGGATCGCGCCGTCGGGCAGCTTGATGGCGAAGTTGCTCAGCGCGATCTGCTGCGGATGCGCCAGGCCGGCCACGCCCGCGCCGCTGGCGCCGGCGATGCGCAAGGGTGCCGGTGCTTGCAGTGCGAGCGCGAAGCGGCCGCGATTTTGCAGCGTGTCGATCACGCCGTTCCAGACGCCGCCGGTGGTGCCGCCCTTGATGCGCAGCGCCGCGTCGAAGTCCTTGTTGCTGGCGGCGAGCTGGATCACATGCGCGGCGCGCGTGCCGCTCGTTTGCAGGCGCGCGCTGTCGATGCTCATGCCGGCGGAGGCGTAACCGGTGACGGCGATGTCGCTGACGATGGCGTCATCGTCGCCGGCGCTGGCGCCGACGCTGCCGATGGTGGCGCTGCCGCGCAGCGTCTTGATTTGCTGCTGGCCGGGCAAGCGCAGCGCGGCGCCGTCCAGCGTCAGGGTCGCCGCCGGACGGGCGATGCTGCCCGACAGCGCGCCCGCCGCGTGCAGCACGCCGGCGAATTGTGGGCCGAGCGTGGTCAGTTGCGGCAGGTCGAGCTTCCAGTCGATGCGGTCGCGCGCGGTGCCGAAGCCACCGTGCGCTTGCAGGCTGTCGGTGCCGAGGTGCAGGTCGATGTCGGCGTGTTCCAGGTGCGTGGCGTCGGCCGACAGTTTGGCGTAGCCGCTCAGCGGCGCGTTCGACAAGGTCGACGGCTGCAATTTGACATCGACGTCGGTATGCCAGTCTTTTGCCAGTCTCGCGTCGCCATTGAAATCAGCGTTGATGGTGCCGGCCGGGTAGGCGCCGAACGCGGCGGGATTGAAGCGCGCCGCGCTGCCGCCCAGTTTTACTTCGGCGTGACGCGCCGCGCCGGCGCCGGCCAGCCACACGTCGCCGCTGGCGTGCAGCGCGCTGTCGGGCACCGGATGCTTGGCCGAGGCCAGGCCGAGTCCCTGCGCGTCGGCAGTGTAGCTGCTGCGCGGCGCGTCCATGCTGCCGGTGACGACGCCGCTGGCGTTCAGCGCGCCGAGCAAATCGCCGCTGATGATGGACAGCTGTTTGGCCGCGACCTGCCATGCGAGTTTTTCGCCCGGCGCGCCGAAGCTGCCGTGCAGCTGCGCCGTGTTCTGCGCCAGCGCCAAAGTGGCGTCGATACCGCTGATGTGCTGCGCGTCCGCATCGAGCTTGCCCTTGCCGGACAAGGGCTGCTTGAACAGCGTGCTGGGTTTGATCGTGAAGCCGGCCGCCACCTGCCACGCCGGCGACAACTGGCCGCTGGCGTCGATGACCGCGTTCAAATCGGCGGCCGGAAAATCGCCCAATGCCGACGGATCGAAATGCTGCGCGCTGGCGCTGGCCTTGAACGGCCGGTGGTCTTTCAGGCTGGCCTGGCCGGTGAGGTCGATGCTGCCTTTTTTCGCCAGCAGGCGCGCCTGCTGGATTTGCAGCAGCGCGTCGGCCAGCGTGGCGTGCAGGTCGAGGCGCAGGCCGTTCTGCGCCAGCGCGGCGGACAGCGTCAGCTTGTCGGTGGCGCTGGTGAGCGTGATGTCGCCGGCGATGTCGGTTTTATTCATGCCGCCACTGACGCCTTTTAAATCGAAGCGGTCGGTGTGCAGCTTGAACGCCGCACTGGCGATGCCGGCGTCGGGCGCGCGGCGCTGCACGTCGCCATTGCCGTGGAACTGGCCGGCCACACCGAGATCGAGCGCGACGCCGCTGATGGTGGTGGCGGTCAACGTGCCGCCGACGCTGCCGCTGAAGCTTTTCAGCGGCACGCGATGCTGGTCCAGCGTGCCGGCCTGGCCTTGATTGAGCAGCGCGAAGGTGCCGGAGATTTTCCGGTCCGGCGCGATGGAGGCGGCGATGTGCACACTCATGTCGGCCTGTGGCCAGCCATCGTTGAAGTTGGCGGGATTGATGCCACGTCCCTTGATGTCGGCCGAGCGCAAAATGATGGCATCGAACGGCGCCAATGACAGCAAGGCTTCCCCGCTGGCGGCGCCGGATTTCGCCTGCGCGGACAGCGACATCAGCGACAGGTTGCCGCTCGCTTGCAGCGCCAATGTCGCCGGCGGCAGCGAGCCGGCCGACGCGGCGCTTTGCGACAGCGTGACTTTGCCGGTCAGCGTGAAGGGCTGATTGGCGCCTATGGTCAGCGTGGCCTGCACCGCGCCGATCGGTGTCAGCGCGCTGGCGTTGTCAAGCTGCCAGCCGGCCTTGTCGCTGACCAGCTGCAAGCGCAAATTGGAAATGACGCTGCGGCTGCCGTCGGCGGCTATCAGCGTCAGCGTATTCAAACGCGCATCGGAAACGCTGATGCGGAATGGCGCGGCCAGGGACGAGGGCAGCTTGGCCGGCGCCGATGGGCCGGTGCTTTGCGACGTCAGGCTGGCGATATGCAGTTCGCTGATCGCCATCCCTTCCGAGAAAAACTGCAGCGGCGACCAGGCGATGTCGATATCGTCTGCCGTGACGACGCTGTCCTTGCTGCGATAGACCAGATGGCCGATGTGCATGCGCTTGTACAGCGAGCCGGTGACGCCGCTGATGGCGATCTCGCCGTTGCTGGCGTGGGCGACGCGCGCCACCAATTGCTGCAAGGTGGACTGGCGGCCCAGCAGCCACACGGCGCCGGCCAGCAGCGCGGCCAGCACGGCCAGCGTGATCAGCGCGCCGCGCAGCCAGTGGCGGCGGCGCTTAGGTGCGGCCGTCGGTGCGCCGGGCGCCGCATCGGAGGAGGTGTGGTCGTCGTCGGACATCAGAACGTGAATCCCAGTGAAAAGTGCAATCGGTATTTGTGCACGGCGTGGCCGTAGGCGGCATCGACGTTGATCGGGCCGACCGGGCTTTTCCAGCGCGCGCCGATGCCGTAGCCGGATTTGGGATGCAGGCCGCGGATGCTGTCGGCCGCGTTGCCGGCGTCGTAGAACACGGCGGCGCCGTACAGCGGCTTGAACCAGTACTGGTATTCGGCGCTGGCGGTGGCCAGATAGCGCCCGCCGGTGACGGCGCCGTCTTCCATCACGCCGAGTTCCTGGTAGCCGTAGCCGCGCACCGACTGGTCGCCGCCGGCGCGGAACTGGTAGGCCTGCGGCACGCCGTCCTTGGATTTGGAAATGAGCGCGCCGCCCTCGGCGCGGAACAGGGCGATGCCGCGCGGGCCGATAGGCCGATACAGCACGCCGCGCGCGTAGCCGCGTGCGAACACTTCATCGGTCAGCACCGGCAGCGGCGCCGCGCCGATCTGCGCGTTGACGACGTAGCCCTTGGTCGGGAACACCAGGTTGTCGACGCGGCGCAAGGTGACGGCGTAGGTCAGCGGCACGGCCTTGGCATGCTCGGTCGGCAGGGGGCCGATGGTGTCGTCCTCGCTGAGGAATTCCAGCGTCACGCTGCGTTCGAGCAGCGGCGTGCCCCAGGCGCGCTTGGCCGACACGGTGCTGGTGCGTATGTCGTCGCCCGACAGGTCGCTGTGCACGTGGGATGCGCCGACGCTGTCCGTATAGCCTTGCGGCGTGACCGGGAAGAAGAAGTTGACGCTGGCCGTTTGCTGGCGCGTCTCCAGCGTCAGCGCGCTTTTCATGCGCAGGCCGAAGACCGACAAATCGTCGTAGGCCAGCGAGGTGCGGTTGCCGGTGTTGGTGCTGTAACCCAGGCCGACGCTGACGTTCTTGCGCTTGTTCTCGGTCACGCGCACCAGCAGCGGCAGCGGCGCCATCGCGGTGGTCGCGTCGGTGCTGCCGGGGGCGGCCTTTTCGGCGGCCGCGTCGAGCTGCTCGGACAGCACGGCCGAGGTGTCGGCGCTCACTTCGACACTGCTGAAATAGCCGGTGTCCTGCAGGCGCGCCTGATACGCCTGCAACGCCGCCTCGCTGTAGTAGTCGCCCGGCTTGATCTGATTCAGGTTGGCCACCAGCGACGCCGGATAGCGCTTCAGGCCTTCGATGCGCAAGTCGCCGAAGCGCATTTCGGGGCCGCTGTCCAGGGTCACATGCAGCGTGGCCTGGTGGGCGTCGGGATCGACGCTGGCGGTGGTGTCGGTCAGCTGGGCGCGCGGGTAGCGGGTCTGCACCACCTGGCGCAGGAAGTCGCGCTTGGCCGACTCCCAGTCGGACTGTTTGAAGACGGCGCCCTGTTTCAGCGCCCAGCTGTTTTTCAGCGCCGTGGTGTCGAACTGCTGGGCGGCCGGCTGGCCGGGCGGCGCGTCGAAGCCAAGCAGCTCCAGTTCCACGCCGGCCACCAGGGTCGGCTCGCCCGGCTGCACCGTCACGCGCACGGTCGGCGTGGCGGCGTCGCGGTCGTAGGTGGCGCTGATGACGGGCGAGTAGTAGCCGTCGGTGGCCACCAAGGTCTTGACCTGCTCGGGCGCGGCGCGCACCATGCGTTGCAGCTGCTCGCGGTCGATGCGGGCGTTGCCGCGAAAGCGCAGCAGGTCCAGGTTCTGTTCGAGCAGCTTGGCCAGCGATCCGGGCGCGTCGATGCGCACCTCGTAGTTCAAGCCCGCCGCGTGGGCCGTGACCATGCCGGCCATCAGCGCGAGACTAGCCATTGCTTTTGTCAGCACTTGTGCCAAAATTCGTGGCCCTGCCAATTTTTTCGCTGGTGCTGCCGGCAACATGAGACTCCGTATCGATGAACGCTGAGCTGCATGGTAACGGATAGACCGAAAAGATGGCGTACTTATAATGTTGTGCGGCCCGTCGCCGCGCTGATGATGTTTAGCGAATTTTAGAAAGACTGCGATGCTCCCTACCGATACCGCGCTGGTCCTGTTCAGCGGTGGCCAGGATTCCACCACCTGTTTGGCGTGGGCGCTGGCGCGCTACGCGCGCGTCGAGACCATCGGCTTCGATTACGGCCAGCGCCATGCCGTCGAGCTGACGGTGCGCCCGGCGCTGCTGGCCGAGCTGCGCGCCCAGTCGCCGCTGTGGGCCGAGCGTCTCGGCGAAGACCACATGATCGACCTGTCGCTGATTTCGCGCATTTCGCAAACGGCGATGACGCACGATATCGCCATCGAGACCCAGGCCAACGGCTTGCCGAACACCTTCGTCCCCGGTCGCAACCTGCTGTTCATGACGGTGGCGGCCACGGTGGCCTACCGGCGCGGCCTGTCGGTGCTGGTCGGCGGCATGTGCGAGACCGATTTCTCCGGTTATCCCGACTGCCGCGACGACACGATGAAGGCCTTGCAGGTGGCGCTCAACCTCGGCATGGACACGCGCATCAAGCTGGAAACGCCGCTGATGTGGCGCGACAAGCGCCAGACCTGGGAACTGGCGCAGGAACTGGGCGGCACGGCGCTGGTGGACTTGATCCGCTCCGGCACCCACACCTGCTATCTCGGCGAGCGCGGCGCGCTGCACGACTGGGGCTATGGCTGCGGCACCTGCCCGGCGTGCGCACTGCGCGCGCGCGGCTATCGGCAGTTCGCCGGCGACGCGTCGGCGGAATAAATGCCGGCGGCCGCGTAGACAGCCGGCGCGCACGGTCGGCGCGGCTGGCATACCTGCACGGCGGGCGCACACCGCACGCATTCTGTTGCACGCGGGCAAGCTCTCACGTACTATGATTTACCAGCGGTTACCCGTGCCGCTCCATGTCGACCGTGTCAGTTGAGGCGAACACCGTTCATGACCTATCCCGTTTCCAGGCGACTGCGCGGCCGGATGCTGCAACTGCTGCTGAACCCGGCGCTGCTGGCGGGACTGGTGCTGTGCCTGTGCCTGGCCGCCACGCTGGCGCTGTGGCACGGCGCGCGCGTCGACGCCGACCAGGACGCGCAGGGCGACTTCGATTTTCGCGTCCATGAGCTGCTCAACAGCATGGCCCAGCGCATGCAGACCTATGTGCAGGTGCTGTACGGCGCGCAGGGCTTGTACGCCAGTTCGCACCTGGTCGAACGCGGCGAGTTCCACGACTATCTGGCCGGACAAGACCTGAACCAGCATTTTCCCGGCATCCACGGTGTCGGCTATATCGCGCTGGTGGCCGGCGCCGACCGCGACGCCCACGTGGCCGCCGTGCGCGCCCAGGGCCATCCCGAATACGACATCCGGCCGCCGGGCCGGCGCGCCCAGTACGCGCCGATCGACCTGGTGGAGCCCTTCGACGCCAATCTGCCGGCGTTCGGCTACGACACGCTGTCCGAGCCGGTGCGGCGCGCGGCGCTGGAGCAGGCGCGCGATTCCGGCATGCCGGCCATGAGCGGGCGCATCCGGCTGGTGCAGGAGCCGGCCGCCGCCACGCCGCCGCAGGCCGGCTTTCTGGTGCTGCTGCCGGTCTACCGCAACGGCACGCCGCACGCCACGCTGGCCGAGCGCCGCGCCGCCATCGTCGGCTGGGTCTACGCGCCGTTCCGCATCGGCGACGTGATGGCCGGCATCGGCGGCGAATACGGCGGCAAGCTGGACCTGGAAATCTACGACGGCCCGGCCGTGGCGCCGGCCGCGCTGATGTACGACAGCGGCGCGGCCGCCGACCACACCGGCGCGCGCCGCGAGACGCTGCAAAAGATCAGCATAGCCGGCCACCGCTGGACGGTGCGTTTCAGCGAGCCGCCCGGCATCGTCGGCAGCCGCGCCGACAAGCCGCATCTGCTCGGCGGCGCCGGCGCGCTGCTGTCGCTGGCGCTGGCCGCGCTGACCTGGCTGCTGGCGCGCGGCCGCGCCGACGCCCGCGCCGCGCTGCGCCGGGCGCGCGCGCTGACGGCCGAGCTGGAGGATGGCCAGGCGGCGCTGGTGGCGCTGGCCGACAGCGCCCAGCGCAGCCAGGCGGTGTTGCGCAGCATCCTCGATTCCACCGTCGACGGCATCCTGGTCGACGACGTCCATGGTGTGGTGCTCAATTCCAACCGGCGCTTCCGCGCGCTGTGGAACGTGCCCGAGCATCTGGACTGGCAGGGCGACGGCGCGGTGCTGTTGCAGCATCTGGCCGACCAGGTGGTGCAGACGGCGCCGCTGCTGCAGGCCGGCGCCCGCCTGCACGAGGACGCCGACGAGCACCGCGAGCTGCTGCAACTGAAGGACGGCCGCGTCATCGAGCAGTTCACGCGCGGCCTGCTGCTGGGCAGCGCGCCGGCCCGGCTCTGGTCCTTCCGCGACATCACCGAGCGCACCCAGATCGAGCAGCGCGAGCGCACCCGCCGCCACGTGCTGGAACTGCTGGCCACCGGCGCGCCGCTGCAAACCATCCTGGAAAGCGTGGTGCTGGGCGTCGAGGCTGGCAATGCCGAGATGTTGTGCAGCATTTTGCTGCTCGACGAGGAGGGCACGCATTTGCTGGTCGGCGCCGCGCCCAGCCTGCCGGCCTTCTTCAACGCCGCCATCCACGGCCAGCCGGTGGCCGGCGGCCACGGCAGCTGCGGCCAGGCCGCGCTGCTCGGCCGCCGCGTCATCAGCGACGATATCGCCACCGATCCGGCCTGGACCGCCTACAAGGACCTGGCGGCGCGCGCGCGGCTGGGCTCGTGCTGGTCGGACCCGATCTTCAGCGCCGCCGGCAAGGTGCTGGGCACCTTCGCCATCTACCACCGCGAGGCGCACCGGCCCAGCATCGCCAATATCGCGCTGATCGAGCAGGCCGCCCACCTGGCCGGCATCGCCATCGAGCAGGCCCAGGCGGCCGTCGCGCTGCGCGCCGGCGAGGCCCGCTTCCGCAGCCTGTACGACCACGCGCCGGTGGCGCTGTGGGAGCAGGACTGGTCGGCCGTGCGCGCCGCGCTGGCCGAGCTGGAGCAGTCCGGGGTCGACCAGCTGGCCGCTTATCTGGCGGCCAATCCCAGCGAGCTGACGCGGCTGGCGGCGCTGGTCAGGATACTCGACGTCAACGCCGCCGCGCTGGCCCAGGTGGGCGCGCCTCCCGACGGCGGCGGCAACGGCGCGCTGAGCCTGGCGCAGAATTTCGATGCCTCGGCCATGCCCGAGTTCGCGCGGGCGCTGGTCGCGCTGGCCGAGGGCCGCCAGCTGTTCGCCTGCGAGAGCAGCTATCTGCGGCTGGATGGCGTGGCGCGGCAGAACGAGCTGACCCTGCTGGTCATGCCGGGCCACACGCACAGCCTCGATTTCGTCATCGTCTCGACGCTCGACATCACCGAGCGCAAGCGCATGAACGACGAGTTGCTGATGCTGGCCACCACCGATTTCCTCACCGGCCTGCCGAACCGGCGCGAATTCATGGCCAGGCTGGACGACGAGCACGCCCGGCTGCAGCGCGACGCGTCCGCCCGCGCCGCCGTGCTGATGCTGGACCTCGACCTGTTCAAGCGCATCAACGACGAATACGGCCACCCGGCCGGCGACGCCGTGCTGCGCCATGTGG
>Ga0209862_1000339_pt1 | contig 17645 bp, 12 predicted proteins | sample OrgsoiDNA_201061_FD_185809 | JGI IMG/M metagenome (GOLD analysis project Ga0209862, IMG submission 185809) | Permafrost soil microbial communities from the Arctic, to analyse light accelerated degradation of dissolved organic matter (DOM) -... | ecosystem: Environmental > Terrestrial > Soil >... | reverse complement strand
ACATCAATATTGACTGTGCCGCCGTCTTCGCGAGCAAGCCCCCTCCCACAGGGAGAATGCAATTTCATGCGGGAGATTGCTTAGACGCTAAGCAACAGGAACTCACGCTCCCAGTAACTGATCACGCGCTTGAAGTTTTCGTGTTCGGCGCGCTTCACCGCGACATAACCGCGAACGAATTTGCTGCCCAGGTAACGCCCGACGGTTTCGCACTCTTCCATCTGGGTCAGGGCGTCTTCGATGGTGATCGGCAGGCGCAAGTTGCGACGTTCATAGGCGCGGCCCTGCACTGCAGCGCTCGGCTCGATCTTTTCGACCATGCCGAGGTAACCGCACAACAGGCTGGCAGCAATCGCCAGATATGGGTTGGCATCAGCGCCCGGCAAACGGTTTTCCACGCGCATCGCGTCCGGGGTTGAGGTCGGAACGCGCAGGCCGACGGTGCGGTTTTCTTCGCCCCATTCGACGTTCACCGGTGCCGAAGTGTCCGGCAGGAAGCGGCGGAACGAATTGACGTTAGGCGCGAACATCGGCAGCACTTTAGGGATGTACTTTTGCAGGCCGCCGATGTGGTGCAGGAACAACTCGCTCATCTTGCCGTCGGCATCGGCGAAGATCGGTTGGCCGGTGACAATATCGACCACGCTCTGATGCAGGTGCATGGCACTACCCGGCTCGTCCCCAATCGGCTTGGCCATGAACGTCGCGGTAACGTTGTGCTTGAGGGCCGCTTCGCGCAGGGTGCGTTTGAATACGGTGATCTGGTCCGCGAGGTCGAGGGCATCGCCGTGACGGAAGTTGATTTCCATCTGCGCCGGGCCGTCTTCGTGGATCAGCGTGTCGAGGTCCAGACCCTGGAGTTCACACCAATCGTAGACATCTTCGAACAGTGGGTCGAACTCGTTGGCGGCGTCGATGGAAAACGACTGACGACCACTTTCCGCACGACCGGAACGGCCCAGCGGCGCCTTGAGCGGCAAGTCCGGGTCTTCGCAGCGCTGGGTCAAGTAGAACTCCATTTCCGGCGCAACAATCGGCTTCCAGCCTTTGTCGGTGTAGAGCTGCAGAACTTTCTTCAGCACGTTGCGTGGCGACAGTTCGATCGGGTTGCCGAACTTGTCGAAGGTGTCGTGGATCACGATAGCGGTCGGTTCGATTGCCCACGGAATCACGTAGACCGCATCAGCAACAGGCCGGCAGATCATGTCGATATCGGCCGGGTCGAGCAGGTCGTAGTAGATGTCGTCGTCGACAAAGTCCCCGGTTACTGTTTGCAAAAGCACACTTTCCGGCAGGCGCATGCCTCGCTCATGCAGGAACTTGTTGGTGGGTGCAATCTTGCCGCGAGCGATGCCGGTCAAGTCGCTGACCACACACTCGACCTCAGTAATCTTGTGATCTTTCAGCCACGTGAACAGCTGATCGAAAGGGACATTCATAAAGACCTCGTTATTGGTTTTAGTAACGCCGGGGAGGGCGGTTTCATCCGACGGACACTTCCCCTGAGACGCGTTGACGACTATCTTGGGCGAGCCTTGCGGTTCCATCTATCCACTTTAAGCAGCACCAAAACGCACCAAACGAGTGCGTAAGGTCACCCATGACAGCGTGCAATCCGTTACAAGTCCAAGCGTTCAACACCGCCGATGTGGCCGAGCAAATCCGCGCCACCCCGGGTTGGGTACAGCATTACCAGCAGATGTCGCCGGGGCATTTCGCCGGGCTGGTGCGCTATCTGGATTTGCAAGGCGTGGAGATTTACGAAGAGCACATGAACACTCGGGTCGAGCAGAATTTCAGCGCGCCGCAAGGTTCGTTGGCGTTCTGTTTTGATCGCAGCGACAACTCGCTGTACGTGTTGAATGGTGAAAGTCGCAACATCTGGATCACCCCCGAGAACTACCAGGAGATCGCCGTGGTGTTCGGTCCGGAGTTCGTTCAGCGTCATGGTTTGAATGTGGCACGGCTGGAAGGGCTGTTCATGTCGGCGCTCAATTGCCAGCAGAACGCGCTGTTCAGCCGCTGGTTAAGCGCCACGTTGACGCAACTGGCGCAGACACTCGATCCGCCGAGTCGTGAGGCGTTGACCCTGCAACTGTTGGAAGACTGTCTGTACATCCTCGACAACGCTTGTGTGCGTCTGGACCGTGGCGGTTTGCAGCGCCGTTCCGAAGAGCGAACGATTATGAAACGCGTCGGAGAATGGGCCGCCGATGCGCCGGAAGAAACCCTCAACCTGCTGGAGCTTTCTCAGGTCGCAGGGGTGTCGCTGCGCCAGTTGCAGCATGCATTCAAGGCCTTTACCGGGATGACACCGACTCATTGGTTGCGCTTGCGCCGGCTCAACAGCGCGCACCGCGAACTGCTCAGCCGCACAGCGATGGAAACGACGGTCGCCGAAGTTGCGATGCATTGGTCGTTCTGGCATTTGGGGCGGTTTTCCAGCAGTTATCACGCCTTATTCAAAGAACTGCCGAGTGAAACTCTGAAGCGTGCAGGTCGGGTTAATAGAATGAAATTTTGATTGTTTATCCGGACTCTAATAAGCCCTGCCTGTAGGACTTGTCTTGCATATGTAGCTCAATGTTTCCATTGTTGATTGAGTACAGCGAGTATTTCCTTATCAATCAATCATCTGAAAGATTTTCACAGTCTTTCAGGTGGTTTGACGCAACACAAAGGTCATCTAGCTTTTGTTCATCGATACAACGGGTGTATCGATCTTAATGAACCGAGGCAAACTCCATGGCTGTTCTTTTGAAAGATTCAGAAAGTAGCAACGACCTTCCCAAAGCGGTACTTCATCTGATATCGGGTGAGTATCCCGGTGTTGCACGCGGTGCAGGGGTTTTCACCAAAGAAGATGTCATCAAAATAAAACAATATGTAAAGAAAGGCCTTTCGCTGCCCAGCGAATTACCGGAAGTCGAGGCCTACCTTAAATACAAAAAAATTGATATTGCCGGGCTTGAGCCAAGCGACATTCAGGTTTTGTTCAAGAAAATAAAAATCCATGCTTCCAGTTGGGATGCGGTGGAGAACAAGATTGTCCAGCAAAGCATCGACTTGAGTTCGGCGGCTAAAAACATCGTCAGCAGTGGTAGTGAGGCCATTTCCATCATCAAGGAAATGCCTATCATGGAGCGGGTGAGGACCACTCTGGGCGGGCTGAGCAATACTGATCTGGAGGGCCTCAAATACACCTCTGATGACGGCGAAGTGGCTACTTCGGTGACTGAAATAATCGAGTTGATGAAGGTCGATATCAAACGTCAGCAAAGCGCAACGAAAGAGCTCAAAGACCGTATTTCCAATTTCAAAATTGAACTGGCGGGCGGGGAGTTGTCGACTGGCAAGCGCGCATTTGGATTGCAGTCCGAGGTCAAGGGCAAATATGACTTGATGGAACGAAACAATTTGCTCGAATCCATCGCCAGTTCCAAAGAAACCATTCGTACAAAAAAAGACAGGATCACCCAACTGGACAAGGACTACGACTATTACGTCGGTATGTCGTTCTCCGGTGGCTTGCCGATTTTCTGGCCGATTTCTGGTTCGATATTTGGCCCGAAAGCGGAGGCCGCCCGCAAAGAACGCAACACGTTGAAGGGCGAGGTTGATGCCCTGGAGTTGTCCGTCAGTGGCAAGGAAAGTTTGCAGAGCGCCATGGAAAGCTCCCTGTCGAATTTTGGCGATATCGGTATTCGCATGGCCGGCGCCGAGGCGGCACTTAATATCCTGAACACAATGTGGCAAACCATCCTGAGCAAGATAGATTCCTCGGCTGAACAGTTTGGACGTATCAACAATGCCTTGCGCCTGACTTCATTTGTCGCTGAGTTCGCGCAGGTGATTGACCCGTGGCGCGATGTAAAGAACACCGCCGGTGAACTGGTGGCCGTTTTTAATGAAGCCCTGGAAGAATACAAGAAGAGCTTTAACTGACCGCGCGGCCAACCAGAGGATACTGCGATGAACACTGTGACAGCGATCGACACTCACCTTATTCCATACATTGATGTAAAGAAAATAATCCAAACCATCCGTGACGTCTCGAGACTCGCCAGTTTCAGACAGGACCGGGCTGACGTTTTGCAGGACCGGGCGCAACGAGTCGCTGCGTATTTGAACAATATCGATCAAACCATGCGCGAATCGTTTCCCGTGTTGCTGACCGCGCTGAACAGCGCATCCGGGCAGAGTTATTTTGATGCGCTCGCCGAGTTGAACGACGCCTTGGCCAGGAACGATCTGACGTCGCAAGATCGGGACATGGTCAGCGAAGAAATCCTGAATATCAAAGGCAACATCGAGGCGATGCTGGCGGGAGTCGAGGCAAAGTTCACCGATCGTTCGCGCTTTCTTGAGAACGAAGTGCGCAGCTTATATAAGGTCGAGATTGATGAGCGGGCGGATGAGCCGTTGAAAGTGGCACGGGAGCGTAAAGCCAGATTGCTGGTGGCGTTGAATGATCACAGCCTCAGCAAAGCGACGTGTGTGGAGCAGCGCGACACGCTTATCAAAGCGCAGGACGTGATTCGCGAATTTAATCTGGCCGACATGTATAAAGATTACATACCTGACAGCAAAGCACTCGATGGCCTGGACATGGAGAACCCGAAAAAAGAGGCGGTGAAGCAAGGGGTTGAACTGGTTAGAAAGGTCTTGGGCGTTGTATCCGGCGGTATTAAGTACATCGAGCTTGCGACGTCACGGAACAACCTGGACAAAGAAATTCAGGCACTCACCCAATTGATGGAGGGGCTGAACAAGAACCTTCAGACCGCAGAGGATGCTTTATCCGATATCAACGCCGTCGTAGAAATTGGCCGCCAGCGCCGAGTAGTCGGTGAGGAAGTCATTGCGGTGGTGGGTGTGTGGCTGGGCTTTTCCATGAGCCTCGATAAATTGAAAAGCACGGACTACACACAATCTGAGCTGTCCAGATTTCTGAATCGCTATAAAACACACTTGGAGGGACTGACCGCTGACTACAACAGCATCATGATCAACTAAGGCACAGCCAGGGTTGACTGTGAGAGCGGCGTGCCAGTTGCGCCGCCGCTCCCACGCCGATCACTCAGCGCCATCGATCACTGGCTCTGTTGTAGCCTCGGTCTCCTGATGGTGAGTCGAGCCAATGAACAAGTACATGGCGGGCACCATGAACAATGTCAGCAGGGTGCCAATAGATAGGCCGGAGAAAATAACCAGGCCCATGTCATGACGTCCCGCCGCTCCCGCGCCGGAGGCCCACACGAGTGGCGCCACCCCCAGAACCATCGCCGCAGTGGTCATCAGGATCGGCCGCAGCCGTACGCCCGCCGCTTCTTCAATGGCCTCGCGCTTGCTGTGTCCGGCACGTTGCAGTTCGTTGGCGAACTGTACGATCAAAATCCCGTGTTTGGTGATGAGGCCGAGGAGGGTGACAAGACCCACCTGTGTGTAAACGTTGATCGAAGCGAACCCCATGGTGATGAACGCCAGCGCACCGAAGAGCGCCGGAGGCACTGAAAATAGGATCACCACGGGATCTCGGTAACTCTCGAACTGGAAGGCCAGCGCGAGATAGACGATGAGGATCGAGAACAACAGCAGGCCCACAAAGCCGCCGGACTCTTGAATGAATTGGCGTGATTCACCGGAGAAGTCGGACGAATAGCCGGAGGGCGCCACGTTTTTTAGAATACCGCCCAGTTTTTGCAGCAACTCGCCCTGAGCTGTACCACTGACCCCGGAAATGGTCGCCGAGTTGAGTTGCTGGAAGTGATTGACCGATTCCGGCTCCGTTGACGTCTCGATATGCGCCACGGTGCGCGCTGGAATCATTGCCCCTGATGGCGTGCGAATGTAGTAGTCGAGAATCTGGTCCGGGTTGAGCCGATTGATCTGCGCCACTTGAGGAATGACTTTGTACGAGCGCCCGGCGGTCGAGAAGTAATTGACGTAGTTGCCACCCAATGCGGCCGACAACGCTGCGCCAACGTCTGCTTGAGTCATGCCCAGGGCGGCAATTTTCTCCCGGTCAACGACCAGTTTGGCCTGCGGTTTGTCGAGTTTCAGGTCCAGATCCGAGAAATAGAACAACTGTTGTTTCGTCGCCTCGGCCAGCACTGCTTTGGCCACTTCATTCAAGTTCTCGACCGTGTCGGTGGTGGTGATGACAAACTGCACCGGCAATCCCTGAGCGCCCGGTAACGACGGCAACGGGAACGCCGCGATAGACGCGCCGGGTATCTGACTCCACTTCTGTTGCAGTTCCAGGATCAACTGCGCCTGGGACCGATCGCGGTCGGCCCAGGTCTTCATCAACACGCCGCCCAGGCCCTGGTTCAGCGCGGGCAAACCGGTCAACTGGAACATCTGCGCATACTCAGGCTCCTGTTTTGCGATCTGGAAGACCTGATCTGCAATCCTTTCCATCTGCTGGGGCGACGCCGTCGGCGGGCCTTTGATCTGCATGAACACCAGCCCCTGATCCTCGGTAGGCGACAGCTCGCTCTTGGCGGTCATGCCACTGGCCGCCACCAGCAGGAATAGCAGGAAGCCGAAGGTCACCAGCACCGGCCAGGCATCCAGCCCGGCGGACAGCACGCGGTGGTAGCGGCCACGGAGCCAGTCGAAATACTCATCAAGCTTGCGGGCGAATTTCCCTTCTTCCTGACCTGTTTTGAACAAGCGCGAGGTCATCATCGGCGACAGGGTCAACGCCACCACCGCTGACACCGATACCGCGCCAGCCAGCGAGAAGCAGAACTCCTTGAACAGCGCACCGGTCAGGCCGCTGCGAAGGCCGATCGGCACGTACGCGGCAATCAACACCACGGTCATGGCTACGATCGGGCCACCCAACTCCCGCGCCGCGTGCAGCGCAGCCTCCAGTACACTTTTGCCTTCCTCCTTGATATGTCGGTCAACGTTTTCCACCACAATGATCGCGTCGTCCACCACCAGACCGATCGCCAGTACCAGCGCCAGCAACGTCAGCAGGTTGATGGTGTAGCCCAGCAAAAACATGATGAAAAAGGTGCCGATCAGCGACAGCGGTATCGCCACCAACGGCACAATCACCGCCCGGAACGAACCCAGGAATAGGTAGATCACTATCGAGACAATCACCATGGCTTCGGCCAGGGTTTTGACGACTTCCTGAATGGACGTGTTGATGAACGCCGTGGAGTCATAAACGATTTCGCCACGAACACCCGCAGGCAATTGCGATTGCAGTTCGGGGAACACTTTGCGCACGTTATCGGCGACATTCAGGATGTTGGCCGTCGGCGCAGTCTTGATGCCGATGAACACTGAGCGCTTGCCGGAGAACGCTACGCTGCTGTCGTAGTTTTCCGCTCCGAGGCTGACGGTCGCGACATCTTCCAGGTACACCAGCGCATCGCCGTTCTGCTTGATCACCAGTCGCTTGAACTCATCCACCGTGTGCAAATCAGTCCCGGCGGTCAGGTCAACAGTGATCATTTGCCCTTTGGTCGAGCCGACAGCGGACAGGTAGTTGTTGTTGGCCAGGGCCACGGAAACGTCCTGTGCCGAGACGTTATGCGCCGCCAATTTGTTGGGGGCCAGCCAGGCCCGCATCGCAAATTGGCGAGCACCGAGGATTTCCGCCGTCTGTACGCCTTCCAGGGAATCGAGTTTGGGTTTGATCACCCGCACCAGGTAATCGGTGATGTTGTTGGTCGGCAAGGTATCGCTGTAGAAGCCAAGGTACATGGCGTCAGTGGTCTGCCCAACGGCCACCGTCAGCACTGGTTCCTGCGCCTGCGCCGGCAGCTGGTTCTTGACCGAGTTGACCTGGGTATTGATCTCGGTCAGCGCCTTGCTGGCGTCATAGTTGAGACGCAGCGTCGCGGTAATGGTCGACGTACTGGTAATGCTGGAGGAGGCCAGGTAGTCGATCCCTTGTGCCTGGGCAACGGCCGCCTCCAAGGGTTGGGTGATGAAGCCTGCGATCGTCGAAGCGTCTGCGCCGTAATAGGCCGTGGTGATGGTCACTACGGTGTTTTCGGTGCGTGGCCACTGATTGACCGGCAAACCGAAGATCGAGCGCAGCCCCAGTATCAGGATGAACAGCGAGATGACGACGGCCCAGACCGGTCGCTTGATGAAGGTATCGGTAAATTTCATGGGACACCTTATTGTTCTTGTGGCGTCGGGGCAGCGTCGTTCAGGGGCGCATCGGTGTTATCGACCTTCACCGACGAGCCGTTTTTAAGCTTCATCTGGCCACTGGTGATCACCAGATCGCCTTCCTTCACGCCGGAGACAATGGCCACCTGATCACCACGGGTCGGGCCTGTCTGGATGAAGGTCTGTTGCGCCGTGAGCACGTCCTCGCCCTTGTCATTTTTTGTCGTCGTGGCAATGAATACGGTAGTCCCGTAAGGGTTATAGGTGACGGAAGTCTGTGGAATGGTGAGGTAATGCTGCTTGTCGCCGGACTCGACAGAGGCCCGGGCAAACATGCCGGGCACCAGGCGTTGTGCGGGGTTGCCGATGGTTGCCTCGACAGTGACGTTGCGTGTGGTCAGATCAAACTTGGTGTCGATGGACGTGACCAGCCCGGTGAATGTCTGCTTGGGCAGACCGTCCGCCGTGACGGAGACGGGTTGTCCGATGGCAATCGATTGCAACTGAGTTTGTGGGACGTTGAAGTCGATGTAGATGGGGTCGAAGGTTTGTAGCGTCGCGATCTTGTCGCCGGGGTTGAGGTATTGGCCGGGATTGACGCTGGTAATGCCGATGCGTCCGGCAAACGGTGCGCGAATGCTTTTCTTCGCTACCAGCGCCCGTTGTTGCTCGGCGGCGGCGAGTTTGGCTTTCAGGTCGGCATCGTCGGCGTCGACCAGTGCTTGCGACACGGCACGCACCGCCAGTTGAGCCTTGTCACGTTTCAGAACCGTGCCGGCCAGGTCCGCCGTGGCTTCAAGCGAATGCAACTGGGCGATGTCGGAATCGGCATTCAACTGGACGAGGAGGGCTTGGGCCGCAACTTCTTGCCCGGGTTTGAAGCCGATAGTGCGAACAATGCCGCCGACTTCAGTCGTCACATCGACCCCGCGCACGGCCTTCATCGAACCCACCGCCGAGACGCTTGGCTGCCAATCAGCGAACTGTGCCTTGATAGCGGTCACTACCGACGCCGGTTGTGGCGCTTTTGATTGGGCGATCAGCTTCGATATCTGGGTGAACTTCACGCCGGCGATGATTGCGACGATGATCAGGACCACTGCGATCATGATGAGCATCGGTCGAAGCAGCCGCCGTTTGCGCGGGCTGCCTGGCTCGGGCGACCGAGGGGGCAGGGCGGTGTCAGTCTTGACGTCATCCATGGAAGTTCTCACTGGTTCGGTTGTTCGAGTCGGGCGGCAAGCGTTTTATCTGAAGACGTATTCCGTGCTGGTTGCTGAGTGCTGTCGGGCATGATGTCCTTTAGCGACGGCAGACCAAAACGGTCAGGCTTGCCCGCCGTGGCCGGATCGACGTCGGTACGGTTCCACCAACCGCCGCCCAATGCCTGGAAGAGTGCAGTGGTGTCGCTATAGCGCGCGCCCTGAGCCTTGACGCGTGCGACGATCGCATTCTGGTAGGTTTGCTGCGCGGTGAGCAGATTCAGATAATCGACCGCACCGAGCCGAAACTGAGCCTGCGCCAGGTCCAGGCTCTGCTGGGCCGCACGTTCGGCGATAACTTGTTGATTGAGCGCATCGGCATCGGCTTGCAGAGCCCTCAGTGCATTGGCCACATCCTGAAAAGCCGAGACGACGGCGCCGCGGTAAAGGGCCGCCGATTCGTCATAGGCCGCTACGGCGGCGCGCTTGCGATGTTCGAGTGCGCCGGCGTCAAAGATCGGCTGGGTGATCGATCCGGCGAGACTCCAGACACCCGTGCCCGAGGAAAACAGGCGGGTGCCGGCCAGTACCTCGGAGCCCAGCGAACCGGTGATGCTGAATTGCGGCAACTGGTTGGCCACGGCCACGCCAATGTTGGCACTGGCCTGATGCAATTGAGCTTCAGCAGAGCGCACATCAGGACGTTGCTCGACGATGGCCGAGGGCAGGCTGACGGGCAGTTCCTCGGGCAGATGGAGCGAAGCCAACTCGAAGCGTTCGCCCTTGTCCTGATTCGGAAACCGCCCAAGATAGGCCATCAACTGGTTGCGCGTTTGGGCGAGTTGTTTTTGTAGCGGCGGCAAGGTGGCGCGTGTTTGCGCAAGGCTTGCCTCTTGCGTGAGTACGTCGGTATCGGCGATTGCGCCCAGTTCGCGGCGTGATTTCAGCAAGTCGAGCTGGTCGCTCTGTAACTGGATAATTTGCTCGGTAGCCGTCACCTGATCGCGCAAGGAGGCCAGTGTCACGGCGGTATTGACGACGTTCGAACTCAATGTGAGGTAAGTCGCTTCGAGCTGGTAACGCTCGTAATCGGCTTGCGCAGCTGTTGATTCAATCTGGCGCCGGACGCCACCGAAAACGTCGGGCGCATAAGAAACGCTCAAGCTGGCCGAATTGACGGTCAGAATCGGGGCTGAGGTACTACCGGCCCCGGCTGAGCCGAGCGTGACCGGCGACACCTTCTCCCTGGTTTTCGACGCCGAGCCACTCAGCGAAGGAAACAGCGAGGCCTGATCTGCATACACCAGTTCGTTGGCCTGACGCAGCGCCGCTTGCGCCGCCGCCACATCAGTATTGGCGCGCAGGGCTTCTTCGACGAGCGCATTGAGCGTCGGCGAGCGGAACAGCGTCCACCATTGGCCGGGGATATCCATCCCGGTGACCAGTCGTTGCGCCGCGCCACCTGCAACGTTTCCTGCCGAGGCGGTGGTTGAAGGCAGTTTTTCCCGTGAGTAATCGGCGTTCTGAGCGACGTCAGGACGGGAGAAGTTCGGTCCCACTTTGCAGCCAGCGAGCACGGCCAGGCACAGACAACACACAAGTACGGGAGCCAGCGTGTGAGGCTTGGTAACGCGCCGGCTTGGGGATTTGAAATTAACCACTTTTTTTTTACTCTCTCGGGAATGCGGCGTTTGCACATTTGAGGAGGGACAGCCCGAACCGGTCATGCCGTTTTTTTTGTGCAAGCTGTCCAACAGGATAGGTGAGTTCGCCAGTTTTGCCGTGGTCGTAGCATGAAGAACTGGTCAGTTGGCTGGGGTCGTTGTGATATGCGACGAATCGTTTGGCCGCCCAGCGTCGGGGGGCGATTGAGATCCGATGTGACGCAGGAACACACTATTTGATGGCGGCGAGAACGCTATAACGACAGGGCTTGCCGTTGGATCTAATATTTAATCGGAATCAGGATCGTTTATATGCAGGAGGGCAATACCATGCCGACGGGACTAATTATATAACTCAACCAAACAGTCATTTAGTTTAGTTACTGAAAAGCACTCTCATACTGGTTTCATTACGAAGGGCACACAGGATGACGCACAGCCATTCCAACATTCAAGAACTTATCGTTGCACTTGAGCTGGAGCCACACGTGGAAGGCGGTTACTACCGCAGAACCTTCCAGTCGGATCACGGGGCAATGGTTGAAACCGGGCGTGGCCAGCGTTATTCGATGACGTCCATTTATTACCTGTTGACCGAAGATTCACCCATTGGCTATTTCCATCTGAACCAATCCGACATCGTGCATTACTACCATGTGGGTGATGCGATCCAGTACAGCCTGATTTTCCCGGACGGCACATTGAAAACCGTGGTAATGGGCAGCGATGTTATTGCTGGTGAATGTCTACAGCTGCATGTGCCTGGCGGCATCTGGAAAGCTTCGCAGCTCAGGGATGGTTCTACGGGTTACGGCCTGATCAGTGAAGCGGTGTCACCCGGGTTTGATTTTGCAGATATGGAAATGGGCCGCCGACAGAAACTCACGGAACAGTTTCCCCAGCATTCGGTGCTGGTTGGAAAGTTGACGCAAGGTTGATGGTGGAGATTGGCAAGCGACAGAAATCTTTCACGCAAAGAGCCGGTTCGCACGGAATGCATTTGTTGTCGAGAAGCAGGACGCTGAGCCGTCAAATCTTTGGGTAACCGGGCTAATCCTGAAATACGATGTTACGTGTAATGTATATTATGTTAAATCTTGTATCTGGGTGGAGCTTCTCACATATGTCCATTTTCACGATCCTGTGACTATTGTCACCGCTCCACATTAGTTATAAAAATTCTTTAATAAAAATAATCTATATTTCTCATGGGCTTACCTGGCCTTCTGACGACTGATGGATGTGGCCGTGATCAGAATAATCTTGATTCATTATAATTCTGGTCTCACCGAGGCGGCTTAGGCAGACAAACAAAACTCTTTATTCAGTATAATTTCCGAAGAAAACTCCTTAATCAGTATAATTTCACATGAAAATTCTTTATTCATCAGAATCTAACCTGCCGATACTTGGCGTGTTGCATTTCTGGAGGTCGAGGTATAATTTCCCGCAGGGAAATTGAGTGTCTTCAGGCATTACACTCAATTTGAATATCCCATCTTCATTGCCTTCCAGCGCCTCAGAAATGTAAAAGTTCGCGAGCATATGTAACTATCAATACGTCACCAATATCTAGGCCTGATTTAGTAAGCGTCTCGGGTTGTAGGGTTACAAACGCATCACCAGTTCCATCACCAGTGTCATGACAATGTACTATCCAAGGGGCGCTATCGCTCATGATTGTCTAATTCACCACAACGAAATTCGCACGAGCAGGATAATCGTAGTGGACGGTGTGATCGTGCTGAAGCCGGCGCGTGACACGTCCCATCCGCCGTAAAGTATTCCTGAACCATAAACACCAATAATCGATATGTTCGACACCTTTGTAATATCCGATAACTGTCAGACCCGGATATTGCACAACTCAGCAAAGTCACCCAATCTAGCACGATTCCAGTAACGTATTGGTCCATTCTTGCCACACATCCCTCAGCCGCTGTTTGACACTTTTGAGTGCTTCCATGGACTCAAGTTTCTCCAGCTGAGCACGGAGCGTTCTACTGTCCAACAATATCTCAAGAGTTTCGATGACAGTTGCCGCGCCATTGACAGCTACCTAGTTGTGCGAAGTTTCTTGAAATCCTACGCCGGCAACCAGTCAACCTTTAACTCCTTCAGAACACACGTAGAACGTTTGCTGCTGTGGGCACTGATTGTGGCTCGTAAACCTCTTCTGGATCTGCGCCGCTCCGATGCGGAGCAATTTATGGAGTTCTGTCTTAACTCGCCCGCGGACTGGGTCGGCCCCATGATCAAGTCTCGGTTCAAACGCATCGGTGGCCGCAAACGGCTTGAATCAGATGAGTACGTAGTGAATCCTGATTGGCGACCATTCAGTTGCACCGTTTCTAAACGCGAGCGCAAGCTTACGGCTGAGACAATGAATGATCTATCCGCGCGTACTTACCATATGGCCCAAGGTTCTGTGGCGCAGGTCTTTGCCGTCTGCGGCAGCTTCTTTCAACATGCGATGGATGAAGGTCTTACGGAAGCAAATCCGTTTCGTGCCATCAAACAGAAGTCGATCTATAAGCAGCGAAACACCCTGGACGTAGCGTCTCGATCCTTGACAGAACTGCAATGGAGTTTCGTTATTGATACTGCTGGATAGATGGCTGACAATGAGTCAGCCCACGAGCGAACATTATTTGTCGTTGCGACGCTCTTTGCTATGTACGCTCCGAGTGTCTGACCTAGTTGGTCGTGATAACTGGAGGCCAACAATGGGGGATTTACGGCGGGATACAACAGGAGTTGGTGGTCTACGTCGTTGGCCAGGGCAACAAAGCTGCCAAGATCAGTGTAAGAGACGAGTACGTTGAGCGCTATCTTGTGAGATATCGCCCCTTTTTAAAGCTCTCTCCCCTACCCTCACCACATGAAAAAACCCCACTGATTGCGACACTCAAGGGTCGCGCTGGCCTTTCTGATCGCCATGTGCGTTCGCTTCTGCAAGCAGTGTTTGATCGCGCCTTGCAGCGCATGCAGAGTGAGGGATGGAATGAAGACGAGATCGACCAACTCCGTTCAGCCTCGCTTCATTGGTTACGCCATAAAGCCGCGACGTTCGATGCCCCCTATCGTGATATGAAAGACTTGCAAGCAGATTTGCGCCATAACAGCTTAAACACCACTCAAAATACTTATTACAACAGTCTCGATGAGCAACGAGCGAGCTCAATCAAGAATTTAAAAATTCGAAAATAGTTTTGGGCTGGATTTGTCCTGCCACGCTAATTAGCGGCTCGCGGGGTGACGCGCTCTTTCAGGCCGAGGCTGCCGACTAAACCACGATGCAGCTTTGCTAAAAGCTCAAACGCGGCCCTTTAGGACGAACTTTTTCTCTGTCGCCATAGCCAAGACTGCAGAGAAAATTGCTTTTCCAGCGACCGTCCAGGAAGAATTCCTGATCAAGCCTGGCGCTATCGAAACCGGACATGGGGCCGCAATCCAATCCTAGCGCCCGCGCGGCCAATATCAGGTAAGCGCCCTGCAAGCTGCCGTTACGAAAAGCTATCGTAGCGGCTGCTGCAGGATCATCGCGCAGCATGGCTGCCAGGTCGTACGCAGTGAACAACTGGGAAAGAAGCTCAATAAATTGCGTATCGATGGCCAGAATCTGGCTAGATAAAAAGCTCAGGAAAATGCTTATCCTGTACTGCTGTTAACCACAATTTTGAGTTGTAAATCTCGGTGGTTAACAAGTCAAAAACCAGGCTTACAGAATGGTACTGCACCTGATTGTTAACCTCGGCTTACCTAGCGCCTGGAATTTCAAAGCTCGGCATTGCTGTTCGAGCTTCGTGAATTGCCAGTCGAAATTTCTACACTTATTATTGCTCGGCTTGCACAGTCAACAGCGACCGTAATCATAGGATTTGGTAGATGTTGCCCCTCCTTATCTACCAATAAAACGTCGAGATCAAACGTACAAATTTCAACGGTTTCAACCGGCTTCTTCATTTTTTGGCACCCTGCTAGATTAGTTTGGAGCTCATCAGAGCGTCATGAGCGTCATGTCTGACGAGTGATTTGTGCTCTTGAGGATAGTCTATGCACCACCAACCGCCAGAGGCCTTAACAGGCTCTATATGGAGAACATCTGCTAGCTCAACTAACCGACTGGTGTTGGCATCACAAAATGTACTATGCAGACTGAGTTACTCACTGAGTGGGTCTCTCCCCCACTCATGATACTTAGTACATGTACTGACCTATGTACTAAGCTTACCCATGCCGACGCATCCATGCCCTGACCAAACCATGGAGGAGCCTCAGCTAACCCGCGCATACGAACTGGGCGTGAACGCCTATGTCGCAACGCCCGTCGATTCGCTTCCTTCGTGGCTGTTGCGTCTGATCTAGGTACATTCTGGGCAATCCTGATCGAGCCTCCACCTGGCTCCGCGAGAAATAACCAGGGGGCTGTCCACCTCTAATGGCTCAGGCTTCAATCTCACAAAGGCTTTAGGAGCGTTGCGCACAGCTTCCTAGTCAGTCACAACACCCTACGAAGATCACCTGTACCTGTGCCCGAGTAAGTGTTGACCCCTAATCGGACTTCGCACCATCAGGCATTGAAAAACGGCCGCCGCATGCTCGCGTCAAATACCATCATGAAAATGAACACTATAGATTGTAGCCCTATAGAGCTCAAAAAGGCTTCATCGTTCCTTTTGTGGATTAAGCAAAATGGAACTCAGGGAAGCATTTGCCATTGCGTTACGTAATACGCGAGTTCGTCATGGTTTGACTCAAGAAGATTTTGGAATCGTAAGTAGTAGGACATATCTCAGCACCCTTGAACGAGGCCTTAAAAATGTCACGCTGGAGAAGGCTTCAGACCTCGCTGAGAGAATGGACGTTCACCCGCTAACTCTCCTTGTCGAGTGTTTTTTGCTCCTCGATCCAGATACTGATCTCAACTCACTGATTGAGCGTATTAGGCGCGAGTCCGAAACAGGCCTGAACGGTTAGTCATCAAAGGGGCGGCGCATATGCAATATCCGATAACGCGCAGACCCGGATATTGCATGATGCACCATAGCCGTTCAGTGCCCGATGGCTTGCCAGCCTCCCCCCAGGCTCTGGATCAGCGCGACACTTCCCTGACTGAGCTGGCCCTGGGTGTCCCGCAGGTTCTGCTCGGCTTGCGGCAACACCAGTTGCTGGGTAAGCACCGCCTCTTGGCTGACGGTGCCAGCGCGCAACTGCGCCTCCTGACTACCGAACATTGGCCGCCGCCGAGCGTTCGGCAGCCACCACATCGGGGCGGCGCAGGAGCAGGGTCGAAGGCAAGGTCAGCCGTGGCCGAGGCAGGACGAAGGTGAAGTCATTTCGAGATGCTACAGCAGACTCGCTCGGTGCCACGCCCACCAGCACCGCCAAGGCATGTCCGTATTGCTCGCGATCGCGCAGCGAGGTCTGCAGATCGGCAATTGAGGTAGTCAGTTGATCCTGGGCTACCAGCAGTTGGTCGTTTGTGGCAACACCCTGGGTGTACTAGGAATGGATCATGTCCAGCAGCTGCTGATTGATCTTCTGTTGCTGTTGCTACAACCGCACATCGATATTCATCTGCCGCAGCGCGAAGTAGTTACTGGCTACGCTGGAGCTGATGGACAGCCGCACCCCAGCCAGCAAGGCATCGGATTGCTGGGCCGTCGCTTGGCTCGACTCGATGCTACGGCGTACCTCGCCCCACAGGTCCGACTCCCAACTGGCGGTCAAAGTAGCGCTGACGCTGTTTTTGACCCCGCTTGAGGTGGTTTGGTGGTGCTATCGCCGCCCTCCCCCGCGAACTCGACAAGCCCACGCCAACCGTCGGCGACAGCCCGGTCCGACTCGACGCCACCTGCGACTTGGCCAGACTGGTCTCGGGTATTAATTCCAACGTCCAGCAGGCTCATTTTTAGTTGGTTGCGACAGGCTGAAAACGGCCAAAAGCGGTCGGTCAGCCCCTTCTTTTTAGGGAATGGTTAAATTTCCAGCCAGAAACGAATATCAGCGACCAGTTGTTTACAACTACTGGAGCTTTTTCGGGAGACGGACTTGGTATCGCAATGCGATTACGTGTAAGAATTTGCGCCTGACTCGGTAAAAACAGCTGCCGACTTCACTCCACTCGTCGAGCAGATCGGCTTCAGTCATTCTGAATGATAGCGTATGGCCTTGATGCGCAAGAAGTTGCGCACTCAAATGTGGATAACGCTGTGGATACATCTCTGCGAGCCTTATTACTCGTTCTGTACAGACGAGTGCGCAAGAAGTTGCGCAGTACTGCGCAACTTCTTGCGCACTTTGTGGGGTGTTTTCCCTCCAAACTCACCCAAGCGATTGAAAAACCGCGGCCATCCCCCCGGTTTACTTGGGCCTCAATATTTCTGGCACGGACCTTGATGAGTGTTAGGCACCCACCGGGCGATTTCGCCTCCCGGGCACCCTCATTTATTTAGCAAGGAGCACATCCATGGCTACACCAGCGTACATGTCCGTCACTGGCGAAAAACAAGGTCTGATCACTGCCGGCGCATTCACCGCCGACTCGGTTGGCAACACCTACCAGGAAGGTCACGAAGACCAGGTCATGGTTCAGGCTTTCAACCACGACGTCATCATCCCGCGTGACCCG
>Ga0209862_1000335_pt1 | contig 17827 bp, 10 predicted proteins | sample OrgsoiDNA_201061_FD_185809 | JGI IMG/M metagenome (GOLD analysis project Ga0209862, IMG submission 185809) | Permafrost soil microbial communities from the Arctic, to analyse light accelerated degradation of dissolved organic matter (DOM) -... | ecosystem: Environmental > Terrestrial > Soil >... | reverse complement strand
GCTTTGGGCGTGGCTCGCGAACGGCTGGACACGCTGCGCCTGGACCCCTTCCGCCCTGGTGAGATCGAGGCTTTGCATGAGGCGATCGCAAAAATGGAGGGAATGGCGATTCGGAGCGAAATCGACTCCGTGGCCGGCCGGGACGAGGCCGCGAGAAAGAAGCCAGCGCCAAGGTTGTGAGAGCGCCGCTAAGGGAATGACGGCGAATCCTCTCGGGATCGGCAAGGGCGACAAGCCAAAAAGTGAGGCGGTGGCCTTTGGGACACTCGCCTCGACTGCGGCCTGGAGGAGCCGGCAATCGCTTTGCGGCGCCCAAAGCATGGCCTGCGCAAGCGCGGCAGCCGCCATTGAATGAACAACCGAAAAAAGCCAAAACGAGCGGCGAACGCGGTCGCGAGAAAAAACACTGAATGCGCCGCGGCGCTTAATCCGAACGTGAATGCCTGGATGGTTGGGGCGGAAAAACCCGCCCATGGCCTTGTCTCAGGGTTTTGGTTTGTCGGTTGTGTTCGACAAATTGAGCCACCCCTCAATCAGAGAAAAGGGATAGCGCCCCTCTGTCGCGCGCGCGCCGGTCGCCTCCATCGGCTGGCGAGACCAATGCGGCGCGCGCGAAACCAAACTCCATTCAGAACCCGCTTCGCTCGGCAAGGGACATGCTGGTTTTTCGGCATTGGCGAGGATTGGCGAGGCCAAAAAGCTCACTGAGATGTTTTTGAGCGCTGAATCGTAATGCTGGGTGGGAACGGTGAGCGTTTTGACGGGCAAAATGCCAGTCGTCGCGCTCAAGGAGCCTCGCGGGTCCAAAAGGACGGTCATGCGTTGCGGCTCACCGCAAAGCGTGCGCGGCACGATAGATGAGGCGAAAACGCCATCGCCGTCCCCTGTCGCGGCGGCGGAGTGGAAAGAGAGAAAGTCCTCAGGTTTCGAGACGCCGACGCCCGCATGGGCGAAAAAGCCCACAACGCCTTCATCAGGATCGGACGAATCCCCAATCTCCACAGGGAATTGAACGGACTCAAAGCCGCCGGTGTAGCGCGGGACGGGCTTTTTTGCGGCGATCGCCTGGGCCTGGATTTGATAGGCAGACCAGCCTTGGTCGATGGCAGGAGGCCCATAGAGCTCGAGGCCGACAGACGCTCGCGCAAGCGCTAGGGGGCGAGAGAAAAGGATGGCCTTGGCATCGTCCTGAGCCAAGCGCGGGCTGGTGAAGGAGGCCGTGGCGCGTTCGATGCAATCGAGGATTTTGGCGACATACTTGGGGCCCTCGAAAGAATGATCGAGCGAGCGCAACCCGACGCAAAACATTTCAAGGTTCGGGTCGAGTTGAAATTCGCTCAGCATGGGCGCGGGTTGCCAAAAGGCGGCCGTGGCGTTTTTCCAGCGCGTTGACGGCGCGCGAAATGAGCCGACAGGCAGCCCGTTTGCGGAGTAGACATCCAGCGCGTTGTCCAAGTGATTGGCCAAAACCCAGCCAAAAATAGGCGAGCTGATGGGCAACGAGTTGCTTTCCTGCTGCCCGTCGCTGGCGGAAAGCCATTTGAAGTCGACCCGCGCCGGCTGCGAAACGCGCGGCGCGAGCTCTGCGTAGATCGCGGAGCTTTTTGGGTCAGTCCACAACGGCATCGTGTTGGAGTAGAGGACTTGGGTCGTCGGGCCGCCAAAGTCCAGCGTTTGGCCGAAGCAATCGATCACGCGCGCGGCCTCGAGTTGAAAATACCCAGAGCGAATCCCGTTGAGGGCCGAAATGTCCACTCGCGCGGCGAGTCGCCGCTGGCTCTGGATCGCCGCGGCGGCTTTTGCGACGTCGAGGCCCGGGGCGGGCGGGTTGTTCAAGGGGTCCATGATGGGCAACTGGAGCGTTTGCCCGCGTCGCAAAAGCTGTTCATTGAAGCCTTGCAGGGACTGCGCGATCAAAGCAGGCGCCGCGTCGAGCGCGAGCGCTTCGTCGTCGCCAGCGAGGCCCCATTCGGCGATCCGTTTTTTAAGCGAGGCCGAGGGATTGGGCGACAGCGTGCAAGAGCCCGAGAAACTGAACGATTGGGCGGCATCAGGCGGATACGCTCCGGCCCGTCGCTTCAAGTCGGTGTCGTCCGGGCTCAGAGCGTAGCCGTCTTGGATGAACGAGGAGCCGTAGGCGGTCGGAAAATCAGCGAGCGCGCGCCCCGGCGCGTCGCTCGCGCTTGGAAAGGTCGGGTCCGGCAGCTGGACGCGACGGTCAGCCACAAACCGGGCTCGCCACTGGATGAAAAGCGGCAAGAAGGGCTGCGTCCACGCGGAGAGGGCTGTCGGAGAGGGCCATGAGCCTTCCCAGCTCAAGGGCGAGGAGGCGGCGTCCCGCGCGGCGGCGCTGTCCGCCCCAATGCCCAATAAGGCGTCAGAATCAGCATCGAGGCCGAGGCGATGCGCGCGGGAAGTCATCAAGGCCTGCGCCTTGGGGCTCGGCCCCAAAAGGCTCTCCGACTGGAAATGGGCGCGTTGTTCGCGCGCGATTGCGTCCGCGAGCTCCGCCTCTGCGGGTCCGGCCGCCTTGGCCGCGAGAAGATGGGCCAGAAAACCCGAGAAAAGAGGATCCAAGAAAAGGGACTCCGCCAATTGCGGCTCCAAAAAGCGCAGTGAAGGCGGCAACTGGACGAGCGGGAGGTCGGCCGCGCCAATGGACGCCGCGCCCGCGGCGAGCGAGGCGATCGTCTGCGAGCCTAGCCGGCAACCGAGCAGGCCATCAGCGCGCCATCGGCCGTCGCCGCCCCAGCGCGGAGACGCTTTGAGAAGGGCGTCCGAGAGCACAATGACGGGCTCGTTGGCTTGCCAAAAAGGATCCGCGGAGCCTTGTTTGAGCGCGTAGCGGTCCTTGGGCAGGGCAGCTTGCGCGGCGGCAAAAGAAGAATCTCGCAGAGCGCGGGCCTTTTTTTCAGCGGCGGCCGCGTCGGCGAGGCTGTCCATGGAGGCGTTGAAACAGGCAATCGAGCTGTTGGGGTCGCAGCCCTCGGGCGGCTCAATGACGAGGCCCGGATGCATGCAGGACATCAACATGCACCAGTCAGAGAAAACCTGCGTGCGCAAGGCTTGCGTCAGGCGCGTCGCGGCGTCCAGGTCAGCTTGGGCCGCGTTGAGGGCGTTGAGGGCGGCGCCGGCAGCCGGGAAAAACGCCCCGAGCTGCGCGAGCGAATTGCCCGCGGCGGTGGTCAAAAGGGGCGTGTCGATGGAGCCGGGCGTCGTTTTTGAGTTCGACAAGGGCTCGACAGCCCACACGGAGCCGCCTTTGAGCGACTGGAATTGGGCCTGGTGCGAGGTCTCGTCGATCTGCGAAAGGCCTTCGGATTGGTGCGCCGAGGTGAGCGAGCCAATCTGCAAGGCGTGAAGCAAGGTCTCGAAGCGCTCGTCGCCGGCAAATTCTGAGCGTGAGGCGGCATAGGCGGCGATCGCTTCGGCCGTGGTGTTGCCCACGGCCACAGCGGCTTTGCTCGGCGTCCGTTGGGGCACAAGGGCGCCTTGCGCGATCGACCAGGGAAGCGCGCTCAATTGCCCGTGGCAGACGCCGCGGCCTGGAAGGTCAGCGGGCAAAGCGATCGGCGCGCTCCACGACCAGAGCCGCGCCAGAGCGGCGGAAAAGGCCTTCGGGCTTTGCTTGTCTTTGTCGGGCAGCGAAGCGGGCAACGAAGCGATTGGATCGCGCGAAAGGTCGCTCCACCAGCCTTGGACGCAATAGGAGAGCGTGACGGGGCCTGCCGCGGCGATCGCGTCGAGGTCGTCGGCTCGGTCCCAAAAGCCAAAAATGTTTTTGCTTTGCGCGTAGGTGGCGGAAAATTCAGGCAGGCCGAATCCCACGGCGGTGTGGGTTTTTGCGCGCGGAGCCGCCAGGTCCTCGGACCATGAGGCGAGATCGAAGACGCGGCCTTGGCGCAAGGTCGGCAGGACTCCCTGCTCAAAGAGATCCAGGTCAAGCATCAGGGGGCTGGCGTCGTCGTGGCTGGGCTGGCCTTGCCCAGAGCCGGAGCTCGCGGCTGGCTTGCCCTCATTGGGCTGCATGCGGTCGCTCTCGACCACCCAGGCGCTTTGCGCAATCGGGCGGCCATCGGCGCCAGCCGCGGATCGGACGACCAGCCAACGGTTGGGGGCCTCTGGATACCGCGGGGCGCCTCCCTTGTCGTCGGTTCGGCCACGCGCGATGGAGTCGGGTAGCGCCCAATGAACATGGACGCCGGCGCGCAGCTCGCGCGAGGGGGCGACGCTGGAGAACGGGGCAGGATTGGCCTGCTCCGAGAGCGGCGGCCCCCCGACGGTGTCGTTTTTGAGGTGTGGGATGTTCTCAAAGAGAAATTCCATGCCCCCGAACTGGCTGGTCGCGCTATATCCAGGCACTGGCGCATGGCTGGGCTCGCTTCCGTCGTCCAATCGGGAGACCGCCAGGGCTTTGAGGTCGACAGGGATAAAAAGCGGCATGGACATGGAAATCTCCGTGAAGGCGAAAGCAAAGGCAAGGGGTGGGCCAAAGCGGAGGCTCATGGCCTCCGGAGGCCCTCAGGGCGCAGTCAGGTCAAACGCAACCACCTGGACGCCTTCGACCATCTGAAGGGCGAATTCGGCGGAGGTGAAAAGGCGGGGCGTGCCGTCAAGATTTTGGTTGGCGTGGGCTTGGGCCAATCCCGCGCCGAGTTTGCCTGCCAAGTCGCGCACGCGAAGAACTCCATGGTCGCCGCGATTCCCCGGCTGGCCGTTGCCGCCGCGGCAGACCGGCGTCACGGTCGGAGCGGAAGAGATGGTCTCGCCAGGAACGCCCGCGCCGCCCTTGGGGCCCGCGATGAAGCGCAGGAGTTTTTGTCCCTCGACCGGAGGCTCGGGCTCCAAGCCGAAGTGCAGGCTTTCTGCGGGCTCTAGCAGGTCGAAAGAGGCCATCTGGCCAATGAACAGGGCGATCATCACGCCATCAGCCAAGAGGTCCCAGCGAACGCGCGCGAGGGGGGCGCCGTTGGCGCCAAAAGCGCGCGCCTCCATCTTGGGCCAGCCTTTGACGACGCCCGAGCGCAGCAAAAACCCGCTGACGACGGCCGCGAAAGGCGCAACGCCACCGGAGGGCGAGTCGACCAATCCCGCTTGAAGCGCCGCTTGGGCAAAAACGGCGGGGAAGGCAGCCTGGGCGAAGGGAATTTCGGCGCTCAAAGAGGTTCCCGCGCTGAGCGCGCCGCTGGCGAAGGCCTGCAGCCACCGCGCGTCCAGACAGAAGGTGCGAAGGGATTCAGGAGGCAGCAGCCCGTCGCGCGGCAACAAGTGGTCAAGCGGAATGGTTCTGAGCAAAAAGGCGTCAGCAAGCCAGCCCGAGAGCCACGCTGGAGTGTCTGAGGGGCTTGGGGCCTGGGCGTGAAGGGGAGGCGCGACCGCGCGCGAGCGAAGTCGCTTCATTGCCCGGACTCCTCGCCGTGCGCGCGCCCGTCGGCCGCGAGGGCGCGGAGGGCGGCTTGCAGGGCCAGGGGAACGGTTTTTTGAAGGGCGTCGCGAGCGGACATGCGGGTCTCCTTGTGTTCGAGGGGCGCTTGTTCATCCAATTGGGCGCGCAAAGCCAGAGCGTCTGGCAAGAGGCCGTCCAGAAGCGTCGGCCCCCATTGCGCCAGTTGGGCCGCGGAGACTTGCTTGCGCTTCCAGGCTTGCATCGAGCTCGAAAGCAGCGGGTCTTGCAGGGCTGACAGCCGCCCAAGCTGCCAAGCGCACGGCAAGCTCATGTCCATTATCCCATGCGCGGGGTCGAGGCGGACGCAAGAATCAGCGCTTAAATCGAGCGTTGTTGTTTTTTGGGAAAGGGCCGGCGGCGCGTAAGGCAAGAGCGGGCCACGCAACAGGGACGCCGTCGAGACGCCCAGGCGCGTGTGGTGCGGCAGCAAGCAATAGCCCGCGGAGTAGGCTTGCGCGAGCCAAGCCGCCGCCGGGGTGCCGTCATTGGCGGGCGCCGCGTGGGCCAAAGGCGAAAGGCCGCGCGGATTGCTCTCGCTCGCCAAATTTTCAAGGTAGCCGGAGAACGTCTCCTTGGGCGTTTGCGAGGAGAATGACCATTCAGCGAGAACGGCGAGACGAATACGGCCAAAGCCCTTCCATTGGGTCGCGTCGAGCTCGTAGGTGTCGTCGGCGGGCAAAAAGGCAGAGAGCTTCTCCAGCGAGACCACGAAGGCGGTCCAGGAGCCAGCCGTGGCCGAGACCATCCGATTGGAGCACAAGGTCGCGTAGCGCCCTGGCGCTTCATCCGCAGACTCGGTGAGCGCCGCGCTCAGGCGAACCTCGCGCGTGTGCGCGAGCCAAGGAAGCTCGGAGGGCGAGGGGGCGAGAGCGGCAAAGTCGTCCATGGGGATGTCGATGAAGCGGCAAGGATCGTCCGGCGAGGAGCCCGGCTCCAAAATAAAGGGGTTGCGGCCGCCATAGCTCACGGTGTCTGCGGGCAAGGGGTTCGGGGTCGAGAAGGGCGTCGCGCCCTGGATCTGCAAGTCGCCGATCGCGCCAGCGGCCGATTTGGGGGCCGTGACACCGTCGCCGAAAAGCAAGAGCGCGAGCCAGGGCGTGCTCTTCGCGTCCTTGCCGCCGTCGATCGCGGACCGCTGCCAAGGAAGGCTGGATTCTGTGAGCGATGCGTGCGGCATCACGTCGTCATAGTCGCCGGATCCGTTTGCGGGCGGAAAAAAGGCGGACAGCGAAGCCGCGGGCAGAGAAAAACGTGGCCCGAGGACCGAGAATTTGCGCTGGAAGCGATAGAGCTCAGAAATGGAGGGCCCGGGATTGTCCTCCAAGGGCAAAACAGCAGCCTCCCGCTCATCGTCGGATGGGGGCTGGGGCAGCGTGGCCTGCACAGCCTGGTCGAGCGTGAGCAGGTAGTTGCCCGACTGCATCGCCGGCTCGTCGAACTGGCCGAAAACCACCGTCTTGGCGGAGATCGGGTCGTCGCGCAGCACACGCGGAGACGCAAGGGCGGGAGTGTTCAGGGGGCGGCTTGTCATTGGTCGTCTCCGGTGGGGGCGAGGGTGGGAAGGTCGAGCAGATAGCCGTCGGCGGCGAGGTCATTGCCAGGGGCCTTGTCCAGCGAAGCCACATTGGAGCCGTCCTTTTGGGCCAGCGCGATGACTTGGTTCAGAAAATCGAGCGAGGCGTTGCCGACGGACGAGTCGAAAAGCTGCTGCGCCTGGTTTTGGTCGAAGCCGTTGGCCGGCGAGACAAAGCCCGAGCTTCCGTGAAACGAAAGCGGTTGCGGGTCCTTCGAGTAGCCCAGCACGGCCATCCGCACGGGGGGCAAAAGGTCCGGAGCGTTGATTTGCGGAGTGATTGTGGAGCCAATCAACGCGCCGGGAATGACCGTGCCGGTCTTGTTGAGCGTGTCGATGTTCGGGTTCAGAGCGGCGCCAGCGTCCCAGGTCGCGCGCGGAACGCTTTGCGTGGCCGCGGCCACAACCAAGGCCGACGAATAGTCGGCGCCTTGGTCATCGACCAGGCTAATCGCATGCGTGCTTTCGTAGGACACCGTCCCGCAAGGGCCCGCCTGGATGTTGGTCGGCAACGAGGCGCCGCGCGCCGGCTGCGCCGCGAGCCCCGCGCTCAGCGCGGTCGAGACAAACACGCTCTCCGTCGCGAGCTCAAAGCCGTGCGGGCTCAAAATCCATTGCGGATCCCACGCCGGGTCAACGCCGCCAGCCTCAGCCCATCGGCGCGGTGGCTTCTTTGAGGAAGAAGAGGTGAAATCCTTCGCCAAACCGCCTTTGGCCCGCACTCGGCACAGCGTTTCGGTGAGAATGGGCGCCGGATCTCCGGAGGAAAGCCGCGCGGGGGCCGGCGGAACTCCGGTGGGCAAAAGCGACGCTTTGAAGTCGCCCCAAGAAATAGGCTGCGTCTCCGAATGGTCGGTGTCGCCAAAAGAGATGGTGAAGGAGACAACATACAAGTCGACGTCGATCTCCCCATGCAGGGGCGGCCCCGCGAGCTTGACGCCAACGTCCAAAGAAACGCTGACCGTGACCGAAAAAAGCCACAAGTCGAGCGTATAGGAAACCCCCAGCGAGACGTCAAGTCCCGCTTCGTAGTGAAATGGGCGCCATCCCAAGAAAAAATCGGCGCTTTCACTGAACCAGGCTCGCACCCCGTCGCTCTCCCAAACGGCGCTCATCGCCCCGCCAGCCATCAAGGCGCCCGGAGTCAAAGCGAAATAAAAGGATCCATCGATGTTCAGGCAATCGTTGACCGGCCAGTGGGCGGACACACGCGCGGGCGTCGGATAATAGGACGGGACTTTGAAGCTCGGGTGATAACCGCCCAGGCTGAACACAAATTCGCCCGCGCTCGCCTGGCCCGCCCCTTGGTCCTTGAACCACGCGCAAAACGCAAAGCCGCCCTGCAGTTGGCACTTGGGGTCGATCACATAGGATTGGGGCGTGAGGGCGCCCTCAACCAACAGAACGCCGGCGCCCGGATCCAGGGTCGCCTCCACAGCCAGCTCCGCGTAGGCGATGGGCTCGGGCGAGCCCTTCGGCAGCGTCATCGCCGTGAGGCCCAGCAATGAGAACTGCGTCTTTTGGCCAAAGCAGGCGGTGAACAGCGCAAACGACTCGAGAATGCCGAAGGTGCTGAACCGGATTCCCATGCCGAACCACTTGCTGCCGTAATCAACAGGAATGGAGGGCTCCAAGATCGCCAGATTGGCCGCCGGCGTCGACGAGCCCGAGAAGGGATTGGCGCTCGGGGAGGCGGCGATGGCCGCGGCGACCAAGGGGAACGTCGGCAGGTCGGCGAGCGAGGGCAACTTCAGGGAGCGGTGCAGGCCCATCGCGCCGGCCAGGCCCGTCACAAAGCACCACGGCGCGCCGCCGATGGGTTCGTCAAGCATGCCAAAGACGAAGAACGAGGCGTCGCCGTCGCTGGTTTTGCTGTAGGCGCCTTCGGCGGCGAGCTCAAAATCCGCGGCCAACAAGGTCGCGGAGCCGATGTATTCGGTGTTTTTCTGCGCATCAACGGTCTTGATGAACTCGCCGGAGAACGCGATCGCGCCGTCATTCAAGCTCACAGCGACACCGTCGAGGCTAACCTTGAAGTCCGCGTCCGCTTTGAAATCGTGCCAGAGCTTCAAGCCGATGAAGTCCAGCGTGAGGCCAGACACGGAAAACCCCGCGTCCACGCCCAAAGAGACCATCGGTCCGTTGTCGCCGGGGCCAAAACCCACGCCCAACCGATTGATCGAAACCGGGCCGAGCGAGCGGTTGACCGGCATCCAAACAAAAACGCCTTGGCCGCTGTCGCCCAGCGGCGCATTTTGCGCGCTGCTTTTTGAGCTTTGAATCCCGCGGCCGCCGCGGCGCTGCGGCTCGGCGTCGAGAATTTCCCAAACGGCGGCCTCGGCCGGCGCGCCGCTGTTGAGCGCGAAGGGGCCTCCGGCCAGGCCCGCCGGAGTGATTTGGGGCAACAAGGAGACGCCGGCCAAAACGCTCGTGTCCGGAGCCGAGGGCCCTCCCGCCGGGATCAAAGAGAAAAGATCCTGGATCGAAGGGCCGCCCGTGGCGCCCACTGCGGCGTTGGCGTAGACAATTTGGGCGCCGGGAAGCCCAAAATTCTCGTTGGCCGGAGCCGCGCTTGACGCCAGCGGCGTCTGCGAATACGTCAGGCCAAGATCCATTCCGAGAATTGCGATCGCGGGCGCAGGACCCGCCGCCAGAGCGGGGGATTTAGCGCTCCAACGCGCCAGCCCCAAAGAAAGATTGCCCGCCCCGCCGAGCTCCACCATCAAGCCGCTGCCTTTCGCGCTGTCGTGAAAAACCGTGAAGCTTCGCAGAATGGGGTTGGGAACCAACGGCGGGAGCGGCTCAAAGCCAAACCAGGCGCCGGCGGCGTCAAAAAGCTTCATGCCCGAAGCCGAGGCCGAAGACCACACGCCCTTGAAGCTGCCGTCGGAGTAGTCGATCTCGAGAACTTCGCCAGAGACGCCGGCCGCGTCCGGCAGCGCGAGCTTGCCGGTGAAGCTGCAGCTGAACGCGCCCTGCCCATTCCCCTTGGGAGGATTCCAAACCAGGAGGGCGAAAACGCTGATCCCGACTTGGTTGCCGCAAAAGGGGACGGCGCCAATGAACTGAACGGAAAAAGATCCGCTTTTTTTCGCGTTGTTGAGCGTCCCGCTGAGGCTCAATTGCTGAACCGCGACCGAATGGACGTCGGCGGGCAGAGGCGCGCCGGCGTTGAACGCGCTCGAAAAAGCATCGAAAAAGCCGGCGCCGGCGCCCGCCGCGGGGTCGGCCTGGTCCAGACAGGCGTTCAGTTGCCATTCCGCGCCGTCATAGAAGACATTGACGGCCAACCGCTCGCCGGCAATCTCCAGCGAAGCGTCCAGAGCCGCGCTCCAGCTCTTTGCGACTCCGTCGTAAGAGATCAAAAGTCCGATTTGATCCAATGACAAGGGACCCACCAAATGGAAAGGCTGCCCGTCCACGCGGCCGAGCGCGACGCTCAGCTGAAACTGCCGAGCGGACAGGTTGCCCTGGATGCTCGCGCTGGTCAGGGCAAGCCCATCCAGCGGGCCAAGATCGTCCGTTTTGAAAAAGCGGCGAAAAATCGACGCCAGGTCCACAGACATGACGGCATTCGCAAAAAACATGACCGGCATTCCGCCGCCCTGGTCCAGCAAGTCAGGGTCCCACTGAATCATCAGCTCGGTCTTCACGGCCGGCGCGCCGTCTTTTTGGCTGCCGGCGTCGCCGAAGTCGAATTCCCCGAACAGGGCGAACTCCGCGGTGGGCGAACCCGCCGGGTCGACGACAAAAATTTCAGCGTCGATGAAATCCGCTTCAATTTGGCCGGGGACCACGGGAAAGTGATCGGCTAGCTGAGCGACAAATGTGGAGCTGATCCAGGACAGAGAGCCATTGTCGGCAATCAACGAACAATATTCAGCCCGTTTGACTTGGGCGAGTTTTTGTCCTTGGAGAACAGAGATAGGAAAGCTCTTTGAAAACGCAATATTTGGCGCGAAATCGGCGAGTCCGTCGAGCGTCTGGGCGTCCAAGCCGGAGGACAAATCCGCCGCGAAAACGACCTGAAGGGGGTCCACAAAGGGGTTGGCGAGACGCTCCGCGGTCATCGGCGCCTGCCAAAACCACAAACCGGGCGCCCCTTTCGCGTGCGGCGTCCGAATGTTGAAGCCAATCAGCGCTTGATTTGCCTGCGTGGTCGAGGCGCTCATTTGAAGGCCGGCGAAGGCAAACGACAAAAAGCGCTCTTGCGACAAATCGAGCTTGGCGAAAGACGTTTGAATTTTGAGATTATCCGCTTGGGCGGTGATGCGAACGCCCGAGACGATCTTGTTGTCCTCGCTCAAAAACTCCACGAGAGCGGGCAAGGACGCGCTGGAGCCCGCCGGCGCGGACAGCGCGATGTTGCCGCGCACAGAAAGGGCATCCGCGTCGGGCGTTGCGCTGGTGACCGACAGAGAAGCGCTGGCAAGGCATTGCTTCCACAGCGCGTCGGCCGACACCCATCCGAGCGCGCCGGCCGGCATTTCAAAAAGGCCGCCTTTGCAGTTGAGCAATTGGGCTCGAAGGTCTTGAACGTTCATTCCGCGGCTCCGGCAGGGGTGAGGGTTTCGGCGGAAAAAAACGTCGAACTCGAATAAGACTGGGAAGCTTTGACACCGGACCAAAGGACCGCGAAGCCGCCCGCGTCAATTTCAATAGACCAAGAGGTCCCGACGATGCCGACCGTTTTGTAGCGAGCGGCCAGTAATTTTTGAAGAGTTTCCGCCCCGACAGACGAATCGTCGTCGCTCATGTCGACCGCGTCGGCGGCCACCACATGCCCTTTGGCAAGAATGGTGCAAACGGCTTGTTGGCCCACGCCCTCGGTCTCAAAGTAGCCCTTGTGCGCCCCATCCGACTTATACATCATCACGTCGTGCTTGTTGTTTTTGTCGACCAACGTGCCGAGTTTGAGGGCTTTGAACTGCTCTATTTTCGCCTCAGAAGGCATGCCGGTGCCATTGGACCCGAAGGTCGCGGCGTCCGCGCTGATCATCACCATATTGGGGTTGATGGCATCCAGCCAGTCCGGGCAAGACGACGTCTCGCTCCCGTGATGCCCGGCTTTGAGCAAGCAAAGCTTTTTTGCGGCGACGTGCGCCAACGGAGAGGGCTTGATCGCGGCGCATTGCGTGAGTATCCACTTTTCCGTGGCCCGGGTCCCGTCGCCCATAAAATACAATTTGTGCCCCAAATACGAAACCAGGATCGCGACGCTGGCCGCGTTTTTGTCGTGGTATTTCATGCCTTTCGCATTGGCCGCCAAAAACCAAAGCTCGCATTTGTCCCCCATGTCGACGGCTTTTTTGGCCGAGTAGGCCCCCGCAGAGAAAGCCGCCTGCAAAGCCTTTGGCTCCAAAGAGCCCACGCTGTCGGGGTTGTTCGCCGTTAGCTTGTCCAGAACGGCTGTCGTGGCGGCTCCGCCATTGATGTATTCGCTCATGGCGCCGCCGTGCAAAATGCTCTTGAATGAAATGCCGCTGGCCGCCAAAGTGCCGATCAAGTTGTAGTGATCTCGGTCTGCGTGCGTGAGCACCAAAACGTCGAAAATAGGCGCTTTTTTAATGCCCTTGAAAAAGTCCTTGATCGCGGCAATGACGGGGCCGCCCGTTTTGATCAACGCTTCGTCAGCCTGGATGGTCCCGCAGTCGATCAGCATCGTTTGCCCGTTGGGGAACAAGATGAGCGTGCTATCCCCTTGCCCGACGTCCATGTATTGAACATAAAGTGTCATGCGATCAGTCTCCGCGTGATGAGCCAGCAGTGCTCCCCCCCGAATTGACGGAGAAAAAAGGCGTGCTCAAAGTGGTTCTGCGACAAGGAGGCGCCGTCGTTTTTCGGCGAAATGGAGGGCAACGGACAATTCGACAATATATTTTACGCCTCAAAAGCCCCAAAAAGCCGAGGCAGTTGAAATATTTCGTTCTGTGGATTCCCCGCAACACCGCGGCTGAGAGCCGCCACAGGACGGCAAAAGGACCCGTCGCGACGGTCAGGTCGCCGATTCGGCCACGGCCTGCGGAGGCGGCCGCAAATTTGCGTGAACTGAAAATTTCAGCAAAGCGCTAAACATCAAATCGTCGCGGCTTTTGAACGACATGGACCAAGGCCCGTTGGGCCCGTCGCCCGAGCGCGCGGCGTCAATTTCAGGCATGGGACGCCAGTTCGGGAATTCAAGGACAATCGGCGAGACGCCCGGCCACGCGACCGAGAACTCCACGTCGTAAGGCATGTCCTGCATCGACTGGCTGATCGTGAATTGGGCATCAATCAAAACGTCCGGCAAAATGCCTTTCCAAAACGTGGCCGTGGCTTTCACGTCCGCATGAAACTTATAGCCGAAACGCTGTCCAGGATAAGTGGGGGGCCTGCCGGGATCGGTGTGGGTTGTCGTGGAAATGGTCGTGTTTTCAACGACGCCGGGCGGGGAGAAACTCCAATGGCAGGCGCCAGGGCCGTCAGCGGGCCACTCAATGGTCGCCTCGATGTCGCAAAAGGCCGTTCCGTAGACGCCTGTGGGCCAAGGCGGCGGCGAATCGGCGCCTGAATTGCTCAAATTGGAGGCGAACACCGTGAGAGAGCCCGGCAAAAGAACCTCTTTGCGCAACACAAAATCGCTTTCTTGCGTCGAAAAGTCTCCTTGAGAGAGCTTCAAGACAGTGTCGGGCGAAGCGCCGTCCGAGAATTTCACAATCATCTCATCGGCGAATTGAATGTCCCAGTTGCCGAGCAACGGCTGTCCAAAAACAGGGTGCTTTGGCGGTGAAAAATTGCCGCTGGGGGGCGGGCATGGATTGCGCGCCAAAGAAAATGAGGCGCTGGCGTTTTTTGAGGCGTCGTCGAAAAAGCCCGTCGCCATGGCCAGCAAGGGAATCGGCTCAACCGTGACGGGCAAATCCGAGCGTAAATTGGCGATCGCGACGCTCAATTGAGCGTGCTCGCCATGCCCCAAAAGCGGCTCGTCCGATTCCTCCGGCCGCAGAAGGATGGTCAGGCTGTTTGAGCCCTGGACAAAAGAGGGGGTCCACGCCCGTTTGCAGCCCTCGACGCGAAGATCTCCTTGCCCAATTTGTTTTGCCGCCTCGACCGTGGCGATCGCCGAAGGGTCGCCATTGTCGGTGGTGTAAAGGACGATGGCGATCGCGGCCCCGTCTCGCCAGGGGATGTCTGCGAGGCGTTGCGTGTTGGAGAGGACGAGTTTGAGAGTGTTCGATAGCTTGCTCGCCGGATCAAAAGGATAAACAACCAGCGGCGAAACCAGCTCGATGTCGATGGGCGAATTGTCGTTCAAAGAGTCCATTTTGCATCCGGTCAGGTCAAAAAATGAGGCATGCAAAGAGCGTCAAGAGGGATCAAAGCGTTCAAAAAGCCAACAACCCCGTTCTCGCGAGGCGCCCCCGAGCAACCTCGCCCGTCGGAATCGAACGCCCGTTCGCGGCTCCAAAGAAGAGGGGCGCCCATTTCCGCAAGGACAAGTTCCTGACTGATGGCGAATAATGCATTGTCCTCCAAACAGGTCGTTCGCACAACAAAAATCACATGTTTGGGGCCGCAAGAACCGTTTTCGGAGCGCGAATCGAGAATTTTAAATCCACGGAAAAAATCGAGTCGGCGTCGGTTCCAATCTGAAAAATCAGGCTCCATGGGCCGTTGGGTCCGTCGCCTTGCCGTGTGACGGGATCGGACCATGACTCTAGCAGCGAATCGCGCGTGAAGGCAAGGTTAACGGGCCCGGAGTCGGGCGACGGCTCGGGCGTGAAAGAAAATTTCACGGGCGCGGCTCCCGGCCATGAAACTTGAACATAATAGGTCAACGGGCCAGTGATTCCCATCGGGTCCCCGGAGACCGTGTAGGCGACGTCAATCAACGCGTCGGGCACGGCACCCCGGATAAACTCCACAACCGCCTGCACTTCGTAGGTGGGGCCGAAAGGATCTCCACCCCCCGATGGCGCGAGCGTCGCTGTTGTTTTTTTGACAATGGCGGAAGGGGCAATGCTCCAATCGCTGCGAACGCTCTTGTCGTTGAGCAGGCAAATGTTCGCCTCAATGTCGCAGGAGCCCGCCGAAATGCCTATCGGCCATGGAGAAGGGGCAAACACCGTGGCGTTGCTAAAATTGCGCGCGACAAGCGTGATGGATCCAGCGAAAAAAGCCGCTTTGCGCAAGGCGAACTCGTGCTCTTGGGCTAAAAAATCTCCGTGAGAGAGCCGGAGTGTGGTGTCGCGAGACTCCCCGTCAGAGTACGTCAAGACCATCTCGTCGGCGAACTGGATGTCCCAAGCGGCGAGCAGGGGTTGGTTGAAGGGCGCGATTGCCGGCGGCCAAAAATTGCCGCTCGGAGGGGGGCAGGCCTCGCGCGTCACGGAGAAAGAGCGAACCGCGTCTTTCAAAGGATCGCCAAAAAAGCCTGTCGCCGACGCCAGCAAGGGGATGGGCTGGACGCTCGTGGGCAAATCGGAGCGCAAGTTGGAGATCGTGACGCTCAGCTGGGCGTGCTCGCCATGACCCAAAAGGGGCTCTTCGGATTGCTCGGGCCGAAGGATGAGGGTCAGGCTGTTGGGCCCCTGGACAAAAGAAGGGGACCACGCTCGCTTGCAGCCTTCGATGCGCAGGTCATTTTTGCCAATGTTTTTGGCGGCCTCGACCGTCGTGATAGCCAACGGGTCGCTCTTGTCGGTGGTGTATAGAACGATCGCGATAGCAGCCCCGTCTCGCCAGGGGATGTCGATGAGTCGTTGGGTGTTGGAAAAAACAATTGTGAGGGTGTTTGACAGCTTGCTGGCCGGGTCAAAGGGATAAACAACCGGCGAGGAGGCCAGATCGATGTCAATTAAAGAATTGTCGTTCGGAGAGTCCATTTTGCGTCCTGTCGGGTCGAGAGACGCGGAATTCGCGTCAAAAAGAGGCCAGAAACCATCACGGCCTGTCGAAAGGGAGTCATTCCCGCAAAGGGTCGCTCCCTGAACAAAGAAAAAATCAAAATTCGGAATCGGCAAGAGAGGTTTGTGGCACATGAACAAAAAATTTCACACCAAGGGAGTAAACAGCCCCATCCGCGCCTCCCGCAAGAAAAGACATGCTCCATGGGCCATTGGGGCCTTCGCCTTGGCGCGTGATCGGCGTGCCGGTCGGCAGAGAAGCCGCTGTGAAAGAAAGGTCGATGGGTGGCGCGCCAGGGAAAGAGAGTCCAAACTGATACATGATGGGGTTGGACGGATCGACAGGATCGCCGGAAAAATTATATTGGACGTCAATCAAGGCCTCGGGGACAACGGCATTCAAAAATTCAACGGTTGCCAACACCTCAGAGTTGAATTCAACAGGCATTGAAGAGGGGCCCGCAGGCGCGCCGCCTGATGCGGGCGTCACGATGGCCATTGCCTTTTTGACAATGCCGATGGGGTGTAAATCCCAGTCGCAGCGGACGCTCATGCCGGGGAATAGAAGGATGCTCGCCTCAATTTCGCAGGCACCCATAGAAATGCCCGTCTTCCAGGAAGGAGGAGAAAACCCCGCGGCGTTGCTCAGATTGCTCGCCACGAGCGTGATTTCTCCAGAGAACAAGGCGGCTTTGCGCAAAGGGAACTCACGCTCGTGCGCCGAAAAATCTCCTCGCGAGAGCATCAGGACGGTGTCTGGCGATTCCTTGTCGGAAAACGTCAAGACCATTTCGTCGGCGAACTGGATGTCCCAGGTGGCGAGCAAGGGTTGATTGAAAGGCGCGATTGCAGGCGACCAAAGATTGCCGCTCGGAGGGGGGCAGGGCGCGCGCGTCAAGGAAAACGAATGGACGGTGTCTTTGAGGGGCTCATCGAAGAAGCCCATGGCCATGGCCAGCAAGGGGATGGGTTGGACGCTGGTTGGCAAGTCGGAGCGCAAGTTGGAGATCGTGACGCTCAGCTGCGAATGCTCGCCATGCCCCAAAAGAGGCTCTTTGGATTGTTCGGGCCGAAGGATAAGGGTCAGGCTGTTTGGCCCCTGCACAAAAGAAGGGGACCACGCTCGCTTGCAGCCCTCGACGCGCAGATCGCTTTGTCCAATTTTTTTTGCGGCCTCGACAGTGGTGATCGCCAGGGGGTCGTCATCGTCCGTGGTGTAAAGGACGATCGCTATGGACGCGCCGTCTCGCCATGGAATGTCCAAGAGCCGTTGGGTGTTGGAAAAAACAATGGTGAGGGTGTTCGACAACTTGCTGGCGGGATCAAAAGGATAGACAATCAGTGAAGAACCGAGATCGATGTCGATGGGGGAGTTGTCGTTCGGGGAGGGTTGCATCGCGCGTCCTTGTTTTGTTCCGTGAGCAAGACGCGCGCATGCCGCGTCGTTTTTTCAAGCGTGAAGGGGATTTTACACCCAATCAACGGATAGCTTGAAAATTATCGTGGCCCATGACCGTTGTTGTTTATTGTCCAACACACCCTGTTTTAGGGCCGGATTGGGGCTTCGCGGTCAAACAGGGCGCCCAATGGCTGGCCGTCAAGGAGCGAGCTGCCTCGAATGAGCCGTTTGTCGCCGTCGTCGAGTTTCAAGAAAAAGACGAATTGACTTGGCTCAAAGCGCCCGTGGCGACCGTGGCGCAGATGGGCGCGGCGAATGAGGCCCTGTCTCTGCAATGGTTTTTTGCAATTGGCGAGTTTCAAAGTGCGCGAAGGTGATCGGAAGCTCCGCGAGAAGGGCATCCGGCGGATAATCGCGCATGGACCGAACAACCGCTTCGAGTTGAGCGTCGGAGGCTTGCGCAGAAAGGAGCTCGATGAGAAAGAAATTGTGTCGGCCGGCAGCGATGTCAAACGCGTCTTGGC
>Ga0209862_1000333_pt1 | contig 17896 bp, 17 predicted proteins | sample OrgsoiDNA_201061_FD_185809 | JGI IMG/M metagenome (GOLD analysis project Ga0209862, IMG submission 185809) | Permafrost soil microbial communities from the Arctic, to analyse light accelerated degradation of dissolved organic matter (DOM) -... | ecosystem: Environmental > Terrestrial > Soil >... | reverse complement strand
TGCCAGCGCCTGATTATTCCTAGTAATGCCACGTCGATCACTCCGATCCCCTACTCATCAAGATAAGTAGGATTGTGTGCTAAACGTGGGTCAATTTTCGATGCAAATTATGCGGCTAAGTGGGTCAGTTTTCGGTGCAAATCAACAATTACTCTCTCCTACTTATATGTTGTTCATAGTTGGGCTCATGGAAGTCGCGCCCGTTAAATTGCCATAGGAGCACCAAGCGCAGCGAATCCGGGTCCGAATGCTGGCTCTCACTTACATCATTTGCATTGCAATTTGTTGCTTGGAGCCACGGTCAATGGCAGCAGAGCGCGCTAGTTCATGCGTACACCCAGCGCGCTGGGTGTACTAATGATACAGTATCTGAGAAATTGCTCCCATAGAATGGGAGACAAGATTTGGAATTTGCTGTTGCATTTGGTCGGGTGTTGCGCAAACTGCGTTTTGAGCAGTTGCTGACCCAGCACGACCTAGGAACCCGTGCTTCCATGCAGCCTAAATCTGTCTCGTCCTTGGAAATGGGACGTCACGCTCCGTCCCTTGAAAATTTGGTAAAACTAGCTTCCGCGCTGTCCATCGCTCCTTGGGACCTGCTCAAACTGGCGCTTGAGGAGGCAGAACTCCCGGATCAAGCACCGCTCAGTAGGGATCCAGTTTTTAAGCGATAAGGAAGGGGGCGGGTTCGCTCCGAACTTCCGTGTATGCAGCGTCGCGGACTGGGGACGGAGCGCTGATTGCCTATAGGGTGGGCCACGATAACGACAAGTCGTAGCGATCGCCAGCATCCAGCATCGTGCAAACGCCCAAGCAGTCTAGGCCAACGACGACAGGCGCTACAAGCTACTGCACAGAATCAAGATCAGCACCTCCAGCGAGCACGACACCCTGCATTTTGAGGTGGTGGTTGATCCGGGCAACACCAGCCGCGACATCTGTGCCGACAAGGGCCACGTGGACGGCGCGCGTGAAGCGCGGCTCAAGGGGTGAGGCTGGCGCATGCATATCCAGCGCAAGGGCAGCAAGGATAAACCGTTGTCGGAGGCGCAGGAAAGCCGCCACCAGTTATAGACCTGATCGTGTGCTACTGCGTCGCTCGATTTCGTTAAGTGCAGCATATTATCTCTCCTTGGTCTTCTGAAGCACACTGCCAGCAGCAGCCTCTGGTTCTACGTACTATGCCAGCCTTTCTTATCGTTCGTCTAGTCGCCGAGAAGGGCGCGCTGTTGGTGGAGCAAACTCGGGCGTAGTGATGAAATGCCACGGATCGCCAAACTTTGCCGACGCTATATTCGTCTGCGTAGCTGCTTCGTGTACTTGGCAGGCTGATCTATGCATGGTCTCGTACGCGCTCAATCTCTGGCCGGCTCTGCTTCGCTACTGCGACGACGGCATCACCGAGATCGACAACTCGGCCGCCGAGCGGGCATTACGCGGCATCGGCATCGGCCGGCGCAACTACCTGTTCGCCGGCGCCGACAGCGGCGGCGCGCGCGCTGCCGCCATCCACTCGCTAATCGGCCAAGCTCAATGGTGTCGACCCAGAGGCTTGGTTGCGTCATGTGCTGGCCAATATCGTCGGGCATCCGGTCAACTGGGTTGACGATTTCCTGCCCTGGAACTGCGCCGCGCAGCTCCCGTCGGCTTAAATACACGCTGCTTCCCAGCGCTGAAATGCCAACAGCAATCAATTCAACTCCTGGCTCAAGACAGCTCTGGCTTTACGCTTACGAAACTGTAACTTAAGTCGATAAATTTTTTCTCCATCCAGCTTGCTATATTTCAATAGCTACTCTAATATAGCTATATGAAAAGAATTAAATCCTCAGACATCACGCGACTACGCGTACAGGTTATGTCGTTGAGCCGTCGGTTTCGCCGCGAAGATCGAGGCGACGAAGGATCCTGGTCTCGCTTGTTGCTGCTTGGCGCGATTGAGCGGGGTGGCGATAACGCTACACCTTCGAGCTTGGCGGCCGGCGAAGGACTGCGTTCCTCCAACCTTGCCGCGGCGTTACGTGAGCTGGAGCGAAGTGGACTGATTACGCGAACGCCGGATGGCAAGGATCAACGCAAGGTAAGAGTTGGCCTGACGTCAGAGGGCAAAAGGCTCTTGGTTGAAAGCCGTGCCCGTCGCGAAAAATGGCTGGCTGAAGCCGTCGAGGCTTCCTTGACCAAAGAGGAATGCGCCATATTGTTTGCAGCCGGCGGCCTGCTTGAGCGGATCGCCACTTATTCCGAAAATGATTGAGCTTTTTCACCCTGAAAGGAACACAACATGAAGACCGCATTAATTGTCATCGACTACATCAACGACATCACGCACCCTACGGGTAAGATTTCCCATTGCGCCAGTCACACTGCCGAACGTGGCGCAATTGGCAAGGCCAATCGTGCTCTGGCGATTGGCCGGAAGCGGGGATGGTTGAATATTCTGGTCAAGGTCGGTTTTGACAGAAGCTATGTCGATCAACCCAAACATTCGCCTTTGTTCGGACGTGCCCATGAATTCGGCGCGATCGCACTCGGGACCGAGGGTACCGATTTCCATCCGGATTTGGACTCTAGTCTGGGCGACCTGACCATTGTCAAGCCACGGGTAAGCGCTTTCTATGGCACCAATCTTGACGCGGTGCTCCGCGCGCAGAAGGTGGAGCGGCTGGTGGTGGCGGGAGTAAGCAGCACACTGGCAATCCAAAGTACCGTGCGCGAAGCGCACGACCGCGACTATGCTGTATTTGTGGTCGAAGATGCCTGCGCTGCTCGCAGTGAGGAGGATCATCAAATGTCTATGATATCGCTCGAGGCAATCGCCAAGATCATTCGAGTCGAGGATCTTGAGGGGATGTGATGCCCACGTTGACGCCCATCTTCGTCGACAATGGGAAATACAAGGTTCTGGCGCGTGCTGCCGTGGTTATCGCGCCGCTTGTTCTCCTCGCTTCGCTGTCCGGCGATGTTGTTTGGTTGCGAGCGGGTATCGTGGCAATTTCAAGCTTCATCGCATTGGAGCGAGCAAACCTGGCGCCGGCAGGCGTGGCGCTGCATGGGGTGGCAATGGCGGCGGGCTTCATGGTTTTGCTGTACTCACTCGTCATTCCGCCGTTGTTTGTGCTTTGCTGTGTCATCATGGCGGCCGCGTCAATCTTGTTGACAACCCAGGGTGCTAGGCTGCGCGTCATCGGTAACTTTACCTTCATTCCCGCTTTGTATCTTGCATGTGAATTAGGCGAAAACACGGCGCGTAAAGAGATGATTGCGCATGGGCTGGCGTTTCTGCCGTATGTTGCGGTGGCGCTGATACCGACCGTCATCTTGTCCGGAATCATCCATTTTCTAGAGCGCGATCCTTCGCGCCATCAGCTGCGCCAATTTGGCCAATTGCGGCGCCCAATCGATCTTGGCGCGCCCAAACCATGGAAAGCCTCGATGCTTGCCGTGGCACTTTCCGTGGCGTTGGCGGCATCGTTGGTCGAATGGCTTCATCTCGGCAATGGTCAGTGGGTCATCTGGTCGGCTGCGAGCGTTGTTACCGGTGACGCCGGCAGCGCGCGATTAAAACTGCGCGACCGTTTCGTCGGGGTAATTGCCGGTGTGCCTCTCGGACTGGCGATCGGACACTTCGTTCCACACAATGCTTTTGCTTACGGAGTGGTCTCCATCCTTGCCATAATGAGCTTGGTCGGCGTTGGGCGCTATGTGATCGAATTCGGAATACGCTGTGCCTGTTGCGCACTTGCGATCCTTGTTACGGGGCAGACCTCGGCCATCGCGGGCGAACGAGTCATAAATGTCTTGATGGGTGGCATTATCGGTATTGCATTTTTCCTTGGGGTTCATGCCGCCGAAAATGCGGTCCATGCTAGAAGAAGGCCCAAAATCCAGTAAGCGAGACACGTTGGCGTGCCTCGCAGTTTGTTTATCAGTGTCAATCGTTCGAAGAGTCGACATGAACGTATCGAAACTTATCGCCGCTGCAGCTTTCTTTGCCGCTTCCGGCACCGTTTTTTTCCAGCAGAGCGGCGTGTCATCCACGCGGCGTTGTTGCATAAATCCTGCGGCAACCAGGGGTGACGTTTACGCGCAACAATTGGTGCCGCAGGGCTGTTGACTTTTGACGAACTTGCGTTGATTCTGGCCTTTGGCCTGAAACGATACGCAGGGACGAAACAGCGGCAAGAACCCAAGGACAAGTATCGAGTTAAAAACTAGCCGGCCTACAACGTTGGGCTGAGCGCCAGAGGTGACGTGACGATCTGGATGGGGTAAGACTTGTTGCAACCGGGCGCCGAGGCCCATGCCGTCAAGCGCGGCCGACCACGCATCTACGCTGACGCGGTCATCCAGATGCTTTGGACTCAAACAGGTGTTTCGCCTGCCACTGCGCGCGCTGCAGGGTTTCGCAGGGAGTATGAACAAGCTCGCCTTCACCGATCTGCCGGTGCCCAACTACACGATGTTGTGCCGCCGCGCCCGGGATCTCTACGTCGTGCTGCCGACCCTGCGTAGCGGCGAACCGCTGCATCTGGTGATCGACAGTATCGGCCTGAAGGTGTTTGGCGAGGGGGAATGGAAGGTACGCAAGCACGGTTATTCGAAGCGTCGTTCCTGGCGCAAGATGCATCTGGCGATGGACGCGAACACCGGCCAGATTTGTGCCGCGTTGATGACGCACCAGGACGTTGGCGATGGCGCGTATGACACTCACCAATGCCACGCGGCGATAGCGGCGCGCGGGGCAACACCATCGATCCCGCCGCGTGATGGTGCGGCGTCCTGGCCGAAGCGAACGCCCGGCGCCGCTTGGCGCAACGGCGCGATCGATGTCATTGGCCAAAGCAGCCGGCGGGACTGGAAGAAGGGCTGCGGATATCACCGGCGCTCGCTGGCCAAGACACTGATGTACCGCTTGAAGGTGCTCACGGGCAGGAACTTGGCAGCGCGCACGATTGGCGCACAGGCCACCGAGGTAGCCATCCGCGTGGGCATGCTCAATCGCATGACCTCGCTGGCGCGCCCTCAGTCCGTCCGGATCGCGTGAACTCATGGGAAAAGGGGAAGGTCCCTGTCAGACTCGATTTATGCAACAACGCCTATCAGCGCACTCAGTTTTCAGCTCATCGTTCGTTTTTGGTACAAGCACATGCAGTACGATTTAACAGATCTCAAGGTATTTTTGGCCATTGCGGAAGAGGGTAACCTTTCACGCGGCGCTGACCGCTGTCACCTGGCACCTTCGTCGGTCAGTCTGCGGTTGAAAGGATTGGAGAGTGCCGCTGGCACGGCTCTATTGACGCGCCAGGCAAGAGGTATGACATTGACACCGGCCGGTCAAATTGTGGTTGAGCATGCTCGACGGTGCATCGCTCAACTTGAGAAAATGCATGCGGATTTGCTGCCTTTTGCACAGGGTTTTACCAGTCGCGTCACCATTTTTGCAAACAACAATGCCGTCAATTCTTACCTACCTGACGATCTTGCACGCTTTTTTGCACTTTATCCCAGTGTTCGCGTCACGCTGGAAGAGCGCTTAAGTCATGACATTATTGCGGCAGTTGCGGCAGGGCGGGCTGATTTGGGAATCGTGGCCCTTGAAACAAAACATCCAGAATTGGATTTCTTTCCGTATCGGGAAGATAGAATTGTTCTTCTGACACCGTTGCAGAGCGAACTTGCGCAACATGGCAGTGTTAGCTTTGCCGCTTGTCTGACCTCGCCATTCATCTGCCTGCAAAATGGCGCCGCGCTGCACACTTTTCTAATGAACCAAGCTGCATCGCTCGGCACGCAACTTGACGTACGTGTACAGGTTTCGGGTTATCGTGCAATTGCCCGCTTGGTTTCCTCGGGGGCAGGTATCGGGTTCATCCCACGATCCGCAGTGGAACCCAATCTACGCGCGTCACTGAATGTGGTTGAATTATCCGATCCATGGGCAAAACGTGATCTGCACGTCTGCGTTCGCCGGCAATCCGTTGAGAAAAACTACTTTCGGGAAAAATTGGTTGATATTCTATGCGACTACGGTGAATTGGCCGACGCAATTCACCTTTCGCCTGACTAACTTGATGCAAGCTGTAGGGGCTGCAACTTTGTTGAATAAAAATCGAGGTACTGGATACGCACGCATTCCTTATGCTGTGATTTTTCGACTATGGGTCTCCGGCATCCGTAAATAGACAAGAAGCGACACCGCTGCCCAGGCGGTAACGTACCAATAAAAGTAACGTTCGTGACCGCTCGCCTTGAAACGCAACGCGACGAACTCCGTCGTGCCACCGAGGATCGCCGTCGACAGCGCGTATGGCAAACCAACAGCGAGTGCACGAATTCGCACCGGAAACAGCTCTGTCTTCACGAGCATGTGAACCGAGGTAAAGCCACTCAGCATCACGAGTCCTGTGAACGACAGCAGAAACGCGATGAGCGGATCGTTCGTGTGGCTGAGCGCTGTGAACAATGGCACGGAGAACAACGTACAGCATAAGCCGAAACAGATCAGCACCGGGCGCCGACCGAAGATATCCGATGCGAGGCCGAAAAGTGGCTGCAGCGGCATATACAGCAGTAGCGCGCCGGCGGAGATCAGGGTTGATGTCTCCTTGCTCAGTCCGACCGAATTGACCAGATACTTCTGCATATACACCGTGTACGTATAGAAGCAGACGGTGCCGCCGATCGTGATGCCAATCGCTAACACGATCTGCCGCCAGTGCTTCAACATCTCTTGTGTGACTGACGGTCCTGCTTGCTGGGCGTTATGTTTGAACGCCTCGGTTTCAGTGACATTACGGCGCATGTATAGCGCAAACAACGCGAGCGCACCGCCAATGACGAATGGAATGCGCCAGCCCCAGTGTTCAATTTGTTCCGATGTAAAGAGCACATTCTGCATCACCAGCATCAACGCGAGCGCGACTAGCTGCCCCGCCACTACGCTGACCTGCAGAAAGCCAAGATAGAAGCCGCGGCGGTGTGCTGGAGCGATCTCGCTCAGATAGGTCGCGCTGGTGCCGTATTCTCCTCCCATGCTCAAACCTTGCAGCAACCGCGCGAGGATCAGCATGATCGGCGCGAACACGCCGATCGTCGCATAGCTTGGCGTGACGGCGATCATCAGTGAGCCGACGCACATTGTCATGACCGACCAGGTCAACGCCGATTTGCGGCCGCGCCGGTCCGCATACAGCCCGACCAGCCAGCTACCGAGCGGTCGCGCCAAATAACCGACCGCTGCGATCGCTGCGGTGTTCATCAACTGCACGGTCGGCTTATCGCTTGGGAAGAACGACTTTGCGAAATAGATCGAGAAGATGCTGTACGCCAGAAAGTCATACCACTCGATCATATTGCCAACCAAGCCGCCCACAATCGAATGGATTTGCACCGGCGCCGCGGTATTTTCTGTGCTCCCGGCATTCCGATTACTTGCGATAGCGGTCGCATCAATGCCGCGCGTATCGCCTGGGTTGGGTGTTGTTGTCATAAAGTTTCCTTGATTTTATTAGTGTGGGGCAGCAAGGGCGGAATCGCATGCAGGTACACCAGGAAAGAGGGCACGTATGTAGCGAAGATTGCAGCGGTGCTGATATGGCGCAGCAGCGGGCGCTTGCCGAATTCTGCACGAGTAAAACCACCGACAACCAGCACGGCGATCGACACAGGCATGTCGGTCGGAACTTCCCCCAACATCACGAAACCACCGATCAGCGCCACTAGCAACACATAAACCGGTAACGGCACCACGCCGACACGCGTCTCCATCAAGCGTCTTGCACGCCACTGCCAACGAGTCGCCCCATCATGCTGAGCATTGCCTGCCGCAGCGGGGGGCGAGCCAACGCAGCGGATTTCAACTGCACGTCCTGCCTTTTCATCATGGCCGTTGCTCCGGATGGCGAGGCGACTGGAACATCGATAACAGTATCTATCGCGTGGAATCATGCATGGTGTCCCCTTTATCGTTGTTGTGATGTCGAGTTTTTGTTTCTGCAGATGAAGACTCTAGCTTCGCAATGCTGAAGCCAACGTGTGCGCTGGATTAATTTTTTTTAATGTTCCGGTCGCGCAGATTAAGAAAACTTAATCTAGCACTCACAACTGTTTAATCATGTAAGGACTAGAGTATCCCTTAGGTGATACGTCCATGGCCCGGAACTGGGATCAACGACGCATGCCGCCGTACGCCGCTGTTCCTCCCCAACTGTTTCCGCCCATGAAAACACACCAAAACCCGCTCAAATTTGTATGCTTTGCCGTCCCCGCCTTGGCTATCATCGGTTGTGGCGCCAGCAGCAAGCCCGCCGCAGCGCCCGTCATCCCTCAAGTCACGGTGACCACCGTGCGCGCCACCGAGGTCCCCAATGTAGTTGAATTGCCCGGCCGCACCACCCCTTTCAAGATAGCTCAGGTCCGTGCCCGGGTCGACGGCATTGTGCAGGAACGTACCTACAAGGAAGGCTCGGATGTCAAGGCCGGACAGCCCTTGTACCTAATTGACCCGCAGCCTTACCGCGCAGCGCTCGACTCCGCCATGGCGGCACAACAAAAAACCGAGGCCACACTTGCCGTCACCACTCGCCAGCTCGACCGTTACGCGGTGCTGGTGAAAGCCAACGCGGTCAGCCAGCAGGAATACGACAATGCTGTCGCTGCCAAGCGCCAGGCCGCCGCCGACGTGGCCGGCGCCAAGGCGGCGGTCGAAGACGCCCGCATCAAGCTGGGCTACACCAGCGTCACGGCGCCGATCAGCGGCCGCAGCGACATGTCGTCGGTAACCCAGGGCGCCTACGTGCAGGCCAGCGGCGCCACGCTGATGACCACCATCGAACAGCTCGATCCGATTTACGTCGATGTCACTCAGGCTAGCAAGGAGGCGCTGCGCTTGAGCGAGAGCGCAGCCGGGAAGGCCGACTCTGCGCCGGTGAACCTGGTGCTGGAAGACGGCTCGCGCTATCCGATTCCAGGAAAGCTTGACTTCAACGGTGCAACGGTCGATCCCGCCACTGGTTCGATCCACCTGCGCGCCACCTTCCCCAATCCACAGCACAAGTTGTTGCCCGGCATGTTCGTCCGTGCCGAGCTAATCCAGGGCAGGGACCACGCGATACTGGTGCCGGTGTCGGCGATCGGGCACAATCCGCGCGGCGACGCCACCGCGTTGGTAGTGCAGGCCGACAACACCGAGGTGGAACGCACGGTGACCGCGACCCGCATGCTCGGCAATGATTGGGTGGTCAGTGCGGGCCTGTCCGACGGCAATCAGGTTGTGATCAAAGGTGCCCGCCTGGCGCAACCGGGGGCCAAGGTTCGGCCAGTCGGCGCCACCCTCGCCGCCAAGTAGGAGCCAGCCCATGTCCCGATTTTTTATCGACCGACCGGTCTTCGCGATCGTCCTGTCCCTGCTGATCGTCCTCGGCGGTATATTCGCCGTCGAATCGCTGCCCGTCGAACAGTTGCCGCCGGTGACGCCACCGACCGTGCAGATCTCCGCCTCCTACCCGGGCGCTTCGGCCATCACCTTGCAGAACACCGTCGTGCAGGTGATCGAGCAGCAAATGAGCGGCATCGACCACTTGCTGTACATGTCCTCGAACAGTAACGACAGCGGCCAGGCAGTCACCACCATGACCTTCGAGCCCGGCACCAATGCGGACATCGCCCAAGTGCAGGTGCAGAACAAACTGCAGCTAGCCGTTCCGCTGCTGCCTCCACAGGTGCAGCAAACCGGCCTGAAGGTGACCAAGTCCATGAACGCGTTCCTGCTGGCCATCGGCTTCGTCTCGACCGACGGCCGGATGGACAGGTACGACATCGCCAACTTCGTCGCGTCGCAGGTGCAGGACCCGATCAGCCGCCTTGACGGCGTCGGAAACTTGCAGCTGTTCGGCACCCAGTTCGCGATTCGCGTCTGGCTTGACCTGGCGAAGTTGAACGACTATGCGATGACCCCGCTCGATGTGGTCAACGCGCTGCAGCAGCAGAATGTGCAGATCTCCGCAGGCCAGCTCGGCGGCCCACCGGCGATACAGAATCAGGCGCTGACCGCGACGATCACCGAATCGACGATGATGCGTTCGCCGCAAGAGTTCGGCGGCATCTTGCTGAAGGTGCAGCAGGACGGCTCGCAGGTGCGCCTGAGGGACGTTGCCCACATCGACCGTGGCGCGGAAAACTACACCGTTACCAGCAAATACAAGGGCCTGCCTGGCACCGTTCTGGCCATCCAGGCCGCGCCCGGCGCCAACGCGCTACAGACGGCCAACGCGATCCGCGCGAAAATGAAGGAGCTGGCGCCGTATCTCCCGGCCGGACTGCAGGTGGTGTATCCCAACGACGTCACGCCGTTCATCACGGCCTCGCTCGAGGAAGTAGTCAAGACCCTGCTCGAGGGTATCGTGTTGGTATTCCTGATCATGTACCTGTTCCTGCAGAACGTGCGCGCGACCATCATCCCTTCGGTGACCGTTCCGGTCGTGTTGCTAGGCACCTTCGGCATCATGTCCGCGCTTGGCTTCACTATCAACACCCTGTCGATGTTCGGCATGGTGCTGGCGATCGGCCTGCTGGTCGATGACGCCATCGTCGTGGTCGAAAACGTCGAACGCGTGATGCAGGAGGAGCATCTGGGACCGCTGGAGGCGACGCGCAAGGCCATGAGCCAGATCGGCGGCGCGCTGATCGGCGTGGCGATGGTGCTGTGCGCGGTGTTCGTGCCGGTCGCGTTCACCAGCGGCACCGCCGGCGCCATCTACCGCCAGTTCTCGCTGACCATCGTGGCGGCCATGCTGCTGTCGGTGTTCGTCGCCTTGACGCTGACGCCGGCGCTGTGCGCCACCATGCTCAAGCCGCACCAGCCGGGCCAGACGCCGGGCCGCTTCTTCTCCTGGTTCAACCGGGTGTTCGACAGGAACCGCGACCGCTACGTTGGTGGTGTGAAGTCCGTTATCGCCCGTCCGCTGCGCTGGATGATCGTCTACGTTGCGGTCGGCGTCGCGGTCGTGCTGATGTTCCGTGTGATTCCCACGTCGTTCCTGCCCAATGAGGACCAGGGCTATCTATACGTGCAGGTGCAAACTCCGCCGGGCAGCACGCTTGAGCACACCATGCAGGTGCTGGACCGCGTCAACGACTATCTGCTCGAGTACGAAAAGGCGATGGTCATCCAAACCTTCGCGCTGGACGGCCAGAACAACTCCGGCCGCGGCCAGAACCTGGGCCAGCTGTTCGTGCGCCTGAAGGACTGGAACGAACGCGGTGATCCGAAGCTCAGCGCGGACGCGCTCGTCGCGCGCATCGGGCAGCGCTTCGGCCACGACGCCGATGCGGCTATCGTCGGCGTCGCGCCGCCGGCGATCCGCGGCCTAGGGGCCGAGTCCGGTTTCGACTTCCAACTGGTGGACCGTGGCGGCATCGGCCATGAGGCGCTGATAGCCGCGCGCGAGCAGTTGCTGGCGGCGGCCGCGAAGGACCCGCAACTGGCGCGCGTGCGCCTGCTCGGCCAGATGGATAATCCGACCTACAAGATCGACATCGACCGTGAGAAAGCCGCGGCGCTGGGAGTCAATGCGTCTGACATCGACCAGACCTTCTCGGTCGCCTGGGGCGCGCGCTACGTGAACAACTTCCTCGACTCGGACAACCGGATCAAGAAGGTGTACGTGCAGGCTGCGGCGCCGTTCCGGATGGACCCGCAAGACCTGCGCCGGCTGTACGTGCGTGACAGCGGCGGCAAGAACATGGTGCCGTTCTCCGCCTTCGCCACCGGCAAGTGGACTTACGGTCCGCCGCAGCTGCAACGCTACAACGGCGTCGAGTCGATGGAGATACTCGGCCAGGCCGCGCCCGGCCACAGCACCGGTGAGGCAATGGCGGCGATGGAACGCCTAGCGGCGACGCTGCCGCCTGGCGTGGGCTACGAGTGGACCGGCGCCTCGCTGCAGGAGCGCCAGGCCGGCTCGCAGGCGCCGCTGCTGTACGCCCTGTCGATCCTGATCGTGTTCCTCAGCCTGGCGGCGCTGTATGAAAGCTGGTCGCTGCCGCTGTCGGTGATCATGGTGGTGCCGATCGGTGTGCTGGGCGCGCTCCTCTTCACCTGGTTGGGCCACCTGTCGAACGACGTCTACTTCCAGGTCGGCCTGTTGACCACGATCGGCCTGTCGGCCAAGAACGCGATCCTGATCGTCGAGTTCGCCCGTTCCCTGCAGCTGGAGGGCGTGCCGCCGCTGGCCGCCGCGATTGAGGCCGCCAAGACCCGTCTGCGGCCGATAATCATGACGTCGATGGCCTTCATCCTTGGCGTGCTGCCGATGGCCATCGCCCACGGCGCCGGCGCCATGAGCCAGAAGGCGATCGGCATCGGCGTGATCGGCGGCATGCTGACCGCGACCTTCCTCGCCACCTTCCTGATTCCGCTGTTCTTCGTTCTGGTGACGGGCGGGTTCGACCGGAGCAGGCAAGCGGCCGGCCCCGCGCCCGCCGTTCAAGCAATCCCTGATGGAGAACACTGACATGGTCAAACTTCTTGTTGCCGCCATTGCCGCCGCCGGCGTTGCCGGCTGCGCCCTGCAGCCAGCCTACCAGCGCCCGTCCGCAGCCCCGGGGGCCTACCCGAGCGGTGAAGCCTATGCGGTGCGGCAGGGTGCCACGACCACCCTGCCTGCCGCGCAGCTTGGCTGGCGTGAGTTCCTGCCCGATCCACGCCTGCAGCAACTGGTGGCGTTGGCCTTGCAGCACAACCAGGATCTGCGCGTGGCGCTGCTGAACGTGGAAAAAGCGCGCGCGCAGTCCGACCTGGCGCGCGCAAGCCTGATGCCGCAGCTCGGCGTGGCGGCCGGCGTCGGCGCGGTGCGCACACCGGGCGGTGCAGCGGCAGCGCAGGTGTCGCACAACGCAGCGGCCCAGCTGGCCGCGTCATGGGAGCCGGACTTGTTCGGCCGCCTGCACAGCATGTCGCAATCCGCCTTCGAGCAGTACCTGGCCAGCGACTATGCGCACCGGGCGGCCAGCATCCTGCTGGTGTCGCAGGTGGTGGCGCAAGACCTGACTCTGCGCGCCGCCGACGCCCAGCTGGATGTCACGCGCAAGACTCTGAGCGCGGCCAGCGCAGCGTACCAGTTGATGCAGGTACAGGCCAACGCCGGCAACGCCAGCGAACTGGCGTTGCGCCTGGCCGAAACTTCGGTCGAGCAGGCCCAGGCCGGCCTGGCGGCCCAAGTGCGCTCGCGCGCGCAAGCGGTGAACGCACTGGTGCTGCTACTGGGCGCGCCGCTGCCCGACGAGCGGCCGGCGCCACTGCCACTTGACGGCAGCCCGCTGCTGGCCGGGCTGCCGTCCGGGCTGCCGTCCGATTTACTGGAACGGCGGCCGGACATTCTGCAGGCCGAGGCCATGCTGCGCGCCGCCAACGACGATATCGGGACCGCGCGCGCCGCCTTCTTTCCCGACATCTCGCTGACCGGCGTCTTCGGCACCGCCAGCGATGCCCTGGGAGGGCTGTTCGCTGCTGGCAGCGGCCAGTGGAGCTACGTCGCCGGGCTGGCGGCGCCAGTGTTCGACGGTGGCGCCAACCGCGCCAGGCTGGATCTGGCCTCACTGCAGAAAGAGGTCGAAGTGGCGCAATACCGGCATAGCGTGCAGCTGGCCTTCCGTGAGGTGGCGGACGCGTTGGCGGCACGCTCGACCTACAGCGATCAGCTGGCAGCGCTGCACGCCTACGCCGCGACCCAGCAGCGGCGATTGCAACTGGCCGAACTTCGCTACCACGAGGGCATCGACAACTACTTGAACGTGCTGGCCGCGCGCACCGATCTGTATGCCGCACAGCAGGCCCTGATCAATGCGCGCCTGAACCAGCTGGTCAGCAGCGTCGACCTGTACCGGGCCCTCGGCGGCGGCTGGCGGGAGCATAGCGCGGTCGATGGGGCGGCGGCGACCAAACTGCGGTCGCGCCCAGCGGAAGGCGGCAAGGCGTGATATTCTTCTAACTCAGCGACTGTCGGTGAGCAAATGTAGCGAGCCGATAGCAATGACCCAATCCCAACGATATCCACCATGCCGCACCACCAGATGCACGGTAGCGGGTCGTTCCGCGCCCGCCTTGTCCGGCTGTTTCCGCGCTGGTTCCGCAACCAGTTGCTGGCCTCCCTGCTACTCAATTGCGCCGCGCTGGCGGCTTTTTGCCTGCCCTTGTGGTACGCCTGGAACAACCAGATCGAAGAAGGTCGTACCGACTTGATCCTGGCCGACGCGCGCCGCCTGGCAGCCGACTTCCGCGCGCGCGGGGTCGATACGCTGGCGACACGCATACACGACCGCGTGGGAAGCAATCTCAACGACACCCAGCAAGTAATCCAGCTACTGGCACCGGACGGTGCCCGAGTCGCCGGCAACCTACCTTACGTGCCGCCCGGTGCGTATCAGCCGAATACCGGCTATGCGTTTCGCATCGAGCAACAGGGGAGAACCAAGATCTTGAGCATGGCGCTGGCCGAACTTCCCGGCGGTTACCACTTGTGGGTGGGCCGGGACACCACTCGCTACGTTGCGCTGGAGCGCATTTTCATCCTCGGCATGGGCGGCAGTGCGCTGATCGTGTTCCTGTTCTCCGCCATAACGGCCGCCCGCACCAGGCGCACCATGCTGAACCGGGTCCAGGCCATCGACCGCACCACTGCCGCCATCGTTGGCGGCGACCTGTCGCAGCGTCTGCATCCGGCCCATGCCGACGAGGAATTCGACATGCTGACCGGGACCCTGAACGGCATGCTGGACCAGATCGTCAACCTGATCCAAAACGTGCGCCACGCCTCCAATGCCATCGCGCACGACCTGCGCACGCCGTTGACCGAATTGCGTTCGTCGCTGGAGCACTTGAGTATCACCCGTCCGCCGCCGGAACCAACCTTCGACGCGATCGATCACACCATCGCCGACGTCGATCGTGTGATCGCCATCTTCAACGCCATCATGCGGTTGGCGGAGATCGATAGCGGTACCCGCCGCGCCGGCTTCAAGGCGTTCGACTTGGGCCGGTTGATCGGCGAAGCGGTGGAGTTCTACGCTCCGGTGGCGGAAGAGGCCGGCATCGGGCTCAATCATTTGGGGGCGGACGGCCTGATGGTGCGTGGCGACCCGCTGCTGGTGGCCCAGGCGATCGGCAACCTAATCGATAATGCACTGAAGTATGCCGGCAGCGGCAGCACCATCCGGATCGGCGCCAGCCGCGACGCCGGGCAGGTAATCATTGGCGTCGCCGACAATGGACCCGGCATCGCCCCCCCTTACCGCGACAAAGTGGCTGAGCGCTTCTTCCGGCTCGACCAGAGCCGGGCCTCGCCCGGGGCCGGGCTCGGCTTGGCGCTGGTGCAGGCGGTCGCGCATTTGCACGGCGGCGCGCTGCTGCTGTCCGACAACGGCCCCGGGCTGCGGGCCGCCTTCATGCTGAAGGCCGACAGCGCCGAACTCACCCCACCAGAGGCAGCATGAAAATCCTGATTATTGAAGACAACGAACGCGTGGCGGGTTTCCTGATCAAGGGGCTACGCGAAGCGGGCCACACAACCGAGCACGCCGACAATGGCCGCGACGGCATGTACCTGGCTGCCGGCGAAAAGTACGACGCCGTCATCATGGACCGCATGCTGCCGGGCGGTATTGACGGCCTGACCATCATCGCGACCCTGCGCAGCACCGGCAACAAAGTTCCGATCCTGATCTTGTCAGCGCTGTCTGATGTGGATGACCGCATTCTTGGCCTCAAGAGCGGTGGCGACGACTACCTCGCCAAGCCATTCGCGTTCGGCGAATTGCTGGCGCGGCTGGACGCGCTGCTGCGTCGCTCGCAGGACGCCATGGCAGACAACTTGTTGGTGCTGGATGACCTAGCGCTGGACCGCCGATCGCACAAGGTGACACGTGGGGGCAAGCCGCTCAACTTGCAGACGCGCGAGTTCAAGCTGCTGGAATACCTGATGCGTCATGCGAACCAGGTGGTGACCCGTACCATGCTGCTGGAAAATCTTTGGGACTATAACTTCGACCCGCAGTCCAACGTGATCGACGTCCATATCAGCAAGCTGCGCCAGAAAATCGACGCGGGCACCAGCCGCCCGCTGCTCAAGACGATACGCAATGCCGGCTACATGCTCACATCCGAGCAATAACTGCGGCCGCGCGGATACCGCTGGATGCCAGCCGCAGAGGAGGAATGCTAAGCCGATGGTTTTTCTCTCGTGCTTGCATTGCCGTGCATACTTTCATCGAGTAGCGCATTCCCATTCATAAAACGGCATGACTGAGACGGAGTATGTCGCAAGAAGATTTCGAACGTTTTGGGATTTCTTCGAAAACATTGGCCAATTAGCATGTGGTTAGCATGTGGTTAGCATGTGGTTGCTTCGCAGACTTCGGATTTTGCAAATGCTTTGTTTGGGAATATTCACTTTATTGCAAACTTCATCTTTTCTATACTGTTGCAAACACAGAGAGAATGGGGCATAAAATGTCAGAATTCACAGGTCACAAACTTCCCGCCAAGCCATTGGAGAGATTGGTGGTGGTCTCGATCGAACGGGATTTGGCAGCGCCTTTCTGCACGGGACGGTTAACCGAAATGGGCGCGCGCGTAATAAGAATCGAGCGTGCTGAGGGTGATTTTGCGCGCGTCTACGACGACGCAGCCAACGGAGTGTCCTCCTATTTCGTTTGGACCAATCGTGGTAAGGAGTCTTTCGTACTTGATTTCAAACAGGACGGCAATGCTGCTTTGCTTCATCGTATTGTGCGTAAAGCTGACGTGTTCGTACAAAACCTGGCGCCGGGCGCCGCCGCCCGCGCCGGATTTGACAGTGCTTCATTGCGTCAACGTAATCCGCGCTTAATTACATGCGATATAAGCGGCTATGGGGAGGAAGGGGAGGTTAGTAGTCTCAAGGCATATGACTTGCTAGTGCAGTGCGAGCGCGGGTTGGCAGGGATCAGTGACGCGCCAGAAGCGTACGGTAGAATCGGTGTCTCAATATGTGATATCGGTGCCGACATGAACGCCGCTATCGCCATTTTGTCGGCATTGGCCCTGCGCGAATGGACTGGTAAAGGTACCGGAGTCTCAGTATCGTTGTTTGACGGCGCGGCTGACTGGATGACCATCCCTTATCTTCACGAAATCTATGGCAAAGGTGCGCCAACTCGCCAGGGCTTAAAGCACCCTTCTGTCGCGGCCTACGGTGCATATTGCACACGCGACGGTCACGACATAGTCATTAGTATTCAAAATGAGCGTGAGTGGCAACAATTCTGTACGGTATTTCTGAAAAATTCTGCGATCGCGAGCAACCCTCGTTTTTCCTCAAATACCGAGCGAGTGCGTCATCGTGCTGATCTCGACGCCATAATCGCGCAAGTATTTTCAGGGCTGGGAACAGATGAGGCGCTGGCAAGAATCGCGGCATCCAATACTGCTTATGGGCAGATTCGTTCTGTTGCTGCCATGGCACAGCAGCCGGCTTTACGCACTTGGCAGATGCAGGTCGGAAATCATGAGGTGCCGATGATTGCTCCTCCCGTTCGTGCTCCATGGGACATTCAACGTTTTGAGTCTGTGCCAATGCTTGGCGAGTATACATTGGCGCTACGCACTGAATTTGCTCCGGCGACGATATCGTAGCTGCTGAAAATTTTCGATTCTTATAGATGGCTTATTCCGGCTATAAACAACGCACTGGGCAACTACCTTCTGATACCCAGTGCCTATCAGTGCCTATCAATCGAAATAAAATGCGTAAGTCACACTCCCGGTAAGCGTCTGCTCAGTCACGTCTTGAGTGGGACGGTAATTTGATCGATGATGGCATCACCCCGCTGGGAAGCGGCGTCATCTCAAAGGGCTGCTGGT
>Ga0209862_1000328_pt1 | contig 18082 bp, 14 predicted proteins | sample OrgsoiDNA_201061_FD_185809 | JGI IMG/M metagenome (GOLD analysis project Ga0209862, IMG submission 185809) | Permafrost soil microbial communities from the Arctic, to analyse light accelerated degradation of dissolved organic matter (DOM) -... | ecosystem: Environmental > Terrestrial > Soil >... | reverse complement strand
TGCCGGTAGCTTCGATGATGTACTTCTTCTGGTCCTTGCCGCCCGAAACATTGATGGCGGAGAGACCGGCCTCCATGGCGATGTCCCGAAAGTCCGCCTGGATCGGCGGCAGACTGGTTGGCACATCAATGGAACGGGACGGACGCGTGGGAGATGCCATGCCCTGATAAGCCCGAAGGGCGATCGAGCCGGTGAACCAGAGGCCCGGAACCAGGGCCACAAGCGCGATACGGTATGGAGTGCCAAGTCTCATCGTCATCGGCGATGCTGGCATGATAACAGAAGGCCAGCGACGCCTCAGAGAGACGCGCTGGCCTTTGTGTGAAGCGCGAAGGGACCGCCCTTAGAACTTGACCTTAAGTCCGAGCTGGAATACTCTCGGGTCAAAAGCGGAAGTGACCGCGCCGAAGTTACTTGCCGAGAAGGTGGTGCTGATGCCGTTGAACTGAGTGTGATTGAGGGTGTTGAAGGTCTCCACGCGGAACTCGAGGCTGCTGCCCCGCTTTTCGCTGAACACGAAGTTCTTGAACAACGACACGTTCCAGTTGTCGCGGCCGGGTCCGCGGATGGCGCCCTTCGACAGCGTGCCCCACTGTCCGATGGCGGGCTGCGAAAATGCGGATGGGGAGAACCACGCCGCGACAGTTTGCGGGTAACTCACATTTCCGGAGTAGTTCGGCCGGTTGGTGGCGTTAGCCAGACCGTTGCTGCCTTGCGACCCGCCCAGGTTGATATTGAGCGGCTGGCCGGTTTCCATGGTCCCGATGGCGGAAAGCTCCCAGCCGCCGAGGGTGGATTTCAGCATGCGATTCTGAGTGGTCCGGAAAATCGGCAGCTCGTAAATGAAGTTGACGAGCGCGATATGCGTCCGGTCCGCGGCTTGCGGCCCATTGTCGTAAGCGCGGTTGTAGGGATTCGAGACGGTGTAAAGATCGCCGCCGGCGGAGGTGGCGGGATCAAAAGCACGCGACAGTGTGTAGGCGAACTGGAAGGTGAGATCGTTGCGGATTCTGGATTTGAGATTCACCTGCAGCGAGTTGTAGTGCCCGTTCTCGGCGTTTTCGGCGAGCACGATGGAGTGGAATCCAGCGAACGGGACCACGGAATTGTAGGCCACCGTCCCGTTGATCAGGGCCGGCAGAACGCTCGGCGAAGGAAGGTTGATATCGCGCTGGTCGTTCTGATGGCGGCTGAAGTTGCCGACGTAAGACACCGAGAGCACCGTGCCCTCGAGCAGTTGCTGTTGCACGCCGAAGCTGTACTGGTAGCTGGCCGGCAGCTTGTAATCGGTATAAGCCAGTCCGGTGATGCTGCCCACGGTGATGGGCGCGGCCAGAGTCTGGCCGGTGAGCAAGCTGGTGTTGGGATTCGACAGCGACACATTGTTGAAGGTGACGTTGGTGCTGAACGGCTGGTTGGGTCCGGCGTTATACATGTCGTTGCCCTGGATGCGCTCGTACATGGTGCCGAAACCGCCGCGCAGGATGGTCTTGCTCTTGCCCGTTACGTCATACGCGAAACCCAGGCGCGGACCGAATGCAGCCCAGTGGTCCTGGACTAAACCTTTGGGAATCCCATTCTGGCCGGCGATGCCCAGGCCATTCAGATAGAACTGAACGCCGCTGAGCAGGGGGTTGGGACTGCCGCCGAGGCCTGGACTGGCGGGGCTGATGTTGCCGCTGGGCAGAATGAGAGCCGCCTTGGACGGGTCGTACAGGTTGGGATAGAAGTTCGACATACGGTTGTTGGCTTCATAGGTATGCGGAACGCCATCCCAGCGCAGGCCGAGGTTCAAAGTGAGGCGGGAACTGACGCGCCAGTTGTCTTGCACGTAGGCCGCCCAGGAGACGTTGTTCCAGTAGCCATGGTCCTGGACCGCCAGTTCGGTGTAGGAGTTGGCGTAGCCAAGCAGGAAATCGGCGAAATCGTTGCCGGTGTAGTTGCCGTTAAAGCCGAACTGTCCCTGAGTGTTGCCGAAGAGATCCTGGATCTTCTTATACACCGCCCAACTGGCGCCCACTTTGAGCTGGTGCTTGCCCTTGGTCCACGAGAGGTCATCGCGGATCTGGTAATCGTCGGCCTTATTGTGCCAGGGCCAACTGGCCGAGTCGTAATTCGCGCCGGTAGAGCCGCCCAGGCTGATCCCGGGAATCCGGTTCAGGTTATTGCCGGAAAATAGCTCGGGAACGTTAAACCCGCTTGGGCGCGCGAAGGTGCCGACCGGAACGATGTTGATGCGATTGCCGTTGTAGTTGAACGCGGTCTCATTGAGGAGAGTGGGGCTGATGGTGTAAGTGGCATGGATCACGCCGCTGTACGACGGATTACCGAAGGTGTCGCCGATGGTGGGCAGGTTATCGCCGCTCCACTGCGAAGTGCCGTAGCTCTGGCTGATTTGTTCGGACACCCAATGGCCGAAGACGGAGAACTTGTCGTTGAACTGATGATCGATGCGGACCAGTTCCTCGCGGACGTTGGTGGGGAGTTTATTGCCGCCGACGAATTGGTTGCCGTTGTTGGGCGCCGGAAAGATGCCGGCCTTGAGCAGAGCCTGCGCGTTGGGGTCGAGGAGGCTGGCGGGAATGGCATTGTTGGGAAACGGCTTGCCGGGGGTAAGGCCGAGCGCCGCGTATTTGGCTAGCAGGCCGGGCGACAGTTGGTTGGCTAACGGAACATTGATCACGGAGTTGAACTGGCCGTTGTAGAGGCTGGCGGAGGGGACGGTCTGGTTGACATTGCCCCCCTGAATCAGAGAGCGCCACTCCATGTTGTAAAAGAAGAAAGTCTTGTCCCGATTGGTGTTGTAGACTTTGGGGATGGTCACTGGACCGCCGGCGTTGAAGCCGTAGGTGTTGAACCGCAACTCCGGGGCCTTCTGGTTGGCGGCGTTGGTAAAGTAGTTGCCGGCATCCAGGGCATCGTTGCGCATGAACTCCCAGGCGCCGGCGTGGATCTGCTTGGTTCCCGACTTGAAGGCGATCGTCATGGTACCGGCCGACGAGAGGCCGAACTCGGCGCTGTAGTTGGAGGTGAGGGCGCGGAATTCGGCGACGGCATCCATGGAGGGCATCACGGAGATGCCGCCGGCGCCGCCACGGTCGTCATCTTCGCCGCCATCGATCATCCAGAGGTTATGGTTCTGGCGCATGCCGTTGAAACTCACGCCGGCGTCGCCGCCCACGGGGGTGGGGCTTTGAAAGTCCGACATATAGCTGGAGGCCCCCGGCGTGAGCATGGCCAACGAGTAAAGGCTGCGGCCGTTGGTGGCGAGCTGCGATACCTGCTGGCCGGTGATGACGTCGCTGATCTCGCCCGAATCCGTCTGCACGGCGATGGCCGCGGCCTCGACGTTGATGCTCTCCTTGGTATCGCCAATCTGCATCTGGACGTCGATACGGCTGCGGTCGCCAACCGCGAGGGCGATACCGGTTCGGTCGACTGACTTGAATCCCGGCGCCTCCACGCGCACGATGTACTGGCCAATGTGGAGATCCGGCGCCACGAACTGGCCGGTGTCATTACTAGCCAGCCTCCGCACCTGAGCGGTACCGGTGGCGGTGATGGTAATGGTGGCGTTGGGAATCGCCTGCCCCGTGGGGTCGGTGACGGTTCCAACAATGGTAGCTTCCTGCGCCAGGGCGGCAGAGGCTAGAAATCCCAGGAGTACGCAGACACGGCGAACACTTCTCAAACTAACCCGATACACGTTGTACCTCCCTCTAAGGCAAGACCCAGATTGTCAGCCCGTCAGGATTTAGTTACACGAATAGACATCCGGAGGGCTGGTTCGTCGGGATTCTATACCGACTTCGGTCCCGGAAAAAGAACGCTACAGGATCGTACATTATTAATTATTTAAAATCAATAAGTTAGACATGTGGTACGGGCGGCCCACTTGGCCTTGATAGAAAAGTACTATACTTTAAAAGTTTTCGTGATTAGGAGGTCGCCATGTCGCGCAAGCCTTCCGTGCTGGGTCCGCCGACGCATATGCCGCCGGAGAAGGTGGAAGAAGTCCGGACTGTGTTGGAACAAGTCCTGGACAGCCACCTGTTTCGGGGCAGCCGCCGCTGCCAGACGCTGCTGCGGCAAATCACTGAGCAGACTCTGGCGGGTGAGACCAGTTCCTTAAAGGAACGCACTCTCGGAGTCGAGGTATTCGGGCGGTTGCCGGACTACGACACCGCGCAGGACCCGGTGGTCAGGGCGAGCGCAGCCGAGATCCGGAAAAAGCTGGCGCAGTACTACCAGGAGCCCGGGCACGAAACCGAGACGCGGATTGAGTTGCTGTCGGGATCGTATATTGCCGAGTTCCACTTCAGCGAGGGAGCGGCGGCCGCGGCCCTGCAACCGGGTACGCGATCGGGCAGGCGGTATGGGGCGGTCGCCGGGAGTGCCGCCGCTGTGGCGGTGGTCATTCTGGTTTTGGTGCTGGCATTGCCGGGATGGCGGCGCTCCGATCTGGACCGGCTATGGGAGCCGGTGCTCAAAGCGCCCGGGGCCGCGCTGATCTGCGTGGGGCAGCCGGTGGCGTACAATCTGAAATCGGCGCAGGCGCAGGACGCGATTCAGGGCTTCGGCACTCAGTCCGAGCATGCGCCGATTCGCGAGCAGGACTTGCTGATCCTGTGGGACCGCTATGTGGCGCTGGGGGATGCGGTCTGCCTGGTGCATCTGACGTCGCTATTTGAGAGATACGGCAAGGCGTACCGGATCCGGGGCGAGCGGTCCACGTCGTTCGCGGACCTGCGCGACACGCCCGCCGTGCTGATCGCCGCATTCGATAACCCGTGGACTCTGCGCACCGCCGGCCAACTGCGGTTTACGTTCGTCAAGGACAGCGCGCACGACACGGACATGGTGCACGACCGGCAGCACCCGGAGAATAAGGAATGGAAGCTGACCGGAGCCTGGCCGAACTGGGACATTCCGAACGATTACGCCATCGTGTCGCGGCTTCTGGATACCACAACCGACCGTCCGGTAGTGATCGCCGCCGGCATCACGCAGTACGGAACCATGGCGGCGGGCGAGTTCCTGAGCAGTCCGGAGTACTTCGCGGAGGCGGTGCGCCAGTTCCCCCGCGACTGGCAGAAGAAGAATCCGCAAATCGTGCTGCGCGTGCCCGTGGTGCATCGCACGTCCGGGCGCCCGCGGATTCTGGCCACCTACGTGTGGTGAGTGGCGCGCGGATTAATATAGAATCGGTAGCGGCGCTAAATCGATGAAGTCCGTTGTGCTCCTGCTCGTCGCTGTCGCGTGCTTAAGGCCGGCATCCGGTCCCGAAGCTCTGGCCGAAGCCAACACCGGGCTTGGGCTGGCGCGCGAGGGCAAGTACGAACTGGCGATTGCGCATTACCGGGCAGCCATTGCCTTCGATCCCCACCTGCCCGGCATTTACCTGAATCTTGGCTTGGCCTATCTGAAGCTGAACCAGTTCGCGGAAGCCGCCCCTGCCTTCGAACAAGCCACGAAGGCCGACCCATCCAACTTTCAGGCGCGCGTTTTGCTCGGCATGAGCTACTACGGTTCCCGCAGATTCGATGCCGCCGCGGTTCAACTGAAACGTGCGGCCGCGCAACAGCCGGACAACGTGGAATTACGGTATAAGCTGGCCCAAAGCTACCTGTGGTCGGGGCAATATCCGGACGCGATCGATGAGTTCCGCGTGCTGCTCACTAAGGACCCGGATTCGGCGCCGGTCCACATGCTTTTGGGCGAAGTGCTGGATGCGGCAAACCAGGTAGTACAGGCGACCGCGGAGTTCGAGGCCGCGGTGAAAGCGCCGCTTCCCGAGCCCGAGGCGCATTTCGGATTGGGATACCTCTATTGGAAGCAGAAGCGTTTCGAAGAGGCGCGGCGCGAGTTCCAGGCGGAACTGGCGAATCAACCGCGGCACACACAGGCCTTGACTTATCTGGGTGACGCGGAGATGCATTCGAAAAGTGAAAAAACGGCCGAGGAACATTTGCGGCGGGCGTTGAGCCTGGATTCGAATATCCGGCTGGCGCATCTGGACCTCGGCATCCTGCTGGCAAACAGGAGCGACTCGGCCGCGGCCGCCAGTCAATTTCGGGAGGCGATCCGTATGGATGCAACCAAGCCGGACGCGCATTACCGGCTGGGCAGGCTGTTGCGTTCCATGGGCCGCGAACGGGAAGCCGACGCGGAATTCGCCAGGGTGAAGGAATTGGCAAAGGAAGAGTCACCGGCGCCGCTCATCAAGCTGCCGCCGCTCGCCGGCAAGCAGATCCCATAAGTTGGAAAGTCCAAACTGGAAGTTTATAGCAACCGCGGCAGCAATTCACCGGCGAGTCCGCGCAGGGCGCAATCCACGGTGGACGAGAACGGCGTTTCGTCGGTGTTGATTTCGATTACTCTGGCGCCGGCCTGCCTGGCGTAGGGGATCAGGCTGGCGGCGGGATACACATTGGCCGATGTGCCGATCACCAGGAAAACCTGGGCGGAGGACACCGCGTGCTCAGCTTCTTTCATCATGCCTTCGGGCAGCGGTTCGCCGAACCAGACCACGCCGGGGCGGGCCAGGCCGCCACAGGCGCAGTGCGGCGGAAGTTTCGGCAGAGGCACTTTGCGGTTGGGCCAGTGCGCGCCGCACACGGTGCAGCGCAGGCGCCAGATATCGCCGTGGAGCCGCAGAATTCTGCCGCTGCCGGCCAGGTCGTGCAGGCCATCCACGTTCTGCGTGATCAGGGTATACACGGGCTTCCGGATTTCCAATTGCACCAGCGCCTTGTGGGCGGAGTTGGGCGCGGCCTTCGAGATCAGCTCGCGCCGCCAGTTGTACCATTCCCAGACCAGGCGCGGGTCCTTGGCGAAGGCCTCGGGCGTTGCCAGGTCTTCGGGTTTATATTCCTTCCAGAGACCGGCTTCCCCGCGGAAAGTGGGGACGCCGCTTTCGGCGGCGATGCCCGCGCCGCTCAATACGGCCACGGAAGCCGCCTGGGCCAGCCATTCACGCGCTTGATCGAGTTCCGCCAACCCAATATTCTAACGGTTCAGGACGTTCGCGTTGTCCCGATCCAGTTCAGGCCTTCACTGGACCCAGGCTCGAGCAAGTTCTCTGAATGCCCGCTCATGTGAGGGCCAATCATGCAGAGTGGCCGGATCAAAGTCCGCTCCGTTGGGCCACACCAATGTTGCAACCTCAGGATCGATACGAACCTGATTGAACAACTCCAGGTTGCGCAGGGGGCTGTACAGTTCGCCCGCAAGAATTGGTCGAAAATCGATCGTTTGTTCGGTGTTATCGTCAAAACGAACGCGGAGAGTGTAAGCAGAAACGATTTCGAAGAAGCGGACTCGATAAATCGGATGATTCATAGAACACCTATTTCAATGGCTCAATGGGCGCGGGTTTCCGCCCTTCCTGCAACCGCTGCCAATCGGTTGTCAACTCAGCCTGATGCAACTCTGCCCATGCTTCCACCAGGCGCCGCTGCCTCCTCGGTAACGAACCCGCGATTAGTTCGACCGGATCAATACTGAAGATTCCTATTTCGTCTTGGCAGTATGCGTGAAAATGGGCAGTGTGATGTGGTGAGCCCGCTTCAGCGAACATACGAATGATGACTCCGAAAAACCGGCTGAGCTCCGGCACAGATTCATTCTACATCCCGGTGCATTCGCCACGCTCGCCAGCCCTGGCTCACGCCAGCGCCTGGCGCACACGTTCCAGGGTTTCCGCGGGGTCCGGAGTGTCCACCCGAACCACGGTAGAGCGGGCACCGGTGGGTTTCCAGCGATCGAACATGCGCGCGGCCGGAAAGCCGGCGAAGATGCAGATCAGCGGCACTCCGCAGGCGTCGGCCACGTGCTGGCCCGCCGAATCGTAGCCCACATAGAGACGGCTGCCGGCGATGATTCTGGCGAATCCGGCGAAAGGTCCATCCCAGAACTTAGCCTTCACACCGGCGCGTTCCACGGCGCCTTCCACGCGCGCGGTTTCTTCGCCGCCGGCGCCCTTGTCGATGACCAGCGGGTGTCCGGTGGCCGCCAGCAGCGCAATCAGCCGCTCTTCGAAGGGGTCCGCGATGCGCTTGGCGGGGTTCTCGCCCACTCCCAGATTGACAGCGATATACGGCGCGCGTCTGACCCTGCCGGCAAGCGCCACGTATGGCCTGGAGCCCGGGACGGCGAACGTGGTGGCCGCCCAGTCGGCCGCCAGTTCAGGCAGCGCGCGGTCCGTATCCCTTCCGTAACCGCGGCTCTCAAACAGGTAGTGCCGATCCTCGTCGCAGACCGGCAACAGGCCCAGTTGCGTGAGACGGGAATCGGGATCGATCGCCACGCAGTCCGGGGCCGAAGTCAGCTCCTTCAACGGGTCCACGACAGCCAGCCGGTCGCGCAGGCCGCCGCGCTGGTACTCGACCGGGCAGTGACGGATGCGCGCATCGCCCGCGAAAAGTTCGTAGTTTTTTTGCGGCCCGGCGAAGACTACGTCGGCCTCCGGAAAGCCCGACTTAGCCGCCGCCAGAAGCACGCTGGTGACCGCCACGTCGGCTCCCAGCGTAACGCGTGAAAGTACCACGATGCGCCGTGGCGCGCTCAGAATGGGGCGGGGACGCCGAACGCGCTCATAACGCGCCACCAGCGATGCGGCATTGGCGCCTTCCACCGCATGGGCGACAGCTTGCGAGAACAACCGCGCATAGACATCGCACAACACGGGGTCGAAGCGGTCTGCCAGGCCCTCTACCAGAATGCCGAACAGGGCCTTTCCGCACGGCTCCTGGAGCAGTGCGCGCGGCAAATCGGAGGGGGCTTCGCCCGCCAGGCACCGGCCCAGCAGCTCCTGTGCGATCCGCTCACACGAAGTACTTTTCAATCAGAATCCCCAGTTTTGTTTTGGTCGCTTCGGGCACCAGCTCACGGTCGGTGAGGATGGCGTGGGAGAGCGCCGAACCGCACTTGCATCCGCGCGCCGCCGGCATCGCGGCCACGGCATGGGCCACCACCTTGCATGCGTTTTCGGCGTTCTTCATCAGGTTGGCGATGATATCGCTCACCGTGACGGCATCGTGATCCTCATGCCAGCAGTCGTAATCCGTCACCATGGCTACGGTCACGTAGCAGATTTCAGCTTCGCGCGCGAGTTTGGCCTCCTGCAGGTTGGTCATGCCGATTATGTCCATTCCCCAACTTCGGTACACGCCGGATTCGGCCTTCGTGGAGAAAGCCGGTCCCTCCATGCAAAGGTACGTGCCGCCCCTCTTGCAGGCCACGCCCGCGGCTTGGCAGGCGGCTGCCACCACTGCGGATGCCTCGGGGCAAATGGGGTGGGCGAAGCTGATGTGCGCCACCAGGCCCTCGCCGAAGAACGTGGAAACGCGGCCGCGCGTGCGGTCGAAGAACTGCTCCGGTATCACGAAATCGAGCGGCCGGAGCTCCTCCTTCAAGGAGCCCACCGCGCTCAGCGAGATGATGCGCTCCACGCCCAGCTTTTTCATGCCGTAGATGTTCGCCCGATAGTTCAGCTCCGACGGCGCCAGGCGATGTCCGCGGCCATGGCGCGCCAGAAAGGCCACGCGGCGGCCCGCCAGGCTGCCCAGAACATAGTTGTCCGAAGGCGATCCGAAGGGCGTCTCAATGACGGCGTCTTCCTGAGCTTCAAATCCGGGCATGGCGTAAAGCCCGCTGCCGCCGATGATTCCGATCTCCGCTTTCACTTCCACGCTCAAGATCCACTCTCCTGAATCAGTTCCAACAATACGCCGCCGGTGGAGGCGGGGTGCACAAAAACGTAAGTGTGGCCGCCGGCGCCCTGGCGCGGTTCGTTCAACAGCCTGGCGCCCGCTGCCCGTAAGCGCGCCACCGCCGCGCCCAGGTCCGGGACGCGCAACGCTACGTGATGCAGGCCGGGACCGCGGGTTTCGAGGAACTTCGAGATGGGCGAGTCGGGCGCCGAGGGCTCCAGCAACTCGATGCGCGAATCGCCGGCGGGGAGCATGGCGACGTGGACCTTCTCGTGGGGTACCGTCTCGCGCTGGGCAACGGTGAGGCCAAGCATCTGGTAGAAGGCGATGGATGCGTCCATGGCGTTTACCGCAATCCCAAGATGGTCGATCACGGTAGCGCCGGACCCAAAGGGTACCCCCTTGCCGCCGGTGTGTCTTTTCGAGACAGGCGAACCGGCGGCAAGACCGCCGGCGTTACCAATCGCATCCAACAGTTCCGAGACGCCTTTGCCTTGCGTGGCCACCGTGCGAACGATGGCGGGCGGGCGGGCGTCGCTCAGGCTCAACATGGCCTGCAACTCGCGCTCTACGCGGTCGGCGCCGGGCTGGTCGGCCTTGTTGATTACGAAAATATCCGCGATCTCCATGATGCCGGCTTTGATGGCTTGCACGTCGTCGCCCATGCCGGGGACCAGCACCACCACGGTCACTTGCGCCAGGCCCGCGATCTCGACTTCGTCCTGGCCCACGCCCACGGTTTCAATCAGCACGTAGTCCTTGCCCGCGGCATCCATCAGCAGGGCAACATCAGCGGTGGCGCGGGCCAGACCGCCGGCGCCGCCGCGCGTGGCCATGGAGCGGATGAAGATTCCAGGGTCGGCGTGGTGCTGTTGCATGCGGATGCGGTCGCCCAGAATGGCGCCGCCTGTGATGCGGCTGGTGGGGTCCACCGCCACAATCGCCACGGTCTTGCCCTGTGTGCGCAACTCAGCCGCCAGCGCGTCCACCAGCGTGCTCTTCCCGGCGCCCGGGGGCCCGGTGATTCCAACCAGGCGCGCGTGGCCGGCAAAGGGTTCGAGCTGGTTCAGGGTTTCGAGCGCCTGAGGATCGCGATTCTCAACCCCAGTGGCCGTGCGGGCCAGCGCGCGCGCGTCCCCTTCACGGATTTTTCGCGCCAGGTCGTTCATCGGCTTTTGAGAAGTTGCCGGGCGATTACGAGCCTCTGAATCTCGCTGGTGCCTTCACCGATGGTGCACAGCTTCACGTCGCGATAAAACTTCTCCACCGGGTAGTCTTTGATGAAGCCGTAGCCGCCGTGAATCTGCACCGCCTCGTTGGCAATGCGCACCGCCGCTTCAGAGGCGAAGAGCTTGGCCATCGACGATTCCCGGGTGACGCGCTGCCCGCGGTCCAGCATCCAGGCCGCGCGGTAATTCAGAAGGCGCGCGGCGTCTATGTCCACCGCCATATCCACCAGCTTGTGCTGGATCGCCTGGAACTCCGAAATGGGGCGGCCGAACTGCTTGCGCAGTTTGGAATATCGCAGCGCCGCGTCGTACGCGCCTTGCGCCATCCCGATGGAAAGCGCCGCGATGGAGATGCGGCCCCCATCCAAAACTTTCAGGCTGTCCACGAAGCCATCGTTCTTCTTGCCCAGCATCTGCGCGGGCGCCAAGCGGCAGTCTTCGAAGATCACTTCGCTGGTGACGCTGGCGCGCAGGCCCATTTTGTTTTCTTTCTTGCCGCAACGGAAGCCAGGGGTGCCTTTGTCGATGATGAAGGCCGAAATCCCGTGCTGCGCGGCCGCGCGTTCGGTCACCGCCATGGCCACGCAAACGTCCGCGTAATGCGCGTTGGTGGTGAAAGTTTTCGCGCCGTTGAGCACCCAGCAGGCGCCATCCATCGCGGCATGGGTGCGCGTGCCGGCGGCGTCCGAACCGGCCTCGGGCTCAGTCAGCGACCAGCAGCCGATCCACTCTCCCGACGCCAGTTTGGGCAGATACCGCCGCCGCTGCTCATCGCTGCCCATCTTGTAAATGTGGTTGGAGCAGAGCGAAGTGTGGGCGGCCAGGATAATTCCCACCGAGCCATCCACCCTGGAGAGTTCTTCAATGATGATGGAGTAATCGATGTAACCCAGGCCCGCGCCGCCCAGGTCCTCCGGAAAAATGGACCCCATGTAGCCCAGCCCGCCGAGTTTGCGCACCACGTCCAGCGGGAAAATCTGGGCCTCGTCCCACTCCATGACGTGGGGCGCAATCTCCGCTTCCGCAAATTCGCGGACCGCCTTGCGCAGTTGAATCTGTTCCGGGGTGTACTCGAAATCCACCGTTCGGCTGCCTTAAACCATCTCTTCTTTTACAGGATCCCACCGCATGGTGCGCTGCTGCCGGTAACTTTCCACGGCCATGCGGCAGGCGATGGAAACCCGGAAGCCGAGCTCAAACGGGCAGTTCGGCTGCTTGCCCGTACGGATGCAATCGAGGAAGTTCTGCATGTGCGCGCGCGGTTCGCTGCGGGTGGCGCCGGCCATTTCGTTGCCGTCGCGGCGGTTCACTTTCTGCGGCGTGTACTTGATCTGCTGGCCGTGGGAAATGGTGCCGTTATCGCCCAGCGCGTCCTCGGTCACGCGCAGTTGGTCGTTGCCGAAGCCGGAATCCCAGGTGTAGAGCAGTTCCTCCGGGTGCTCCATGGAAACGTTCATGGTGTCGGGAACTTCGCGGCCATCTTTCCACAGGTAGATGCCGCCGGTCATGGTCACCGCCTTGGGGATCTTGAGGTCCATCACTTTGTACCAGAAGGCAAGCTGGTGGCACATGTTTTCGTACACGTTGCCGCCGGAGTAATCCCAGAAGAAGCGCCAGTTGATGTAGCGGTTGGCGTCGAAATCGTGAGGGCTCGAATCGCCCTGGAACGATTTCCAGATGATATGTTCCGGCGTCATGTCCGGATAAATCGGCCGGGCCCACTGCGCTTTGCCGTGCGGCGTGTTGCGGTACATGTGCGCGTGGATGGCCGTAACCTTGCCCATCAGCTCGGGAGTAAGAAAGCCGCCTGCATCCGCGATTGCCCCGGTGGATGTGCCCTGGTGCCCGATCTGCACCGTGCGCTTTCCGCCTGGCCCGCCCGCGCGCAGGTAAGCCGCGCGCATCTTCTTGGCGTGCTCCACGGTGAAGGCCATGGTCTTTTCCTGGTAGACGTGCTTGCCGGCATCGAGCGACGCCACGAAGCATTCCTGGTGCAGGTGCTGCGGCGTCGCGATCAGCACCGCGTCGATGTCCCGGTCCTCCAGCAGGTGGTGGTAGTCGAGATAGGTCTTGGTATTGGGTGCGATAGTCTTGACGGCTTCCAGGCGCTTGGTGTAGATATCGGCGGCGCCGATCAGTTCGGTATTTTCGCAGCCCAGCGCCTCGCGCAGGATTTCCGTCCCGCGGTCGCCGGGCCCGATGATTCCGAGGCGGATGCGTTGGTTCGCGCCCAGCACGTTGGAAGCGGCCAACGAGCCCGCCAGCCCCGTAGCCACTTTGCCGATAAAATTACGGCGTGATTGCATGGGAAAAACCAACTCCTTTGGATCAAACTCCCGTTGGGAACGATATAGCTGATTATATACGCTGGCACGGAATCGGTGGCAAATGAAAAAGTAAAACCGATACCACTTGCATCCAGTTATCAGTAGATGATAACCTTCGGGTAATGGAACCGTATCGCCGGGATCCAGGCGCCGACGTGCTCCTGGATCTCGACGGCCAGGTTTTTGTGGTCGATTCGAAAGGCCGGTATTTGGTGCGATTCGCAGTTTCACGGGTGACCGCAACAACGGAACGGCCTCACGGTCTGAAGTACTCGCTGACTCTCCACGGCCCGGACGGCGGTCGTCTGGTGGGTTTCGACAATGCGCATCTCGTCCGAAAATCGGGAAGCCCGGCCGGCAGGCGCCGAGGCAGTTACGACCACGTGCATCGGCTCAAGACTGTTCGGCCGTACCAGTTCAGAGACGCAGCACGTCTGCTTGAGGACTTCTGGGCCGAGGTCGACAGCGTTTTGAAGGGGAAAGGGGTTATTTGAGATGAAGACGTTGCGCGTCGGAATTGCCAGTTACGAAGAAGTGAAAGCCCGGACTCTCGCAATCGCAAGAGGCAAATATAAGCCCAGCCCCACCGACCCTAAGGTATGGTTTCCGTCAGCGGAGAGCTTTGCCAGGGTGCTCTCCGACCGGAACCGGGCCTTGCTCCAGGTAATAGCGGATTCTGCCCCCAAATCACTCGCGGAACTGGCGGAACTGACGAAGCGGAAGAAATCGAATCTGTCCCGGACGCTAAAGACCATGGAGCGGTACGGATTCGTTCGTCTGAGCCCTGGGATGCGGGGCACTCTCGTCCCCACCGTGGCTTACAAAAATATCTCGCTGACACTGCCATTATCCAAAGGCGGAAGCCTGGGTACCGAAGCAGCCTGATGCTTTCACGCCCGTGTTACGCTCGAAGGTTGTGTTCCACCGCGTAATCTGGATCGTTCTCGATAGTGTTGGTATTGGTGAAATGCCCGACGCCGCGCAGTATGGCGATACCGGCAGCGACACGTTGGGAAACATCGCCCGCATTCGCGGCATTCAACTCCTCAACCTCTCGCGGCTCGGCCTTGGCAACATCAAGACCCTCACCGGAATCGCGGGCGCCGCGGCCCCCACCGCAGCCTATGGCAAGTGCACTCTGGCCTCGCCCGGCAAGGACACTACCACGGGCCATTGGGAAATGGTGGGCATTCATCTCGCCAAGCCGTTCCCGCTTTATCCGCACGGTTTCCCGCCCGAAATCATGCACGAATTCGAGCGGCGCATCGGGCGCGGTTCGCTCGGCAACAAGGCGGCTTCGGGTACCGAGATCATTAAGGAAATGGGCGCGGAGCACATGCGGACCGGCTCGCCCATCGTCTACACCTCGGCCGACAGCGTCTTCCAGATCGCCGCGCACGAAGAGGTGATCCCGCTTTGGGAACTGTACAAAATGTGCGAAACGGCGCGTGAGATCCTGCGCGGCCCGTACGAAGTGGGCCGCGTGATTGCGCGCCCGTTCACGGGCGCGCCTGGAAGTTTCGCGCGCACTCCCAACCGCCACGATTACGCCGTGCCGCCGCCCAAGGGCATGCTGCTCGATCGACTCGACGACCGCGGCGTCCTCATCCACGGCATCGGCAAGATCTTCGACATCTTCCTGGGCCGGGGTATCCGCGAATCCTCCAAGACTAAGAACAACGCCGAGGGTATGGCGATGACCCTCGAAGCGATGCAGGCCGCGGACGCCGGTCTCATCTACGTCAACCTGGTGGATTTCGACCAGCAGTTCGGCCACCGCAACGATATCGAAGGCTACGGCAATGCCCTGGAAGAATTCGACGCCTGGGTGCCCGAATTCCAGCGCGCCCTGCGCCCCGACGACCTCGCCATTTTCACAGCCGACCACGGCTGCGACCCCACCACGCCCTCTACCGACCACAGCCGTGAGTACGTGCCGCTGCTGGTTTTTGGCCCCAAGGTCCGGCAAGGTGTTAACCTCGGAGTGCGCGCCACGCTTTCCGACATCGGCCAGACCGTGGCCGAAAACTTCGGCACCCACATTGTGAAAGGGACTAGCTTTTTGTCGCAAATCTTATGAGAAAACCAGTCATGGCGGGCAATTGGAAAATGTACAAGACGCCCGCGGAAACCACCGCATTCTTCGAGAAATTCCGGCCGCTGGTCGAAAAATCCGAACACTGCGAGATCGTGATCTGCCCCCCTTTCACGAACCTTAGCGCGGCTGTGGAGGCCGTCAAAGGTGGCGCCATCCGCGTCGGCGCGCAGAACGTCGCCTGGGCCATGGAAGGCGCTTTCACCGGCGAAATTTCAGGGCCGATGCTCTATGCCGCGGGTGTCACCCACGCCATCGTCGGCCACAGCGAGCGGCGCCAGTATTTCTGCGAGACCGATGCAACCGTACTCAAGCGCACGCAGGCCGCGCTCGAGTTCGTCCTCACCCCCATTGTGTGCATGGGCGAGCGTCTGGAAGAGCGCGAAAGCGGCAACACCGAAGCCGTCCTGGCCGGCCAGTTCCGCCAGGGAATTGCGGGCCTCACCGAACAGCAATTCGCCAAAATCGTGATTGCCTACGAGCCCGTTTGGGCCATCGGCACCGGCAAGACCGCCACGCCCGAAATCGCCGCCGACGCGCACCGCGCCATCCGCGGCCAGGTGCGCGAGAAGTTCGGCAAGGAAGCCGCCGGTGCCGTGCGCATTCTGTACGGCGGCAGCGTCTCGCCCGAAAACGTGAAGACCCTGATGGCGCAACCCGAAATCGACGGCGTCCTGGTGGGCGGCAAAAGCCTCGACCCGGTCTCCTTCGCCTCTATTGTCAATTTCTAATTCCCGCCGCCGCCCGCCCCGCGGCCTCCGCGCCCGCCGGTCTGCGGTTTCGGCAGATCCTTGCGCGGGAACTTGTCGGGACGGTTGGCCGCCAGGTACACGAACGCGGCTTCAATCACCGCCATCTGCTTCATGTCGGCGGGCTGGATGCGGTCGTATACATCCATATTGGAATGGTGTGTCCGGGTGTCGTAATCCATCGGATCCTGGATGAACTGGAAGCCCGGCAGCCCTACGCCATCGAACGACTGGTGGTCAGTGCCGCCCGTGTTGCGAACCGTGATCACGCCCGGCGTCAGGTCCTTTAGCGCCGCGAACCACGACTCGAAAATCGGCCGCGCCATTTCGTTGCCCTGCAGATACACGCCGCGGATCCTGCCGGTGCCGTTGTCGATATTGAAGTAACTCGAAAAATTCGCGTGCTCGGTGGTCGGCTTCATCGTCGCCGGGTCGGCAAAATGCTCTTTCACATAAGCTCGCGAACCCAGCAGCCCTTCTTCTTCTCCGCCCCACAGGGCCAGCCGGACGGTCCGGTCCGTCTTGAGGTCGAGCGATTTCAGGAGGTGCATTACTTCCATCGCCAGCGCGCTGCCGGCCCCATTGTCAGTGGCGCCCGTGCCGTAGTGCCAGGAGTCGAAATGCCCGCCCACCATCACCAACTCGTCCTTCTTCGAGGCGCCCGGAAGCTCGGCGATCACGTTGAAGGAATCGGTATTGGCCGTGTCGAACTGCGTCTTAATGTCGAACGACAGCTTCACCGGAACGTTGTGCTCCAGCAGGCGCGCCACGCGGTTATAGTGCTCCGCCGTGATGGACACCTGCGGCAGATTCGACGTGATCTGGTCCATAGGCAGCGGTGTGCCGGCTCCGCCGTTGGGGTTGCGCGTGGAGGTCTGCGCGCCGCCGCCGAACAGCGTGCCGCTTTCGCCCCGCGCCGACGCCTGCAGCGTCAACAGCACGCCTTCCTCTTTCCAGTAGGCGCGCAGTTTCGCCTGCAGGGCCTGCCGCTCCTCGGGCGTCATCTGCGGCTGATCTGCGCCGCCGCGGCCACCTGGTCCACCGCGCCCGCCGCGTCCGCCGGCTCCGGAAGGAATCAGCTCCGTAGCCAGTTCCGCCAGTTCGTCGCTCGTATACCGCCTGGCTAACGCAGCCGTCGGGAACGGAAGCTCCACCAGGGGAACCGTCAGCACAATCTTGCCTTTCAGTTTTCCGTGAAATTTGTCCATATCGGCCTGCGTCTGCACGCTGGCCATCATGGCATCGCCCGTCACCAAACCGTTGGTTCCCGCGGTCCACGCAACCGGCACGCCGATCAGCGGCTGATACGTGGGTTCAATCATGCTCCCCGCGTAGTACGTGTACTCCCAACCGGGAATGCCCGCCGCCCACTTCTCCAGGTGCACGTTGCTCAGGCCCCACTCCTTCAGTTGGGTCACGGCCCAATCGCCGGCCCTCCGGAACTGAGGCGAGTTTACCAGGCGGGGGCCGAACCGGTCCGTCAGGTTATACATGGTATTCATGACTTTGGAATCCTCGCCGAATTCCGCGGTCTTGAGCTTGTGAATGACGTTCAGGTCCACCCGTTCCGGGCGTGCGGCGTATTCCTGCGCGATCGCCAGCACAGGAAGGAGCAGTAGACCAACTGCCGTGAGAGAGGTTTTTCGTTGCATAGGTTTTGGTTGTTTGAGGATATCAAACAATGTATCGGCGTGCGGATACTTGCCTGGGTTACACTGAGTGAACCATCCGGAGAAGTCATGGCTCATCGATACTCTTACGCCCTTGTGTGCGCTCTTGCGGTTAGTGCCGGTTCCCTTGCCCCTCGCGCTGCCTCCGCCGAAGCCGGTAGTTGGAGCGTCGCGCCGCCGCCCCCTGCTTCCTGGCAGCGCGACCGCCTGGCCGACCTGAGCGCCCGGCGGAAAGCCGTCATGGACCAGATTGGCGATCGCGGGGTTCTCATCCTCCACGCCGCCGAGCCGCGCAACTA
>Ga0209862_1000324_pt1 | contig 18276 bp, 10 predicted proteins | sample OrgsoiDNA_201061_FD_185809 | JGI IMG/M metagenome (GOLD analysis project Ga0209862, IMG submission 185809) | Permafrost soil microbial communities from the Arctic, to analyse light accelerated degradation of dissolved organic matter (DOM) -... | ecosystem: Environmental > Terrestrial > Soil >... | reverse complement strand
AGCCCGCGAACGCCTGATTTGGCATCCGGCGGGCGTCCAGGCGCGTCACGCGCTTTGGGACGCTTTGCGCCGCGCCAATCCCTCGCTTTTCGCTCAAGAGAAACGCCGAGCGATGGCTTTGGGCGTGTGGCCCATGGCCCAGCGAGACGCCAGCTGGGTCGCGGAGGCTTTTTTGGACGGCATGCACGGCAACCGCCAGAGCGAAACCACTTGCAGGGCCTTGCGCGCGCGAGCGTTGGCGTTTGAGGCCGCGGGCTTCGCGTGGCGCGACTTGGCCCCGCGCGTGGCGGCCGAAGCCGCTGAGCGCATGTTGATCGCCCTGGAGATGGGCGATATTCGCTGGGCTCGCTCCGACGAGACGCTTGCGCGCGGAGAAGGCGCCTCCCGCATTCCGGAGCCCGACAACGTCGTCGATTGGGCCGCCGTGGCATTGCGCTTTGTCGCCCTTCCCATGGGGGTGCATGCGTGCGAGGAAGCTCTCTTCTTCAAAAAGGAGCCCCCTTCCGCTTTGAGCTTCGAAATATCCGACCGGTTGTTGGAGGCTTTTTTGCGGGCTGACAAAGCTTTTCGCAAAGCGCAGCCCCGAAAAACGGCCAAATCCGCTTGGTCGCGCGAGTCTTTTCAAGTCGCGTCAAGGATGGCGGTGATGATTGGGCGCGAACCTTCGGACCCCGCGGCCTTTGAGCCAGTCGGCGTTCCGACTGCGGATGAGTTCCACGCCTTGGCCAAGGCCGCCTTGGAGCGCTCTGAGCTTGCGCGCGTGGTGAAAAAGGCAGAAAAGACCAAACGCGCGCGCAGCCAATTCGCCGGCGCGCCTTCGTTTTCCGCGGCGGCGCGACGCTTATGACGGCCAAAGCCCCCCTTCTCCTTCGGAGGCGCGCATGCTGAATCCATTTGAGCCCGCGGCGCTCGCGGCTTTGGCCCTAGACGACGCTGAGGCGATTTCAGGGCTTTTGGCCCAAGGGCTCTCGCCCTTCATGGGTTTGCCGACCCGCAATTTCAACACCCCGTTGCTTGAAGCGGCGCGAATAGGCGCGTTGAATTGCTTGCGCGCCCTTGTCCCGCATTCGGATATCGCCGACTCGGAGGCTCACAGCGGGCGCGACGCGCTGAGCTTGGCGATCCTTGGCGATCACGTCGAGTGCGTCCGCTTTTTGGCTCCCCTCGCGAATATGAACCATGTGCCCCTTTACCAGGGCGTTTCGGCCTTGGAGCTCGCGGTGTGCGCGGGATCGCTCTCTCTGGCTGAAATTTTGGTTTCATGCGGCGCGCACTCAGGGCAATTGAGCGAGCATGGCATTCATCTTTTTTTCTCGGCCATTCGCTCTGATGACTGGCCGCGAGCGGCCTTTTTGCGAGAACTGCGCCGCGCCGCGGGAGAGCATTCGGCGCTGAATGACCGCGACGCGCTGTTTTTGGCGGCCGAGCAATCCACGACGGATTGCCTGCAGGGCTTTCTTCTGTCGTTGCCCGCGACCACCTTGGGCCCGCAAGGCGACACTCTTTTGGCGCATGCGGTTCGCCATGGCTGCCAAGCGAGCGAGCGCGCGCTCTTGCCCTTGATGGATCCGCGCCAGAAAAACGCTCACGGGCAAAGCGCCCTGGATGTTTTGATGGCCGCGAGCGCTGATGCGGTGAAAGCCTGCGGCGACGATTTGGCGCCTTTTTTGCCGCGAGAGAGCGCCCTTGATCTGTTGCGCCAGCACGGCCGCGAAGCCATGCCGCGATTCGCGGCGACGGTCGAGCGCGACGCTTTGGCCCAAGAAACGGCGCGAAGCGCGCAAGCCGCTTTTGAAAAAACGTTCGCGGCTGGCGCGACGCCCTCGCCGGATAGGCCAGCAGCGGCCGGCGCGCTGCGCCTGTGACCCATTCTCCGATTTTTTAATCCAACTCCGCCATGGCCCGAGCCCGCCCCAACGCCCATTCAAGCGCTACGCCCGCCAGCGCGCCGACTGGCGCCGACCCCATGCGCGCCTTGGCGGCTGGGCCGTTGGCCAATCAACTGATCGCGGCGAATTTGTCCTCCCATTTGGCCGATGACCTTGTGGCGGCGCATGCGGCGGGCATCGATTTCTTGCGGGCCAACCCCAGCTGCGCCGCCGCGGTTTTCCGCAACAAAAGCGCCACCGCCCGCCCGACCCTTCTGGGCCTCTTCATGGGGCGTCCGGAAGCGCGGCGCACAGCCGCTCGCGTCCAGATGGACCTGATGGGGGAGTTGTCCGCGCTGCCAGGCATCGCGGCTGAAACCCGCCAGTTTTTTGCGTGGCAAGAGGCGCGGCTTTCGACGCCATTTCTCATTGCGCCAATCATCAACGCAAGCGCCTCTCGATCCAAAGCGGGCGCCCGAACGCCCGATTCGCGCGAAAACGCCCAACGCTTCATCGCCCAAATGGAAATATTCGTCGCCGCTCGGGCGTCTTGGGAGGCCGTGGCCCGCCGAGTCTTTCCTCTTTTCACGCTGGCGGAATTGTTTCAAGCCCGGTTGGCTTGGTCGTCTTTGTTGACGCTGCCGGCCGCTCTTCTTCTTCCGTTGTTTGACCAAGCGGCCCTGCGGCCACAATTGTGGAACGACTCTTTTGGCCACGCCCCTTTGGCCACCTTGTGCGAGATGCAAGGCGACTTTCTGTCTCGCTCAGAGCGCTCGGCGCTCATTGGCGAATTGCGCGCCCGAAAAAGCCTGCCCATGGGAATCGAGCAAAACAACCCGTATTTCACGCTCGCCAACCAGGTCGTCAATCCGGTCAAGTCTGTCGCGTCGCGCCAGCGCTCGGCTCCCGCGGCGCTCGACCAGGAGCTGTGGGACGCGTTGTTCCAAAGCGAGCTCAGCCCCATTGCTCCTTCTGGCCGCTCAGCCCTCGACTTGGCATGCGAATGCGGGCTGGGCGCGAGAAACTCCTCCGCTTGGCTTCCCTGGATCGACACGATGAAAGAGCTCGCCGTGAAGCAAGAGCGCGACATTCTTTCGCGCAGCGCAAGCGAAGGCCAAGCCGCTGGCGACGGGACGCCGGGCAATTCGGCGCAAACGCCAACCTCTCCGGCGACCTTGGCTCGCCGGCTTTGAGGCTTTTGGCCCCGTGGATTTAGCGTGGAAATCCCGTCAACCCAGCCCTCTCTGAGGCCGCTGCCGCCCACTGCCTTTCAATGGCTTGCGCTTGCTCCGCGCGCGTTTTTTCAAACGACGCCATCGAGGGAGCCTTGTCGCGCGCATAGGCGGCCTGGACCTTTTCCGGGTCTTGTGTCGCCATCGCGGCTTGGATGTCCCGCGCAGACTCTGATTGCGCGTCGGGGTGGTCGATTTTCCACAATCCCTGGTCCATGGCGGCCGCTGCGGCCAAATGCCCGGGTTCTTGATTCAGCGCCAACTCTGGGCGGTTGAACAAGGCTTTTCTTTGCGCCCAATCGCGGCCGGAAGCCCAAAACGAGACGCAACGGATTTTCCCCAAAACACCGGCGCAAACCTCGCTCATTTGCCGCAACCATTCTGCGTTTTGGATTGTCGCGGCCTCAAACGCCAAATTGTTTTGCTGGCGCGCAAAAGCGATCGCTGCGTTCTCGCGCTCTTTTTGCTGGGGGCTCAGGGGCATTTTCTCGCCCAAAGACGCCTGTGCGTTCCGCGTGGTCAGAATAGTCGTCTGTAGCGTCATTTCGCCAATCATGGTGGGCGGCGAGCGCGTCAGCATCTCCGTCAAACAAACCGCCACCTCCCCGCCGATGTCTCGTGAAAACACAAGGGCGGCGGGACTCCGCGCGCCCCTTTGCCCTCCTGTTGCGGCTTTCTCATCTTCTTGCAAGGCTTTGAAGCCGTCTGGATTCGCGGCCTTCACGTTGTTGAAGGCCTGCGCCTCGCACCGCGATTGCCCTTGAAGGAACTTGGCCATTTCCCATCCCTGCGTCGAGGCCAAGCTCGCCTGCGCCCCCCGCAAGGCCCAAGCGCCCTGGCTCGCGACAGCCGCCATGCCCACGACGGCCAACGCCGCGGCGGCCACGGCGCCTGCCATCAAATGCTGGGCCGCATGCCGGGAAAGGCGCTGGCTTCTCTCCGGAGTTTCGCCCGAGCGGGCTTTTCGGCGCTTTTTTTTCGAGGCGTTCAATCGCTCAATTTTGTCGACCGAGCTTTGCGTGGCGGCCCCCTGATGATGTTCGATGTCCATTCAAGCTCCTTTTCCGCACTCATTTTGCGCGTTCAGCGCTTCGCATCCGCCACCTTTTCAGCTCACGCAGGCCTCGTCAACGCTTGGATGTCCCGTTGGTCGGAGCGGGCTAACTGTCAAGCTTGTAAAAATTCCGACCAAAGCGCGCTCCGCGCTCCAAAATCACCGTTTTTTTACCCAAAACAGGTTTTCTCTTGGTTGCCTCCGAAGGAAAAAGGCGCCAAAATAATAGAGCTGGCGCCGCCCGCGCGACCACGCCGGCCGATTTTATTTTTGTTTTCCCGCCATCGCGCCCCTTTGCTTTTTTCAGGCTCCTGTCCATGTCCAATTCCGTGTCCCCCGCGCCATCGCCTTTTTCCTCCTTCGAGCCGCAATCTCAGCAATCGTTGCTGGACGGGCTGGGTTGGCCGCGGATGCGCGGCGCGGACCTGGGAAAAATCTCGTGGAACTCGGCCAGCGCCGAGGACTTCACCGTCCGCACCGGCTCGATTTTGCGCGAAAACCGCATTGTCTCGATCGCGCTGTCGGAGTCGGACTTCGACGGCCACAAAACGATTTTGAAAGCGGTCTTCGTCCCTGAGCCGGTTTTGGTTCCACGCGAGCCCGCGACTTGGATCGCCGCGTTCGCCCAAGGCGCCAACGGTGTCTCGATCGACCCGAAAGAAGCCGTTGAGCTCTTCCGCCATTGGGTGGACGGGCAAGCCAAACTCCCGGCGTTCGAGCCCTTGGGCCGTGCTCAATCTCTTGCGCAAACGGCTCCCGCCAACTCCGAGCCAACCCTGTCTGGCTCCCTGAATCAACCTTCGCGATCGCTTCGTTGATTCTTTCGAATCTGGCAACAGTTCTCCCATTGATTTTAGGCTTTTTCTGCGCGTTTCAAATTTGAGAAAGCCTCCGTGCCCTAATTTTCCTTTCCTTCAGACTCCATGAACGAAGCCATTCAACTTCCAAGCACCCCGGCGGCCTTCGTCGAAGAGTGCAAGGCTCGCGGGTTGTCGCCTGAGGAAAGCTGGTTGGCTTTGCAAGAAGCGCGCCGTTTGCTGGGCACGGTGGGGGCCAGCGGATTTCGCGACGGCTGGAACCAAGGCGACGGGCGCGACACCGACGCCGTCCAGTCCAAAGAACCCGACAAACTGGGAATGTGGCCGCACGAGACGATTGTCGCGCGCCAGCAAGCCATGGCCCAGGCTTTTATGGCCAGCGACTGGTCGCATGCAGGAAGGCCCTCGCTGCGCAATGCTTTGATTGGCGCCCTTTTGGGCAAGCCCGGCCAATCGATCACGACAGATGACAAAAAAGCTTTTTTCATCGCCGAAAAAGCCGCTAACGCCCGCAATTTCACGGCGATCCTGGGCGATGACACCGACGCGGACAATGTGCTGGAGTTTTTGACCAGCGCTGATCTTTACGCAAGGACCGCGCCGGCCACGGTGTCATGGGCGCAAGTCCAAGAGTCCGCCGAGCATTACGCGTGGAGCATGCCCGGCGAGCCGACTGCCGAGCATTCGTCCGCCACGGATGCGCAAGTGGCCGACCGTCTGACGAGCTTCTCCCAAAGATTTGGCTTTGGCGCGGTGCGCCTTGCTGGCTTTCACACCACCGCGCAAGCCGCCCTGGCTTTGGATCGCTTTGAAGAGGGCTGCGCCCTTTTGGCCGAGACAACAGGGTTGGCGGAAAAGGAAATTGGCTTGCGCGGGTTGAACGTGGCGATAGGCAGTCCCTTTTTGACTTGGGGCTCGGCGTTCGTCCAGGGTGATCAAAAGTTTCTTTGCGTCTCCCCGCAAGCCGGCTGGAGCGCCTGGGCGCATGAATGGCTGCACGCGCTGGATGCTCACTTGGGCACGCAATTGATGGCGACCGCGAATCTGGGCGATGCGCCGGCGTTTTTGTCTGAAACCGACAGCGCGGACATCGCCATGGCGTCCGCCCCTATTTCGGCCGCGGTCGAACGGCTGCACGCGACCATCGCCAGCGGCCAATTCGTTGAAGAAAACGCCGCGAGCGCGCCTGCGGCGGCCCCCTCGCTCGCCGCCGAGTTGTATGCCGAAATTGACGGGCCCGTGACGCAAAGCGGATTGCCTCTGAGCTTTGTGAAAGCCGCGTTGTCGCGCGTTGAAAAAGGCATTTTTGATCGTTTTTTGGAGCCTCGTGTTCCTGAACGGGATCGCGCTCAAGCCCGTGAAGATTTTCTTGCTCATTTCGAAGCCTTTTTCTCAGGCGTCGCGGGCGCAAAGCCCATCGTGGCGTGGCAGAAAGAGTTGCTGGGCGAACAAAGCCAGCATTATGCCCAAATCGCCATTGCGGAAAAAGACCTGGCCATTGCTCAATTCAAAGCGATCGAAGCCAAAAGCTCCCCCAAAGAAAGCGCTTTTTCTCGTTTCGCCGCCATGGCGGACGAAAAAATTGGCTTTGAATACTCCACTTATCCCGCGGAATTGTGGGCGCGCAGTTTCGAAAGCTCCATCAACGCTCGCGCGCCGGAGCATCTTCGCGCTTTTTTCACCTTGGGCGGGGCGCAGGCCGGCGGCTACTATCCTCGCGCCAAAGAGCAAGAAAACATGGGCAAAGCGTGGGCTTCGATGTTTTCAGCTCTCAAAGCCAACCAACAGGCCTTGGGCGTCGAATTCGCGACGGAGCCGGACTTCTCGGCGTCGTCGGACAAAAAAACAGCATTTTCTCTGGGCTTGATCTCCAAGCGCCGCGCTGAACAGAAACGAGCGCTCAACGGCGGCGCCTCCAACGAACCCAGCGCGCTCCCGCGCGCCGCCGTTTAAAGGCCGTCCCCCGTTGCGCGAGCGCTGCGAAGCGGACGCATCCAATTCAAAATGACGCGCATCCTTTTGTGGCTTTGCGCGCCATTTTCTTTTCTGTGGCATACTCGCAGTGTTGGCCCAGAGAGGCCAAAGCCCCAAGGCGAAACACGGCGCGATCGGATCGGCAAAACATCCGGCGGCCCTTTCGCACCGGCTTCACGCATCCGAGAGACTGCCCACCGAATGGAAAAAACCATCACCGACGACGGCCGCGTTTTCATCGACATGCCCTCCGACCCTGCGCAAAACCCTTGCTTGGATTGCGGCGCTTGTTGCCAGCACTTTCGCGTGTCTTTTTACGGCGGCGAGTCCGACGCCCACCCTGGCGGCTTTGTCCCCGACCATCTGGTCGTGCCCATCAACCCCGTCATGGCGTGCATGAAAGGCACTGAAATGGGCCATGCCCGTTGCGTGGCCCTCACGGGCGTCGTGGGCGAAAGCATCGGATGCTCGATTTACGCCAATCGGCCCAGCCCTTGCCGCGAATTCCCGGTGTGGATGGATGATGGCTCGCCCAATCCGGATTGCCAGCGTTTGCGCGCGCAAATTGGCAAAGCGCCCTTGGGCTGGAAGCCCGCAGGCGCCTAATCTCTGGCTGCGAGCGCGAGCCGCGAAGGAAAGCCACAGGCTCCTGTTCGGGAGCCTTTTTTCACGCCAGAAACCTTGGCGGCCCGCCCTCAAGAAGCCTGGCCCGAGCGCCAACGCCTCGCTCAGGGCTCAATCGTCAGCGCCACGCCTTCGCCGCCGCCCACCACCACGCCGGCCGCGGCCTCTTGCGGATCAACCAGCCGCGCGCAGCTCGCGTCGCGCCAGTGGGTGGAGCTCACTTTCATGTCGTCGCCGAACCGGACTTGATACTGGCAGGCCAGCGGTTGGCCTCCCGACTCGGGCTCAATTTGGAAAATATAATTCCAGACGCGCACGTGAAAAACGCCCTCGCTGAAATGAGGCTCGCGGATCAACGCGTAAACGTGGTCCTTGTCCATGCCCGGCGCCACTTGGCGCACGCTCTGCGGATCCACCGCCGCCCCGCCTTTTTGCCACGCGCGGCCTGGATCGGGGAACTCCGTGGCGGCTTCTTGCGCCGAACTGCGCGTTTGCGCTCCGGTCGCGTCTTGCGACTCGCTTTGCGCGTGCGCGGCGGACATCAACAACGCCGCCGACACCGCAAGCGCTTGCTTGAAAAATTGAATGGTCATTTTTTTCGCCCTCTTTGATCATTTTGAATGGAGGCCTGCGCGCCCGGACTTCACAGAACGAGCATTGCGAGCGCGAGCAGGCCAGTGGGACGCTATTCCATCGACTTTCTTTATGGCCTTTTATAGCCCGTTTGCACGCTTTCAGCAGGCCCCGCAAAAAGAGGCGACTTCTGGGCAAGGTCATTCCCAAAAATCGCCCGTGAAAGAGCGCCTTCCCTTAATGGAAAGGCTTGAAGCGCAAAAAACTTCAAAAGCGAAGAAAACGAAAAAGAAAAAAGACAATATTCGAGAGAAAAAGAGCGCCAAAGCAGCGGCGCTCTTTTCTCAACGAGCCATCACCACTGGTAGCCTGCGCTCACAACGGCGCCAAATTGCCGGCGCGTGCTGGTCGCGATGCCGCCCTTGTAGACCCAACGGCCATTTTCAGAGATGGTCGAAATGCCCAAAGCCGTCGCTTGCTGCCCTTGGAAGGTGGAGCCCGCGATGGACACCATGCTCTTGCCGGCGGCCGTCGGCTGAGGCAGGCCCGCCACGGCCATCGCCGCCGCCGCTCCGCCATTCGCGTCCCGGCGATTGTCGTCGACCTGGTTGCGCAACGCGCCCACTTGGCTGTTGGTGTAGTTGTTGGCTTGGCTCACGCCTTGCGCGACGCTGTTGTTGAGCTGCCCGACATTGACCGCGTCCGTGTCCACCGTCCCCGTGCCCACGCCGTGGATCGCGGTGGTTCCCCCTCCCGATTGCCCCAGCGTGATGCTGCCGCTGTTCGTCGAGCCGTCCGGGTTCTTGTCATACTGCACAGAGCCCGCTTGGACCGCTTGCAACTGCCCGACGTTCGCGGCGTCCGTCTTTTGCGTTCCGGCGGCCACATTGCTGATCTGGCGCTCCGCCCCCACCGAGCCCACGGACACCACGTTCGCCCGCCCGCCGTCCGCGCTGCCCGCGCCCAACGCCACGGAGTTCGAGCCCGTTGAGGAGGAGCCCGATCCCACGGCGACCGAGCCATTGCCCGAGGCCACTGCCGTCGGCCCCGCGGCGAGGGCGTTCGCGCCGGTCGCCGAGCTGTCCGCCGCCGTTGAATTGGCGTGAAAGTAGGTGATGCCGCCGCCGGCCTGCGTCAAAGCGACCGCCTTGCTCGTCGTTTGGATCGCTTGGTTGGTCGCATACAGCTGCGAGCCATTCACCGCGTCCGTGCTGTTGGCGTTGAGCTGCCCCGCCGCCACATTGGTCACCTGCCGCTCCGCGCCGGCCGAGCCCACGCTCACCACTCCGGTCGGAGCGGCTCCCGCGAAGGAGTAGTTCGTCCCGTTGATGGTCGTGCCCGTTGTGGCGACTGCGGCGCCCGTGGCGGCCCCCGCGCCCAAAGCGACGCTGTTCCCCGTTGAAGCCACGGCGCCTTGGCCCACCGCCGTGCTCGCGGCCGCCGTCGCTTGCGCGCCTTGGCCGACCGCGGTCGAGCCCGCCTGGTTCGCGACAGAGCCCTGGCCCGCGGCCGTGGAGTTCTGCCCCGTGGCCACGGCGTTCGTGCCCACCGCCAACGACTGGCTGCCCGCGGCGCCCACCGAGCCCGTGAAGGCGCGGCCTTCGCTGGACGCGACCGGGAACTGGTTGGCCGCCAAATTCGTGGCCATGACCCCCATGTTCGTCGACAAGGCGTTCACCTCCGTGTTGGTCGCGAACAATTGCGAGCCGTTCACCGCATCCGTGCTGCTGGCGCTCAACTGCCCGGCGGCGACATTGGTGACCGTCCGCTCCAAGCCTGCCGAGCCCACGCTCACCGTGCCCACGGGAGCCGCCCCCGCGAATTGATGCGTGTTGCCCGCGATCACCGCGCTTGCCGTCCCTGCCGCAGTGCCCGACGCCACGCTGCCCTGCCCCAGAGCCACATTGCTGCCTGTGGATCCGACGGCCACGCTTGCGCCTTGGCCCAGAACCGTGGAGCCCGCGACGCCGTTGTCATTCGCCTGGTTGCCCACCGCCGTGGAGCCCGCCCCCGCCGCCTGCGCGTTGGAGCCGACCGCGGTGCTCAATGCGCCCGAAGCCTTGGACGCGTAGCCGGTCGCGACCGAATACGCTCCGCCCGCCGCCGCGTTCGCGCCCAACGCCGAGCCAAAGATGCCCGACGCCACGCTGCTGTCGCCCAAGGCGATGGAGCCGCCCGCGGTGGCTTGCGCGTTTTGCCCGATGGCCACATCGCTCACGAGAATGCCGTTGCCGGTGGTTCCCGCGACCGAGTTGGAGCCCAGAGCCATCGAGCCGTCCGTTTTCGCAATCGCCGTCGGCCCCACCGCCACGCTGTTGGCGCCTGCCGCTGAACTGTCAGCGCCCGTCGAATTGGCGTGGAAGTATTTGACGCCCGCGCCGTTGTTGATTTGCGTCAACGCCTGCGTGTTTTGGGCAATCGCCACGCCGTTTGCGTTCACTTCTTGGTTGGTCGCGTTCAGCTGCGAGCCATTCACCGCGTCGGTGCTGGTGGCCGAAACCTGGCCCGCCGCCACATTCGTGACCGTCCGCTCCAAGCCGACCGAACCCACGCTCACCGTCCCGACCGGGGCCGCCCCTGCGTAAGCATGCGCGTTGCCGTTGATCACGCCGCTTGAAGTCCCGACCGCCTGGGCCGTCGAAGAGTTCGAGCCCAACGCGACGTCATTGGCGTTGTTCGCCGTGGCGTTCACGCCCAAGGCCACGCTGCCGTCGCCCAGCCCCTTTGCCGCCGCGCCCACCGCCGTCGCCGCCGCACCCGTCGCGTTGCTGCCCGCGCCGATTGCCGTGCCGAAGGTGTTGCTCGCGGAGCTCGATGCGCCCAGAGCCGTGGAGCCCGCGCCGGCGGCGGACGAATTCGCCCCCAACGCCGCCGAGTTTGACCCCGTGGACGCCGCGTTCAGCCCAATCGCCGCCGAGCTCTCGCCCGAAGCCACCGCCGCCGGACCCGCGGCCAAGCTGTCCGTGCCCGTCGCCGAGCTGTCAGCGCCCGTCGAATTGGCGTGGAAATACTTGATCCCAGCGCCGTTGTTGATCGCCGTCAATTGAGCCCCGTTCGCGCTGACTTCTTGGTTGGTCGCGTTCAACTGCGACCCATTCACCGCGTCCGTGCTCGTCGCCGACACCTGCCCCGCCGCCACATTCGTGATGGTGCGCTCAAACCCCGCCGAACCCACGCTCACCGTGCCGACCGGATTGGAGCCCGCGTAATCGTGCGTGTTCCCGTTGATCACGCCAGTCGGCGTGCCCACCGCGACCGCCGTCATGGCGTTCGAGCCCAATGCCACATCGTTGGCGTTTGTGGCCACGGCGTTTGCGCCCAAAGCCAAGCTGCCAGAGCCCACAGCCTGCGAAGCATGCCCCAAAGCCGCTGACTCGTCGCCAATCGCGGCCGACTGAATCCCCACCGCCGTTGAGTTCGCTCCCGCCGCGTAAGCGTATGCGCCCAACGCCGTCGAGTTAGAGCCCAAAGCGCCCGCCGCCGCGCCATTGGCCGTCGAGTTTCCGCCCGCGGCCAAACTGCCCGCCCCCACCGCGGTGTCGTTCACTTGAACGGCGCTCGCGTTTTGCCCAATCGCCACCGACTGCGCGCCCAGAGCGCCTGAGTTCGCTCCCGAGGCAAGGCTGCCCGCGCCCTGCGCCTGCGCGCCATGCCCCACGGCCGTCGCCTCGTCGCCGATCGCGGCCGACTGGATGCCAACCGCCGTCGAGTTGGAGCCCGCGGCATAGGTGTAGGCTCCCAAAGCGGTCGAGTTCGCGCCCAACGCTCCGGCCGACGCGCCCACCGCGGTCGAGTTTCCACCCGCAGCCTCGCTGTTCGACCCAATGGAGCTGTCATTCGCTTGCAGAGCGATCGCGTTTTGGCCCAACGCCACCGATTGCTGGCCCTGCGCTTGCGCGCTGTGGCCCACGGCCGTCGATTCGTCGCCGATCGCTGCCGACTGCACGCCCACAGCCGTCGTGTTTGCGCCCGCGGCGTAGGTGTATGCGCCCAGAGCCGTGGAATTCACGCCCAACGCCCCGGCAGAGGCGCCCACCGCCGTTGAGTTGCCGCCCGCGGCCTCGCTGTTCGCGCCGATCGAGCTGTCGTTCGCCTGCAACGCCTGCGCATGTTGCCCCACAGCCACCGTTTGCGAGCTCAAAGCATTCGAGTTTGCCCCTGCCGCCAAGCTGCCCGCGCCCACGCTTTGCGCGCCATGTCCCAATGCAGTGGCCTCATCCCCTATCGCCGCAGACTGAATGCCCACGGCCGTCGTGTTTGCGCCCGCCGCGTAGGCGTATGCGCCCAGAGCCGTGGAATTCGCCCCCAACGCCCCCGCCGAAGCGCCCACGGCGGTCGAGTTGCCGCCCGCAGCCTCGCTGTTCGCGCCAATCGAGCTGTCGCTCGCCTGCATGGCCTGCGCGTTTTGTCCAACCGCCACCGACTGGTCGCCCAATGCCCGCGAGCTCGCGCCCGTGGCCAAGCTGCCTTCGCCCTGAGCCAAAGAGCCATGGCCCAACGCCGTCGCTTCGCCCCCGATCGCCACCGACTGGACGCCGACGGCCGTGCCGTTCATGCCCGCGGCGTAAGTGTATGCGCCCAACGCCGTGGAGTTCGCCCCAAGCGCCCCAGCCGATGCCCCGACCGCCGTCGAATTGCCGCCGGCCGCCTCGCTGTTCGCCCCAATCGAGCTGTCGTTCGACTGCAACGCCTGCGCGTTTTGGCCCACAGCCACGGATTGCGCGCCTTGCGCCTTCGAGCTCGCGCCCGTGGCCAGGCTGCCGTCGCCCAGAGCTTGCGAGCCATGGCCCAAAGCTGTCGACTCATCGCCGATCGCAGCCGACTGGATGCCCACCGCCGTGGAGTTCGATCCGGCGGCGTAGGTGTATGCGCCCAAAGCCGTGGAGTTTGCGCCAAGCGCTCCGGCCGAAGCCCCGATCGCCGCCGAATTGCCGCCCGCGGCTTCACTGTTCGCGCCCAGCGCGCTGTCGCTCATTTGCAGAGCTTGCGCGTTTTGGCCCACAGCCACCGACTGGCCGCCCAGCGCCTGCGCGCTGTGCCCCAAGGCCGTCGACTCGTCGCCGATCGCGGCCGATTGCACGCCCACCGCCGTCGAGTTTGAGCCCGCCGCGTAAGTGTATGCGCCCAAGGCCGTCGAATTTGCGCCCAATGCGCCTGCCGCCGCTCCGACCGCGGTTGAATTGCCGCCCGCCGCTTCGCTGTTCGCGCCCAGCGCGCTGTCGCTCAATTGAATAGCCTGCGCGTTTTGGCCCACGGCCACCGACTGGCCGCCCAGCGCCTGGGCGCTGTGCCCCAGGGCCGTCGACTCGTCGCCGATCGCGGCTGACTGCACGCCCACCGCCGTTGAGTTTGAGCCCGCAGCGTAAGTGTATGCTCCCAATGCCGTGGAATTCACGCCAAGCGCTCCGGCCGAAGCCCCGATCGCCGTCGAATTGCCGCCCGCGGCTTCGCTGTTCGCGCCCACCGCGCTGTCGCCCAGCTGCAGAGTTTGCGCGTTTTGGCCCACCGCCACCGATTGCGCGCCCTGCGCCTTGGAACTCGAGCCCGTGGCCAAGCTGCCTTCGCCCAGAGCCTGCGAGCCATGGCCCAACGCCGTGGACTCGTCGCCGATCGCGGCAGACTGGATGCCGACAGCCGTTGAATTCGAGCCTGCCGCGTAGGTGTATGCGCCCAAAGCTGTCGAGTTTGCGCCCAAAGCGCCCGCCGCCGCCCCATTTGCGGTCGAATTTCCGCCCGCGGCCAAGCTGCCCGATCCCACCGCGGTGTCATTCAATTGAACGGCCCCGGCATTCAAGCCCATCGCCACCGATTGGTCGCCCTGCGCCGTCGCGTTCGGGCCCACGGCGATGCTGTCCACGCCCGTGGCCGAGCTGTCCGCCCCCGTGGAGTTGGCGTGGAAATACTTGATTCCCGCGCCATTGTTGAGCGCGGTGAGCGCCGCGCCATTGGCGTCGACTTCTTGGTTGGTGGCGGCCAATTGCGAGCCATTCACCGCGTCCGTCGATGTCGCGCTCACTTGCCCCGCCGCCACATTGGTTATCGTGCGCTCATGTCCCGCCGAGCCCACGCTGACCGCGCCAATCGGCGCTGCCCCCGCATAAGCGTGCAGGTTGCCGTTGATGGTGTCGCCGGTTGACCCGACAGCCAAAGACGTCGTGGAGTTCGAGCCCAAAGCCACATCATTGGCGTTGCTCGCCGTCGCGTTGCTGCCGATCGCGACCGACTGAGCCGCCGCCGCTTGCGCGCCATGCCCCAGGGCCGTCGATTCGTCGCCGCCCGCGAAGGCTTGCAAGCCCACAGCCGTTCCGTTCGAGCCCGGAGCGTAGGTGTATGCCCCCAGCGTGGTGGTCCCAGCGCCCAAAGCGCCCGCGTTCGCGCCCACGGCGGTTGAATTTCCGCCTGCGGCCAAGCTGCCGGCGCCAACAGCCGTGTCATTCAACTGCGCAGCCCCCGCGTTTTGCCCAATCGCCACGGATTGATTGCCCTGCGCCTTGGCGCTGGATCCATTGGCCACGCTGCCCACGCCCGCGCTTTGCGCGTTATGTCCCAATGCCGTCGATTCATCGCCGCTGGCCAGGGCTTGCAGGCCCACCGCGGTGGCGTTGGTTCCTGGGGCGTAAGTGTATGCGCCCAAAGCGGTGGATCCTGTCCCCAGAGCGCCAGCCGAAGCGCCCACGGCGGTTGAATTGCCGCCCGCCGCCTCACTGTTCGCGCCCAAAGCGCTGTCGTTCAATTGCAAAGCCTTTGCGTTTTGGCCCAGCGCCGACGATTGCGCGCCTTGCGCCAGGGCGCTCGATCCGTTGGCCACGCTGCCCACGCCCACGCTTTGGGCGTTGTGCCCCACGGCCGTCGACTCATCCCCGCCCGCGAAGGCTTGCAAGCCGACCGCCGTGCCATTTGAGCCCGGAGCGTAGGTGTATGCGCCCAAAGCGGTGGATCCCGCGCCCAAAGCGCCAGCCGAAGCGCCCACGGCGGTTGAATTGCCGCCGGCGGCCAAGCTGCCCGCGCCGATCGCTGAGTCATTTTCCTGAAGAGCTCCGGCGTTCAGGCCCAGAGCGACCGATTGGTCTCCGTGAGCTTGCGCGTTCGGACCAACCGCGACGCTGTCAGCGCCCGTCGCCGAACTGTCCGGTTTCGTGGAGTTCGCGTGAAAATACTTGACGCCGCCGCCGTTTTCGGCGCTGTTGATCGCCGCCGTGTTGCTTTGCACAGCGAGGTTGGTCGCGTTCAATTGCGAGCCATTGACCGCGTCCAGGCTTGTGCCGCTCAAAGCGCCCGCCGCCACGTTCTTCAAGTGAACGCCGCTCGCCGGAACGCCCGAGCCCAGCGTGACCGTCGTGTGCGCCGCGCTGTCATATTTCACCGCGTCGGCCGAAGCAAGCGTCGCCGCCGCGGCCGCCGTGGCGGCGCTTGTGGCTTGCGCGCCGACGGCGCCGACCGCGACGTTCGTGGCGTTCAGTTCGCTGCCGTTGACGGCGTCAAGGCTCGCGGCGCTCACGCGGCCTGCGGCCACGTTCGTGATTTGGCGGGGAGACGAGGCCGAGCCCACGCTGACCACGCCCGCCGGCGTTGAGCCCGCGACGGAGGTCGAAACGCCGTTGACCGTGACGTTGCTGACCGGGGCGGCCACGGCTGGCGCGCTCCCGTTGCCCAAAACCACGCCGTTGTTGAAGCTCGCGCCGGCGGGGACCGTGACGCTGTTGCCCAGGACAAACGTGTTGTCCGAGCCGATTGCGTTGTTGTTGCCGAACGCGTAGCTTCCAGCGCCCGAAACGGTGTTCGGGTCGCCCAAAGCGCCCGAATTGTTGCCCGTGACGTTGTTGCCCGTGCCAATCGCGATCGACTGGGAGCCCGTGGCTCGGGAGCCGTTGCCGATCGCCACTGCGCTTGCGTTGCTGAACGGGCCGAAGACGCTGCCCGCGACCGTGTTCTGCCCGATGGCCACGGAGTTGAGGGAGGCGGCGTTGGCGTTGTCGCCCACGGCCACGCCGTTGTTTTGGGCCGCCGTCGAATTGAATCCGACCGCGACGCTGTTGTTGCCCAGAGCCGAAGACTGCGTGCCGACCGCTGTGCCTTCTTGGCTGGCGGTGGCGGCGAAGCCCAGCGCGGTGGCGCCGTCATTCAAAGCTTGGCTGAATGCGCCGAAAAGCGTCACGCCCAGGTTGTTGCCGCCATTGGCGTAGCAACCGGCGACGACCGAGTAATTGCCCGATCCGTCGCGTTGGCCGGTGGCGGTGTAAATCGAGCCGTCCGGGCCCGCCGCTCTTGTTCCATTCGACGCGCAATTGGATCCGCCATTGGTTGAGATCGTGCTGGCGATCGAAAGCGGCGTGAACATGAAGGCCAGAGAGGCGGCGAGAGCCGTCGTGGCCAAAACCTTGATTGCGCGGCCACGGCTAGCGCCGACGGACCCGCTTGATTGCGCGCCGCTCGCTTTGCCGGACGACTTGGCCAGCTCAGAAACGACGACCATTTGATTTTTGGACTTGCTCCACACCTTTGAATAGACCTTGTTCATTTCAATGCTCCTGGCTGTTTTGTTGTTCGAAGTTTCAACGGGCGGTTGCTCCGCCTCGTCGCTGTTCGCAAGATATGAACGCCGGAAAAACATTGTCAACGGCTACGTTTTTTGACGTATATGGCTTACAAAAATCCCTCAAATCGACAATTTGTCGATTTCCAAACCCGACCGACGGACAAAGATACGAAAATGTCCGTATTGACACGTCGACCGAGGCCTTTTAGCTTGGTTTTTCCTGACAGTCGAATAACAAATAAAGGGAAACTTAAGATGAGCGGACTCTGGAAAGAAATTGAGGAGCGTTTCGCGTTTCGCCGCGCGTTTCGCTTTGGCAGCGTGTCCACGGCTGATTTCAAAGAAGCTTTTGACATGAACCTGAAAACGGCCGAGCGTCGTTTGATGGAGTGTCTTGCCCCGGCGCGCATGGACCTTAAAAACCTGTTGTGCAAAGAGGGGCGCCTCCTGCGGCCTTCGCCTGCGACCCTGCCGCCCGACTTCGCCAGCGAAGCGGATTTGGCTTGCGCGTTGCGCAACCTGCAAGGCGGCGTTTGCGACAAGCTCTTTTTCGCTCTCACCGGATTGCGGGAGGCTGAAATCGGAGCGCGGCGTTCAGCGCCCAAAACGCCCCTGGCCGTCCCCGGCATACTCACGGCCTTCGTGAAAGCCATTCGCGCGCATGCCGTGGTCGAGGTCTCTTGCGCGGTTCCCGCCGAAAGCTCAATCGAGGGCCAGAACCCGAGCGAGCGCTCAGCAGGCGAGGAGGCTCGCCAGGCCGTCCTTCGAGTGGTGCCGGCGTCCGTCCAATTTGCAGGCGGGCAGCTTCAATTGACGGCGCTGGTCGTCTCCGAACACGACCCTGAAACGCACCAGTGGATCGCGCGGGAGGCCCTGAGTGTTTTTCCCCTATCCGCCTTTTCATTCGCGGCGCCCTGTTTGGACGCGCGGTTTCGCCCAGTGATTCACAAACAGGCTTTTCCGGCCTTGGAGCAACCCGAGCCAGAGAATGCGAGGGCCGCCCGGCTGGACGATTTGGGGCAAAAGCGCTCTCGAACCGCGCAGGAAGACCTTTTTAAGGATAGGAGATCTGCGCCTCCCGTGATGGCCGTCAAAGCGGCCGGAGCTCTGCCCCCCGCGGAGCTTGTCTTGCCTGCGTTGTATGGCCGCGCGGATGACTCCAGGCCTGGCGGCTCGCGAGCGGGAGCCCCCTTTGTTTTTGGCCAAGACGCGCCCGAAAAAATCATTCGCCCGCACTCTGTTTGGCGCTGAATTTTTGTGGCTTTTCGCCAAAAGAGAGCTACACTCTGAAAAAGGCCTCTTTTGTTTTTCTTTTGCGCGTCTCCAGGCAAAGCGCCGCGACGTTTCGCGCGTGGAGCGCAGGGCTTGCGGCTTGGTCCGCTGTCTCGCCAATCGGCGAAAGCTGGCCGACTTGTGAGCCAAGCCCGATCTCGCTCGGCTCCTCAACCCTTGACCTCCTCCCCGCCCTAAAGGACGAGGATTCTTTTTCCTGCTTCACCGGCTTCGCCTCCCTCGCCGAAAGCCCTGATGGGGTCGGCGCGGGTTCGGTCTCACAAAGCCTCAGACAGGCTGGGCCCCGGCGTCCCCGGGGGCACGA
>Ga0209862_1000321_pt1 | contig 18314 bp, 14 predicted proteins | sample OrgsoiDNA_201061_FD_185809 | JGI IMG/M metagenome (GOLD analysis project Ga0209862, IMG submission 185809) | Permafrost soil microbial communities from the Arctic, to analyse light accelerated degradation of dissolved organic matter (DOM) -... | ecosystem: Environmental > Terrestrial > Soil >... | reverse complement strand
CCCCAAATCCCCGGCCAACTCTTCTGGCGTCGTAGCCACGATCGGTCTCACTCTATGCATGGAGAAGCTCCTTCAAACGTTTCCTGCCCAACTCAATTTCGAGAGGCGGCGTGCGTTGGGCCTTTTTGATGAATGCGTGAAATACCAGGACACCCTGCGGCGCCGCCGTGTGGTAAAACACCCTGTAAATACCATCCTCACCTCTGACGCGGAGTTCGGATACCCCGGCAGCCACGGCTGGCATTGGCCGGGAGTTCGGCATGGAAAGTTTCTCTCCCAGCTGAAGCCGGAATAGACCCTTTCCCAACAGAAACCGTGCTTCTTTCGAAAACCGGCGAATCGCATCCCGTGCCTTCGGATGGAAGATAATCGGCCGCACAAATACCAATGTATCAAATGTGAGACGTATAGCCGGGATTAAGTTAGCCCGCGTGGTAGGCCGGGCCGCCGCCAAAAAAGTCGTCGCCCATTACCGGCCGCCCCCGCCAGAGCCAGATCTCAGAGCTAAGATAGACCAAGGAGAATCTTAGTGTCCAACTTGACGTCCAAAGAAGTCCGCTTAAAATCGCGCCCCACGGGCCTCCCTCAAGAGTCGGATTTCGAGGTTGCGGCTGTCGAAGTAGCCCCGCCTGACGACGGCGAGGTCGTGGTCCGCAATCTATGGATGTCGGTGGACCCGTATATGCGCGGGCGAATGACAGATCGAAAGAGCTACGTTCCGCCGTTCCAAATCGGCAAACCGCTGGAAGGCGGCGCGGTTGGTCAGGTGGTCGAATCGAGGTCGCCCATGCTCGCCGTCGGCCAATTCGTAATCAGCATGTTTGGCTGGCGCGAAGTCGCAGTTGGGAAGGCCGGCGCCTTTCAGAAAATCGACCCTTCGCTCGGACCGATCGAGGCTTACCTGGGGGTCTTGGGAATGCCCGGCCTGACCGCCTATACAGGACTGGTAAGAATCGCGCTGCTTAAGGATGGAGAAGCCGTCTTCGTCTCGGCCGCGGCCGGTGCGGTCGGCTCCGTCGCCTGCCAGATCGCGAAGGCCCGCGGCTGCTACGTAGCGGGCAGCGCCGGTTCCGATGAAAATTGCCGATGGCTAAAGGAAGCCGCGGGCGTTGACCAGGCGATTAACTACAAGACTTGCGGCAACCTGGATCGGGCGGTAGGCGATGCATTCCCGAAGGGCATCGATGTCTATTTCGACAACGTCGGGGGGACCCATCTGGAAGCCGCGCTCAGCCATATGAGCCCGCTCGGACGGATCGCGCTCTGCGGCATGATTGAGCAGTACAACAACACAGCACAAAGTCCGGGGCCGTCCAACCTCGCTCAGGCAGTGATCAAAAGTCTCAGGCTGGAGGGCTTTATCGTTTCGAACCATTTCGATCTGATGCCGCGGTTCCTTTCCGAGGTGGCGCCCTCGGTCAAGGCCGGTAAGCTCAAGTGGCAGGTGACCGTCGAGGAGGGGATCGAGAATGCGCCCAAGGCAATGCTGAGGCTCTTCGTGGGGAACAAAGCCGGAAAGATGCTGGTTCGGCTCAAATCGAATGCGGATGCCTGACTTTCTTCACGCTGCCGATGTTACTCCAGCCTTCCCGGCGCCTCTCGCGGCAGCGCGTCCGCCGCGGCCGGCTGCTTCAGTAACTCACGCAGCTTTTGCACCAGCGCCCCGGGCGTGAAGGGCTTTTGGATGAAGTGGGCTTCGCCCTCGAGCCCGCTCTGCAGGCGGATGGTGCGGTCCGTGTATCCGGACATGTAAAGCACCTTGAGCCCGGGCCGCAGCGCAATGACGCGGTCCGCCAGTTCCGGACCGTTCAGGCGCGGCATGATGACATCGGTGAGCAGCAGATCGAACTCGATCTTGCTGTCGGTGGCCGTCCGCAAAGCCTCTTCGGTGTCGGCCGCTTCCAGCACGGTGTAGCCTTGCTTTTCCAATATGCTGCGCACGAACTTGCGCACGCCTGCCTCGTCTTCCACCAGCAGAATGCTGCCCTGGCCGCGAGCGCCTGCCCATTCCTGCGGCGCCTGCTCCTCTGCGCGGTCGCCCGGTTTCGCTGCCGGGAAAAGAATCTTGAACGTGGCGCCTTTTCCTATTTCGCTGTACACCCAGATGGAACCTTCCATCTGCTGGACAATGCCGTAGACGGTCGCCAGGCCGAGGCCGGTGCCTTGTCCCTGCGGCTTGGTTGTGAAGAACGGCTCAAAGATATGCGCGCGAACCTGCTCCGTCATCCCGGTGCCCGTGTCGGTCACGGCGAGCATGGCGTGCGGGCCCGTTTTCACCGCCAGGTGCGCGCCGGCGTACTCTTTATCGAGGCACAGATTGGCGGTCTCCAGAATGAGCTTGCCGCCGTTCGGCATGGCGTCGCGCGCATTCACGGCGAGGTTCATCAGGATCTGCTCGATAAGCCCCGGATCGGCGCGGATTTCGTCCAGGTCTTCGCCGGTCTCGAGGATCAGCTCGACATCTTCGCCGATCACCCGGCGCAGCATCTTTTCGACCTGGCTGATGGCCGTGTTGAGATTGATCAGCCGGGGCCGCACCACCTGGCGGCGGCTGAACGCCAGCAACTGCCGCGTCAGAGTGCCGGCGCTAAAAGCCGCCTTTTCGATCTCCTCAATCGGCTCGCGCAATGGGTCGGAAGGGCCGAGGCCTTGCAGGCTCATCGAACTGTAGCCCTGAATGACGGTGAGCAGATTGTTGAAATCGTGCGCCACGCCCCCGGCGAGCTGCCCGATGGCCTCCATCTTCTGCGACTGGCGCAATTGCCCTTCCAGCCGCAGGCGCTGGCTGATATCCGTGACGAAGCTGATGGCCAGTGAGTGGCCGCCTATCTTCACGTAGTTGAGGCTGATCTCTACCGGGAATTCCTGGCCGCTTTTGTGCCTGCCTGCCAAGTCCATGCCGATTCCCATCGGGCGCGTATGAGGCTGGCTGAAGTACTGGTCGCGATGGCCCGCATGCACCTCGCGCAATCGCTCCGGCACCAGCATCTCCAGGGATTGACCGATCATCTCCTCGCGCGAGTAGCCGAAGAGTTCCTCCGCTTTGTTGTTGACGATTTCGATCAAGCCCCGGTGATTGACGGCGACGATTGCCTGCGACACCGATTCCATGAGGGCACTGAACTTGACCTCCCCGTCGGTGGCGCCGCCGCTCGCGAGCTTCTGTTGCAGATTCAGCTCGTGCATAGTTACGGCCCCAAGGTCCGCGAGAGTCGCGCGCTCCTCTTCGCTGAGAGCCGGGCGCGGGCGCGTGTCCATCACAGCCAGCGCGCCCAACCGGAAACCGTCGGGCGTTATCAGCGGCGCTCCGGCGTAGAACCGGATGTTGCAGCCTCCGACCGCCACCGGATGCGGAAACCGTTCGTCCTTGGCAGCGTCGGTCACGACCATGACCTGGTCCGTAAGAATCGTCCGCGCACAAAAGGAAAGCGGGGCCTCGGAGACGCTTAGCCCGAAGTGCGATTTGAACCACTGCCGGTCGAGGTCGACCAGGGAAACTACCGCGATCGGGGCGTCGAACAGCTTGGCGGCCAGCTTGGTAATGCGGTCGAAAGCGGCATCCCCGGCCGTGTCAAGGACACGGTATCGGTGAAGTGCGGCGAGTCTTCCCGCTTCGAATTCGGACATTTCCGCCATTCCCCCGCCTCTTTATTGCGCTACAGCCAGTATAGTACGTCTGCACTAGTCTGCGGACCGATCCGCGACATCGTCTTGGAGCCTTTGGTTCCTACTTCGCCCCCTTGAGCCAGGAGCCCACGGCGTACGCGAGCGCCCGGTTGACCTGTTGAGTGCGGCGCATTTGATCGTATTCCGCCTTGGCGAACCGGACGGATCCGGCGATAGCCGAAATGCAAATCATCGTTTCGAGTGCGGTAATCATGATCGAATATCGTGAGGAAGGCGGTTCAGCACGAGTCATGCTCGTATCGGGCGGGTACTGGTAACACAGGTACCAGGTCGGCCTAAGGTGCTCCGAGGGGGCCAGCACTGATAAGGTTGGTCGGGCTGCCGAGATTTGAACTCGGGACCTCTTGCACCCCAAGCAAGCGCGATACCAGGCTTCGCTACAGCCCGAAAATGTGGAGGACACAACTGCGCTCAGCCCGCTCTGGCCTATTGGGGTTACCAGTTCGCATCAATGAGCACTTCTGAGTCTAACACGGGTCGGCTTTCCGCGTTCAGAACCGGAACCGGAGCGAGCCTTGCAAAGATCTGGCGCCGCCGGTTTGCAGAATCGGCGAAAGTCCGCTCGCCGGGCTGCCCGTGCCCAACATCAGGTTCAGCATCGACGTCGATCGGCCAAAAAACGGGCTGCTCAAATACTTCACCGGGTCGGCGAAGTTGGCCTGGTTGAAAGCATTGAACGCCTCCATCCTCACCTGAATCGAACGGCGCTCCCCCAGCCGGAACTCGCGCCGCAGCGCCAGATCCACCTGCGACATTCCGAAACCCGTAATGGCGTTCCGCCCCAGATTGCCCTGCACGCCCGGCTGCGCCGCCTGGAACGCAGCCGCATTGATCCGCCTTCCGCCCGGCGCCGCGGCATCCGCAATCCAGACCGGCTGGCCCGGCAACAGGTCGGGCCGGAATGCGTTGGCCATGCCCACTCCCTGGTATTGCTCGTTTTCCAACACGGAAATCGGGAAGCCGCTGCGGGCGCGAACCACACCGTCCACCGCCCAGCCTCCTAAATAGCGGGCGGCTCCGGTTGGCTTCCTCGAAAAGGTGTAAGTCAGCGCACCGGCCGCGGAGTGACGCAGATCGAAATCGGAGGATGCCCGGTCGCGGGTGGCGCCGGCTCCGGAACCGGCCCACACCAGGAACGCATCGCTTGAATCGTTGTCCATCGAATGCGACCACGAATACGACACCACCGCATCAAAACCCTCGAGCACCCGTCTACGGTATTGCGCCTGTAGCCCCTGGTAGTCCGACGAACCATTATTGGTAGTCAGTGCGGTCACCGATGGCGGGTTACTGCCGGGGCCGCCAAGTTCGCGGCGGAGCAGGCGCCGGCCAGCCGAGCCCACATAGCCCACCGACACCACGTCGCGGCTGCTGAAGGCGTGGTCCAACGTAACATTCCACTCCACCAGCCGGGGCAGGCGCAAATCCGGCATAAAGCCGTAGCTCAGCACCGTGGAAAATATCCCGTTGCGCCCGCTGGTGAACTGCGTGACGCTGAAGGGCCCGCTATTAATCAGGTCCGTGGCGATGCTCAGGCTGGAGTCGTAAAACAGCCCGCCGCCCGCGCGCAACACGGTGCCGCCGTTCTTCGAGAGACGCCAGGCGACGCCCAGGCGCGGCACAAAGTTACGGTAGGTGTTCCGCCAGAGCGGCTCGTGCGTCGGTCTCAGCGTGTTGCTCGACGGATCCAGAAACAAGGTCCGCCCGTCGGCCGGCACCGTAGGCGGGTTGAACTCCCATCGCAGCCCCGGCGTGACAGTCAGCCGTCTGGACACCTGCCACGTGTCCTGCACCCATAACGAAAGCTCATTCACTACGGTCGAGGCATTCAGCGCCGGTGACTGTCCGAGCCAGAGGCTGCGATTGTCCACCACCGTGGAAATGTCGTCGGCAATCACGCTGAGCGTTCCCGTGGCATCGCGCCGGATCGGCTCCATCCTCCGGTAGTCCACGCCAAACCGCAACGCATGAGCGCCTCGATTCCAAACCGTCGATTCCACGATCTGGAACTGCCGCTGCTTGCGGTCGCCCTCACGGCCGGTCACCACCTGGCCCACGCCGCCGATCGAAAACCGCACCAGAGCATCGCAAGAGACCGTGTTGCCGAACAGGAAAGACGGCAGGGGCTCCAACTCGCATCCGGAAGGAGCCGAGTCCCCCGTCCGGGTCCAGGTGGAATGCGCCGTGGCCTGCGATTCGTTGGCGCGAACGTCCAGCGCCAGGCTGGCCGTGGGGCGAAGGTTGAGGCCCACCGTGGCGCTCTGGAACCGCAGGTCCAGGCGGTTCACTTCGGTGCTGCCGAATTCACTGGACGAAGGCGAATCGTTGTACCGCGCGAAGAGAGTTGCATTGGCGGTCAACGCATGGTCCAGGCGCGCAATCCCCGAATCCAGTTGCGACGGGCGGATGTTGCGCCCGCTCCACGCCGCCAGGCCGTTCCCGAATTCGGGACCGTTGGGCGCGGGAAACAGATTGAGCGCCGGCTGAAGCCATTCCGGGGCCGCCTGCCGCGTGGCCAGCGAGGGCACCGGCTGCTGCCACACGTAAGGCCCGCGCAAGAGCATGTGCTGGTACGACAAAAAGAAAAAGGTATGGTCGCGGCGAATCGGCCCGCCGAGCGAGGGGGCCACATCCTGCAACCGCAGCGGAGCGCGTCCGGCGCCGGAGGTGTTGGCGAACCAGTCGTTGGCGGACAGCAGCTCATTCCGGAACCGGTACACAACCGATCCGTGAACGTCATTCGTGCCCGAACGGCTGGCCAGCGACACGGTGGCCCCGGGCAACCTGCCCAGATCCGAACCCTCATTGGAGGTTTGCACGCGGAATTCGTCCATCGCCTCCAACGGCAACAGCGAATCCAGGCTGCCGAAAGCGCTCATCGCCGGCAGCGCCCCGCCGGTAGCCTGAGCGGGCAAGCCGCCGGCCGTCACGCCGGTATTGGCGCTTACGCCATCCACCGTGAAATAGTTGGCGTTGGGCCGCTGGCCGTTGGCCGTGAATTGCCCGGCCTCGCCGCGGGTGGCCGGGGTTACGTTGGTTCCGGGCGAAAGCTCCAGCAGGCTCAGCAATCCGCGGCCGTTCAGTGGAAGGCGCTGCAATTCGTCGCGAAATATCCGCACTCCGATGGAAGCACCTTCCTGGTCCAGCAGGGGCGCGGCGCCCTCCACCGTAATAGTGTCCTGCACGGCCCCCACTGAGAGTATGAAATCGGCGCGCGCCGGTTGCCGGGTTTCCAGCTTCACGTTGAAGCGGATCATAGTCCGGAAACCGTCCTTGCGCACCATTACTTTATAGATTCCCGATTGCAGGGAACCCACCGCGTACTCACCGTCCGGTTGCGACTGCGTGATGCGCCGAAACCCCGTCTCATTGTTCACCACGGTGACTACGGCGTCGGTAACCACGGCTTCCGAGGGATCCAAAACGCGGCCGTACAGGTAGGCGAGCCTTTGAGCCGGCGCGGGAGCGCCGCAGATCAGGCAAGCGAGACAGGCTGCGATCGGGCGCCCAGCATTCATTATTGGTTGTGCCTTAGTCATCGTACAGCAGAACATGCCTGACCGGTATTTCGTCTTTGTAACTTGAGCACATTTGCTCAGACACCCGGACCGGGTCCGCTTATACTGGAGGCGTACCGATTCGAACACAATGCGTCTCGTACTCTATGCCAGCGTAGCTCTTGCGGTTCCCCTCATCGGGTTGGCTCAGCCCTTCGTCGCGTTGAGCGCGCAGCAAAAGTTGAGCTTTCATGTCAAGTATTCCTTTGGCCCGCTGGCGCTCGCCGGCGCCGCGGCATACGCCGGAATTCTCCAGGAAGCCGATACCCCGACGGAATGGGGCCAGGGCGCGCAAGGCTATGGTAAGCGCTTCGGGTCCACCTTGGCCTGCTCGGCGCTCCATAGCGCGCTGGCTCTTGGTTTGGATACCACCCTGCACCAGGATCCCCGCTATTTCCGGTCTACACAGACAGGGTTCTTGCGCCGCACGGGGCATGCGGTTCGCGGCACCATACTGACTCGCACCGACAAGGGCGGTGAGACGTTCTCCACGTGGCGCTTCGGCAGCGCTTACGCGGCGGCCTATATTTCGAACCAGTGGTATCCGGGACGGCTGAACACGGTGGGCCTTGGATTCGCGGAAGGCACTCTCCAACTCGGATTCGATCTGGCCGGCAACCTTGTATCGGAATTCTGGCCGGATATCAAGCGAAAAGTACTCCGCCGCAAATAAGAGTCAACTCAATTCGGCGGAAACCTTGGCTGGCACGGCTACAGCCACGAGGGCCTGCTCCAGAGTGGTCACCAGGCGGTCCGGACGCGGCACTTGAAACCGTTCCAGCGCGCGTTCGATTTCACCGGAAAATCCCCACACCCCCACCACCAGTTTGGTCCGCGGGAAGCGTGCCCGCAGTTGGCGGCTCAGAGTCTTGGCGTGGGAAAACGCAAATGGCGGCACCGCGGAAATGCAGATCACGTCATCCACCGAAGGTTCCAGGACCTGCACCAGGTGAAGCAGGTCCGGGTCGACCGGAAACGAAAGGGCCACACATCCGCCCAGTTCCAGCAACTGGGATAGCATGGCGGCGCTGATCTCATCGGCCTCATCGTTGGCCGGAATGCAAATCACGCGGCCGGCCGGCCATTCGGGTTTCGGTTCCATCGCCGGCGGTTCCACTGCCGCCGCTTCCGTATTCACCGGCTCCTTCAACGAATAGTCCGGGAGTTCCGCTAACATCTCCTTCATGCTCAGGAAAAGAAACTCTTCCCGGGCCGGGTCTAGCGCGCCCTTATGCCGGTCGTGCTCGGCCATGGTCAGCGCCGGGATAAGGACCAGATCGTAGAGTTGCGCCAGGGAGTGGTCTTTCAGATACCCGTCCGCCACGGCTCTGGCTTCCTGTTCGTCCATGGCCAGCAGGCGCTGGTAAATCTGCGCTTCCGCCACCAGTGAGGCTTCGTCGCCCAGCAAGGTATGCAGAAATGAGAACTGTGGCACGTAGCGGCCCAGCACCACCACGCAAACCGTCAGCGGAGTTGCCAGAATCAGGCCGGCAGGGCCCCAGAGCGCAGCCCAAAACACCGTAGTCATAAGCAGCGCCAGCGAGGAAACTCCCGTGTGGATCCCGTAGAGCCAGGGCTCCACGAAGTTGCCCGTCAACAGTTCCAGTGTTACGAACAACACGAACACCATTAACGGAGGCCCCCAACCATCGAACTCCGCCAGCGCAAGCAGCAGAGGCAACGCGGTGGCAACCACCGAGCCGACATAGGGCACCATCCGCATGATCGCAGCCACCGCGCCCCACAAGGCCGCGTAGGGAAGGCCAATCAGATACAGGCCGGTTCCGCATAACGCGCCGAAGCAGACGTTCACCAGAAGTTGCAGCATCAGGTATCGGCCCACCCTTTGTGTGGCGTCGTCGAGGGCCTGCGTCATGACGTTGAGCTGGTGCAATCCGACCAGGCGGAACAGCCGGTTCCGCAGATCGTTCTGTTCGATCAACAGGTACAGGCTGAAGATCAGCACCATTCCGAAGACCGCCAGGGGCCTGAGGAAAGGCTTGATCAGGTCGCCCACGTACTGCAATTCACTCCCCGGCTGCTCCACAATCTGCACGGCAAGCGGACGGCTGGCCGGATTCGGACCCGTGCGCCGCCCTTTGCGGTCATTTGGTGCTGCCGGGATACCGGGCGCCGGCTGGACATCGGAGGCCGCCGGGACATCGGCCGGCGGAACCACAGCCGGTGCGCTCGCAATCTTCCCCAGCTCTTTCACGCTGTTGGCGGCCCGTCCGAATAAACCATTGCCGGGAGCGCGAATCGCCTGGATTTTCTTGGTGATATTCTCCTGATATCCGGGAAGCTCGATGGCCACCGCAACCAGTTCATTGAAGATCACCCAACTGATTCCACCCACGGACGCAATCGCCACCACGATCACCAGGATTGCCGACGGAACACGGCCGAGGCGCAATTTCTGGAGCAAAGCCACGGCAGGCGCCAGAATCATTGAGAGTGTGACGGCAAACGCCAGCGGGATCAGAAGATCGCGCGCCACGTACAGCACGGCAACCACGGCAACCAGAATGCCGAAGTTCCGAATTCCGGAGGAGACGGGCGCCTTGTGAGGCTTGGTCATCAGCGGGCTTTAGCACCCAGGAATAACTGAGCAATCCGAGCGCCGTTGCTTAGCAGACGGACACCCTGTCAAGGTTGCGGAGGCCTGCTTATGTGCCGTTTCATGGGGCGGCTTGGCAGTAAACCCAACGATCCGCTACCAGGAAATTAATGGGGGCGCAGATCGCGATCGCTGCTACTGCCGATGGCCACGGGGGAGCCTGGAGCTGTTGCATCAACCAGTAGGCCAGCACGGTATTCCCCGCGAGCGATACCATGCCGTTAGCGGCCTGGAAGCGGCACAGCCGGACGGCCCTTTGCCGAAGCCCGGCAGCCGCTCGATCGCGCCACGTGAATCGCTCATGCCAGAAGAAGTTGTTCAACAGCACCATCTCCACTGCGATCGGCATGGCCGCGACTCCTCGCAGGTGAAAGCTTTTCATCAGGAGATTGAAGAGAATTACTTGCAGCGTGGCGCCTAGCAGGCCGATCAGGCTGAACCTGCCGAATCGCGCGCATAGCCGGCTGGCCCCCATCATGGCAGCGTCTCCTCCCTGTACAGCGCAACGATGTGCCGCATTGCCGCTGCCGCCGCCATCACGGCCATTCCGGCAAGCGCCACCGCGCCTCCCACATCGAACAACAGAAACCGCCGGCTTGCGATATTCGCATACCGATGCGAGAACAGCACAGCGTTGCCTATAGCCAACAGGATTCGAACCTCCGTCGGCCCAAAGAGCCCGTGGGAGAGATGAAATCGTCCAATGGTATAAGTCGCCAGATAGCTCTCGATGGAGAGGACATAATAGCCTGCCAGCATTCCAGCCGCTACAGACGGGTGCAGGTAACCCGAGCAACCCAGTCCTGCCATCAGCGCCAGTGCGCCGAAAGTGTCCGCCATGTGGTCCACGTAGAATCCATAACGCGGGCGTTGCTGGTTGCGCACGCGTGCCAGAGTCCCGTCCAGGCTGTCGCCCAGCCAGTTGAGGAAGAGGAAAACATTCACCAGCCAGAGAGCGCGTGCGTCGTGGGAAGCCAGTGCGTATGCCGCGCCCGCGAGCAACTGTGAAACGAACCCTAACGCAGTAAGGTGGTCCGGACCGATGTCGGGCGGCGTGCGCTGCGCCATCCATGTCAACAGACGCTTCTCCAACTCCGCGGTCAGCGCGGTGTGAATTCGCGGCGCGTTCACAAATCCGCTCCGCCGGTGTTCTCCTGAGCTTGTCCCTAAATTCGATCGCACGATTCACCTCGCGATTGAATTGTGGCGCGGATACAGCGCCATGCACAATACTTTGCGCCTCACATAGTTCTCGCTTCCACCTCACCGCGCAGATAACTGATTGCATGCGATTTGGCGTAAATGGTCCTACGGCCAAATCAGTAGGCTAAACTGAAGAATTGCGATGACAGGCGACGCCGTAGGCCGCGTTTTCTGCTTCGGAGTATTCGAAGCGAACGAGGACGGAGGGGAACTGCGCAAGCATGGTCTCCGTATCAAACTTCATTCCCAACCATTTCAGGTGTTGATCCTGCTCCTGGAACGGCCCTCGGCGTTAGTCACCCGCGAGGAGATGCGGCAGCGGCTCTGGGGCGACGACACGTTCGTCGATTTTGATCACGGGCTGAATAGCGCAGTCAACAAAATTCGAGAAGCCTTGCAGGACTCCGCCTCCCAGCCGCGTTATGTGGAAACCGTTCCAGGGAAGGGCTACCGCTTCATCGCTCCTGTTTCCCAGGCTACGGTCCGGCATGCCCCAAGTGGGCACCCGGCTACGGAAGCAATCCCGGCCCTCTTCCCCGAGAACTCTTTGCACTCGATGCTCTCCACTGCCGGGGAGCTTCCTGCGACGCCGCGCAAGCTGGTACGAATCCTGCTCTTGCTGGTTCAGGTGCTTTACTTAAGCTTCTACCTGATCGCTCTCGCAAACCTTCGGGAGGTGGACGACATTTTCGCTGAAGCGAGGCTGCTCCCTCCGTCCGTGCTCATGACCCTTCTGGTGGCAACCGCCGCGACGCTGATCCCTGTACGGCTTTTTCTGATTGCAGCGGTCGCGTTCGACCTTCGCCAGCTTCATTCGAAGTTCGCGCGGATGTTCCCGGTGCTGCTGCTTCTCGACCTGTTATGGGCGCTATCCCCCTTAATGCTGGTTCATTACGTGAGCGTAGGTCTGGCGCTGGGAATGAGCGCCACTCTGGTTTACCTGCCGTTTGCTCAGCGGTCGCTGGTTCTGATGTATGGAACCGATAGTACAGGTTCACGTTAATGCCCCGCGAGTAATTTGCGAATCGTCGGAGTGCGGGCGCCTTCCCACAGGTATTCGAAATGCGCGCCGGCGCGCACGTTGGCGATCAGTGCCGGGCGGAAACAAGCGATGCATTCGGCTCCGGTGCGGCGCACGCTCCGGTAAATCACGCCGTTGGCGCCCATCGCCAATAGCTCCCGTCCGAATGCTTGCGACGCCGCGTAGGAATGCGGATCGTGCAGCGGGGCGTTGGGCGGCTTCTTGGGGCGAACATCATGAAACCGGGCGTCGAAATCGGCGAGGTAGAGCCTCACCTGCAGGCGGGTTTCGAAGACGCCCACCTCGGCCAGTTCCCTGGTGCGGTGGTAGACCACTTCCGCGTGGGCCGTATCGAGACCGAGGCCTGCGTACCAGGCGCCGCGATCCGGCCCGCTGAACCGGCTTCCACCGGTGCGCGGATGGCAAAAGGCAGCCATGATCACGCTGGCCATGGGACGGCCCACCACCCACTCCTCGCGTGGAATCCGGTGCAGAATTCCGAGCTCGGTGGAAATACGATCGTTGGTCCAGCTTTCGAGTTCGAAGATGAACGGCAGGTCTTCGGGCATGGCTACGCGGTCCAGAATGCCGGCGGTGGGATAGCGGCTGGGCACCAGGCGGCAGCTATCGGCGGCATGGACATGCGTGAGTGCGGCCTTAGTTCCAGCCATCAGTTCCAGCCGCCGCGACGGCCATCCAGCAAGCGGCGCACCTGGTAGAGACCATCCGTGCCGCCTTCCGTCATGAGCGCCATCGCGGGTCTGCCGCCGAACAAGGGATTGCTGTTGGGCAGCTTGACCCAGCGGTCGGCCAGGTCCGGTTCCGGATACAGAATCTGGATGGCTTTGTAGATTCCCAGAATCAGCGAAATGCGCATGAGCATGTCGTAGGACAGAGTGGAGACGCGGCCGGTTTTGTATTTATAGAAGGTCGATTCGGGAGGCCAGCCGAGCAACGCGCGCTGCTCTTCCGTATTCAGACTCCACCTGTCGGCGATGTGGAAGAAAGTGCGCATCGCCGGTCCGGACATCCGATGCCGGACTTCGGGATCGCGCCGCCGGTCGGGAGCGATATTCAGCGTCGAGAGGGGAGTAAGCTCCAGTTCTAAGAGTTCCATATCTAGATTGTACTCTCTATATATAGAGGTTGCAAGTTTGAAATTGACATCTTCCAACTCTTTCCTGTAAAAATAGAGTACAGGCGAAGAAAAAGAGAAATCAATGGGCGCGGCAGTCCTCAAGAAACAGTTCGAATCCGTGCTGGGCGGCCATCTGGACTGGCAATCCCGGCCCGAGCCGGAACGGGTTCCGAGCGGGGTTTCGGAAGTCGATGGTGTTACGGGAGGGCTGGCGCGGGGGTGTCTGACGGAAATCCATGGGCCGGCTTCTTCGGGGCGCACGAGTTTGCTGCATTCGATTCTAGCGAAGGCTACGGCGCGGGAGGAAGTTTGCGCGCTGGTGGATGCGGAAGATTCTTTCGATCCGGTTTCGGCGGCCGAATCCGGCGTGTGGCTGCCGCGGTTGCTGTGGATCCGGTGCGGCCACAATACGGAGCAGGCGCTCAAGGCGGCCGATTTGCTGATTCAGGGTGGCGGGTTCGGACTGGTGGCGATGGACCTGGGGAATACGCCGGTGGAAAGCGCGCGGCGGATTTCGTTGACGTCGTGGTTCCGGTTGCGCCGCGCGGTGGAGCATACGCCGGCGGTGCTGGTGACGGTGGGAAGGCAATCGTACGCCAAAACGTGTGCGTCGTTGACGCTGGAGTGCAGGCGGGAGCGCGAGGTGTGGTCGGGGGCGCGCGGGTCGTCGCGGCTGCTGCGTAGGATCGAAGTGAGTAGAAGTACATGAACAGTTACGTCGAGCTGCACGCGCGCTCGGGGTTCAGTTTCCTGGAAGGCGCTGCCGTCCCCGAGGAACTGGCCGGGGCCTGCGCGGAATTCGGCATGCCGGCCATGGCGCTAGTGGATCGCAATGGCGTTTATGGCGCGCCGCGGTTTCACATGGCGGCCAGGAAGGCCGGCATACAGGCGCACGTCGGGTCGGAAATCACTTGCACCAACGGGGTTTCTTATCCGCTGCTGGCAGCAACGCGTGAAGGTTATCGGAATCTGTGCCGCCTGGTGACGCGCATGAAATTGCGCGCCAGGAAGGGCGAGGGCGCGGCCACTTTAGAGGAACTGGCGGAATTCAGCCGCGGCCTTCTTTGCCTCACGCGCCACCCCGACGAGCGGCTGATCGAGAGCTTCGGCCGGCAGAATGTGTATGCCGAACTGCAGCGCCATCATAACCGTGAAGAGGAGGCGCGCAACCAGGATATTGTGGAGCGCGCGCGCCGGCTGGGGATTCCGCTGGTGGCTACCAACGGCGTGGCTTATGCCGCCGCGGCGCAGCGCGAACTGCTGGACGTCTTCACTTGCGTGCGCAACAAAGTGACGCTGGCAACCGCGGGCCGTCTGCTGGAGCGGAACTCCGAGCGCCATGTCAAAACGCCCGCGGAGATGGCGCGCCTGTTCGCCGACCTGCCGGAAGCCATCGCCAACACGCTCGAAATTTCGGCGCGGCTGCAGTTCACGCTGGCCGACCTCGGCTATGAGTTTCCACGCTACCCGGTGCCGGAAGGCGAAACCATGATGAGCTTCCTGCGCCAGCGCGTGGACGAGGGCGCGCGCCGCCGCTACCGGCCCTACTACGACCGCGCGCAACGGCAGATCGAGCGTGAGCTGGCGCTCATCGAAAAGCTCAAACTCCCCGGCTATTTTCTGATCGTCTGGGACATTGTGCAATTCTGCAAGCAGCACGACATCCTGGCGCAAGGGCGCGGCTCGGCGGCCAACAGCGCGGTTTGTTACGCGCTGGAAATTACGGCGGTGGATCCGGTGGGCATGGATCTGCTGTTCGAGCGCTTTCTTTCCGAGGAGCGCGGCGAGTGGCCGGATATCGATATCGACCTTCCCAGCGGCGATAAACGCGAGCGGGCCATCCAGTATGTTTACCAGCGCTTCGGAAAACTGGGCGCCGCCATGACGGCCAACGTCATTACTTATCGGGGTCGCTCCGCCGCGCGCGAAATCGGCAAGGCGCTGGGCTTCGAAGTCACCACCATCGAGCGGCTCACCGGGCTGATGCGCGCGTGGGAATGGAAAGACCCCAAGGACACCACGGCACGCCAGTTCCAGGAAGCCGGCTTCAACCTCGAAAATCCACGCGTGCGCAAATTTTTCGAGCTCTACCAGATGGCGCAGGACCTGCCGCGCCACCTGGGCCAGCATTCGGGCGGCATGGTGATCTGCCAGGGGCAACTGGATTCCGTGGTTCCGCTTGAGCCGGCCGCCATGCCCGGCCGCGTGGTGGTGCAGTGGGACAAGGAAGACTGCGCCGATATGGGGATCATCAAGGTGGATCTGCTGGGCCTGGGCATGATGGCGGTGATTGAAGAAACCCTCAAGCTGATTCCGGAAACATACGGCGAGACCGTGGACCTGGCGCGCCTGCCGCCGGACGACCCCGCGGTTTTCGAAGCGCTGCGGAAGGCCGACACCATCGGCATGTTCCAGGTGGAGAGCCGCGCGCAGATGTCGTCACTGCCGCGTATGAAGCCGGCGCGCTTTTACGACATCGTGGTGCAGGTGGCGCTCATTCGCCCGGGGCCGATCGTGGGCAAAATGGTGCACCCGTATCTCAACCGGCGGCAGGGCCGGGAAAAGCCGGACTGCCTGCATCCTCTGCTTGAGCCGGTGCTGCGGCGCACGCTGGGGGTGCCGCTGTTCCAGGAGCAATTGCTGAAGATGGCGATGATCGCGGCTGGCTTTACGGGCGGCCAGGCGGAAGAACTGCGGCGCGCCATGGGGTTCAAGCGGTCGGAAAAGCGCATGGGGGATATCGAAGTGAAACTGCGCGCGGGCATGGAGCGCAACGGCATCGCGGGCAAGGTGCAGGATACCATCGTACACTCCATTACGGCATTTGCGCTTTACGGTTTTCCGGAATCGCACGCGGCGAGTTTTGCGCTGCTGGCGTATGCCAGCGCGTATTTGAAGTGCCACTACCTGGCGGCGTTTACGTGCGCCATGTTGAACAACCAGCCCATGGGTTTTTATGCGCCGGCCATTTTAATCAAAGACGCGCAGCGGCACGGGTTGCGGGTGCTGCCGGTGGATGTGACGGAGTCGGAGTGGGCTTGCACGGTAACGCCGGCGGTCTTTGCCGCCGGTCTTTGCGGGTTCGGCCTAAAGACACCGGCGGCAGAGACCCCGCATCGGTCGGGTCTTAACGACGCCGGCGCTACCCGCCTGGGACTGCGCTACGCCCGCGGACTTCGTGAAGACGCCGCCAAAGCCCTCCTGCATGCCCGCGCCGCGCGCCCGTTCAGCAGCATCGACGACCTGGCGCTGCGCGTCCCGGAGCTGCGCAAGGACGAGATCAACCGCCTGGCTGAAATCGGCGCGCTGAACTCGCTCGATCGCATCCATCGCCGCGACGCTTTGTGGCAGGCACAGCGCGCCATTCTGCCGGTGGGGCCGCTGTTGGAGCATCTGGAAGAAACCGGGGCTTCGCCGCTCACACCCATGAACACGGAAGAGCGCCTGTGGGCCGATTACAGCGGCACGGGCCTGACCGTCGGCAAGCACCCCATGGCCTACCGCCGCGCGGAAATGCAGGTGCTGGGGGTAGTGCCCGCCATGCACCTGGCGCGGATTCCCAATGGCCGACTGGTGCGCATTGCCGGATCGGTGATCGTGCGGCAGCGCCCCGGCACCGCCAAGGGTTTCGTCTTCCTGAGCTTGGAGGATGAAACCGGCATCATGAACGCGATCGTCACGCCCGGCACGTTCGGCCGCTACAAATTCGAAGTGCTGGGCGAACGGTTTCTGATCATTGACGGCCCACTGCAGAATCTGGACGGAGTGATTTCAGTGAAGGCGGAGCACATCGAGGCGCTGCACGCGGGCGCGGCGGCGGAGTCGCACGATTTCCATTGAACTTAATCCCAGCTCAGAATAACCTTGCCGGAATTCGCCGAACTCATCACTTCGAAACCCTTCTCGAACTCCGTGTAATGATACCGGTGCGTGATTACCGGGCTGATGTCCAGGCCCGATTGCAGCATCACCGACATCTTGTACCAGGTCTCATACATCTCGCGCCCGTAGATGCCCTTGATGGTGAGCATGTTGAAGACCACGGTGCGCCAGTCGATTGACATATCTTCCGGCGGGATCCCCAACATCGCGATCCTGGCGCCGTGGCTCATGTTGGCCAGCATGTCGCGGAAACCGGAGGGATTGCCCGACATCTCGAGACCCACGTCGAAGCCCTCCGTCATTCCGAGTTGCTTCTGCACATCCGGCAGCTTCTGTTCGCGCACGTTCACCGCCAGCGTCACTCCCAGTTTTCTTGCCAGTTCCAGGCGGTATGGATTGATGTCCGTGATGACGGTGTAGCGCGCTCCGGCGTGCCGCGCCACGGCCGCGGCCATGATGCCGATGGGACCCGCGCCCGTGATCAGCACATCTTCGCCCAGCACCGGAAAAGAGAGGGCGGTGTGCACCGCGTTGCCGAAGGGGTCGAAAATGGCGGCGACATCCAGATCGACGCCATCGTGGTGGCGCCAGATGTTGGTCATGGGCAGCGCGATGTATTCGGCAAAGGCGCCGGGGCGGTTCACCCCGACCCCCATGGTGTGCGCGCACATGTGGCGGCGGCCCGCAAAGCAGTTCCGGCAGCGCCCGCAGACCACGTGACCTTCTCCGCTGACGATATCGCCGGGGAAAAAGTCGGCCACGTTCGAGCCAACTTCCTCGATCCGTCCCACGAACTCATGCCCGATCGCCATCGGCACGGGGATGGTCTTCTGCGCCCAATCGTCCCACTTGTAGATGTGAACGTCCGTGCCGCAGATGCCCGTCTTCAGCACCCTGATCAGCACGTCGTTGATGCCGATTTGCGGGACGTCCACGTCGCCCAGCCACAGGCCAGGCTCGCGCTTGCTCTTCACCAGTGCTTTCACTCTTCTACGATAACGTAGTGCGCCGTTCGCGCCGGAGAGTCGATCTTGGGGGGGGCCAATTCTGGCCGCTCCACTATCGATCCGCGAGCTTTCGTCCGGCGTCCAGGCTATCGAAATTCATGAGGGCATTGAACACCAAAAAATAACTGCCCTTGGTTTCCGCGCGCCAAAAGGGGTTGTCGGAGAATAGCACCACATGGCCTTCGCCGTAGGGCGAATCGAT
>Ga0209862_1000318_pt1 | contig 18384 bp, 13 predicted proteins | sample OrgsoiDNA_201061_FD_185809 | JGI IMG/M metagenome (GOLD analysis project Ga0209862, IMG submission 185809) | Permafrost soil microbial communities from the Arctic, to analyse light accelerated degradation of dissolved organic matter (DOM) -... | ecosystem: Environmental > Terrestrial > Soil >... | reverse complement strand
CGAGTTTTACTGGTCCGAGTTGATCGGGCTGGAAGTAGAGAATTTGCAAGGTGAGCACCTGGGGCGGGTGACTGACATGATGAGCAACGGTCCGCAGTCGATCTTGCGCATCAAGCCAGCAGCGGCCGCCGATGCGGATCCAGAGATCGTGGCGCAAGAGCGCCTGATTCCATTTGTCGACCAGTTCATCATCAAGGTGGACAAGGAAGCAAAGAAGATCACGGTCGACTGGGGCCTGGATTATTAATTCCATCCCTGTAAATGAGGTAAACGGTATAAACAGTTTCGGTGAGGCCGGCCATGCAATTTGACGTCGTGACCCTGTTCCCGGAAATGTTCACCGCGCTGACGCAGTCGGGTGTGACCCGGCGCGCCTTCGAACAGAATAAATGTGGCTTGTCGCTGTGGAATCCGCGTGATTTCACCACCGACAATCACCGCACCGTGGATGACCGCCCCTACGGCGGCGGCCCCGGCATGGTGATGCTGGCCAAGCCCCTGGAAGCGACGCTCAACGCCGCCAAGCAGCGCCAGGCCGATGCCGGTTTGCCGGTGCCGCGGGTGCTGTTCATGTCGCCTCAGGGCAAGCAATTGACGCATGCGCGCGTCGAGCAACTGAAAGCCGAGCCGGGTCTGGTGATCCTGTGCGGCCGCTACGAGGCGGTCGACCAGCGCCTGATCGACCGCTGCGTCGATGAGGAAATCAGCCTCGGCGATTTCGTGCTGTCCGGCGGCGAGCTGCCGGCGATGGCCTTGATGGACGCGGTGATCCGCCTGCTGCCGGGCGTGCTCAACACCGAGGCCTCGGCCGTCGAAGACAGCTTCGTCAACGGCCTGCTCGATTCGCCGCACTACACGCGGCCGGAAACGTATGAAGGGGTGGGCGTGCCGCCGGTGCTGATGGGCGGCAACCACGCCGAGATCATGAAATGGCGCCGCCAGCGCATGCTGGAGGCGACGGCGCGCAAGCGTCCCGATTTGCTGTCCAAGGCGCGCGAGCAAGGTTTGCTCACCAAGCAGGACGAAAAGTTTTTGGCGGGTTCGTAAATCCGCCGCATGCAGCAGCAGCACCGAGCGGCGCGCACATCTGTGGCGCCGCGTGTTTAACCCCATCCTCTACTGGGCGAGTGTCTGAACAGCACTCAATGCGCGCCAGCACGATGGTTTATGGAGTCTTAAAATGAATCTGATTCAACAACTCGAGCAAGAAGAAATCGCTCGCCTGGGCAAAACCATTCCTGATTTTGCACCTGGCGATACCGTGATCGTCAACGTTAACGTCGTCGAAGGTACGCGCAAGCGCGCCCAGGCGTACGAAGGCGTCGTCATCTCCCGTCGTAACCGTGGCCTGAACTCGAACTTCATCGTTCGCAAGATCTCGTCCGGCGAAGGCGTCGAGCGTACCTTCCAGCTGTACTCCCCGCTGATCGCTTCGATCGAAGTGAAACGCCGCGGTGACGTACGTCGCGCTAAACTGTACTACCTGCGTGAGCGTTCCGGTAAATCGGCACGTATCAAGGAAAAATTGCCTAACCGTCGCGTCGCAGCGAAAGCAAGCGCTTAATCGCGTTTGGGTTGGGATGGAAGGGGCGCCGCTGGTGCCCCTTTTTTGTTTGCGGAGAGTGTATATGGCCAAGCCCCTGTTCGATCCCCAACACTTGCCGGTCGACGCCATCGCCGGCGAAGCGGCCGTCGCGCCCGAGCGCCTGACGGCCGCCTGGCTGCGCGCGCGTTTCGCCGCCGCGCCGGGCGACTGGACGTCCGAGTCGCCGGAAGCGGGCATGAGCTTGCGGCCGGTGCCGACGCCGGCCTCGGTGCTGATCGCGCTGGTGCAGCGGCCCGAGGGCCTGACCCTGCTGCTGACCCAGCGCACCGCCCACCTGACCGACCACGCCGGCCAGATCAGCTTTCCCGGCGGCCGCGCCGAAGCCTACGATGTCGACGCCGTCGACACCGCGCTGCGCGAGTCGGAGGAGGAGATCGGCCTGGCGCGCCGCCACGTCGAGGTGCTGGGCTGCCTGCCGCACTATCTGACCAGCACCGGCTACTGCGTCACGCCGGTGGTCGCGCTGATCGCGCCGCCGTTCGAGCTGGCCGCCGACGCCTCCGAGGTGGCGGAAATTTTCGAGGTGCCGCTGGCCTTCCTGATGGACGGCGCCCACCACCAGCGCCAGTCCTTCACCGGTCCGAACGGACGCCGCTCTTTCTACGCCATGCCGTATGATCGCTACTACATCTGGGGCGCGACGGCGGGCATGCTGCGCAACCTTTTTCATTTCTTGCGGGCATAGCGTTTCGCTGCAATAAGTTTGATTCCGGCACTGCACTGCGCTATCGTAGCGGTTGCTGATTAAAAGGACGTTTGATGACATTTCTTTCCATACTCTGCGCGCTACTGATCGAACAACTCAAACCGTTGCGGGCAGACAATCCGATCTACGCCGAGATCAAAAGTCTGGCGTTGCGGATGGAGACCTGGTTCAATGCCGGCCACCCGCGCCACGGCCGCATGGGCTGGTTCCTGATGATGGCCATCCTGATGGTGCCGACGGCGCTGGTGTACGGCGTGCTGCGCCACTACAACCTGACCTACGCGGTGTTCGCCTGGAACGTGCTGATCGTCTACCTGACGCTGGGCTTCCGCCACTACAGCCACTATTTCACGTCGATCCAGCTGGCGCTCAACGCCGGCGACGAGGCCACCGCGCGCGCGCTGCTGGCCGAGTGGACCAAGCTCGACACGGTCGGCATGGAAAGCTCCGAAATCGCCCGCATCGCCGTTGAAAAATCCTTGGTCACCACGCACCGCAATGTGTTCGGCGTGTTCTTCTGGTTCCTGATGCCGCTGGGACCGGCATGCGCCGTCATGTACCGCGTGGCCGAGCACCTGGCGCGCGCCTGGAACGAACCCGAGCACATGCGCAACGAAGCCTTCGGCCAGTTCGCCGCGCGCGCGTTTTACTGGATAGACTGGATCCCGGTGCGCTTGACGGCGGTGGCCTTCGCCGTGGTCGGCAATTTCGAGGACGCCATCTACGCCTGGCGCAACTTCGCCGACCGCTGGTCCGACGAGGCCATCGGCATCATCCTGTCGGCCGGCGGCGGCGCGATGGGTGTGCGGCTGGGCACGCCGGCCGAAAACGCCGCCAAGGTGCTGCCGGTGGACGCCGCCACGGTCGACACCAGCGAGGACGAAGCGGACGTGCTGCCCGGCGAGGAGCCGAGCGTGCGTTCGCTGCAAAGCACCGTCGGCCTGGTCTGGCGCGCGCTGCTGCTGTGGATGATGTTGCTGCTGCTGTTGTCGGGCGCGGTCTGGCTGGGATAAGTTGCTGGCAAGCTTATTTTGGAAACATCGCCGACGCCGGCAAACAGGTCTACAATGACGCATAGCAGAAAAAGAGCCGCACTGGACTGGTGCGGCTCTGCACTGTTAGCGCTGTCTTTTCTAAAAATCCCTTTTAAATCAAGGTATTATATATTTAGGTCTTCTATAAGATATAATACCTAAGATCCGAAGCACAGGGATCAGCAAACCGGCGTGTTGCCGGTATCATCCACGCACACTTGTTACCCACAAGCAGCCTATGGCCGACTCAGATCAAATCAAGAAAGAACCGGCCGACGGTTTCAACGACGGGTTCTTCATTCTTGGCGTCACCGCCGATGGTCGACAGTTTCGTCCCAGCGACTGGGCCGAGCGCCTCTGCGGCGTGATGTCGGGCTTCCGCCCCGAAGGTTCATCGGGCGGCCGCAACGCCCACCTGCAATATTCCCCTTACGTTTGCCCGACGGTCGTCAATGGCGTCAAGTCGGTGGTGGTCAATGCCAAGCTGCGCGCGCTCGAACCGCTGGCCTACCACTTCGTGCTCGGCTTCGCCAAGGACAACGGCCTGCAAGTGGTCGACGCCTGCCCGATGCCCGACAGCGTCGCCAAGCCCTGAACTTCGGCCGGACTTCCGACAGCAACCGCAGCGTGACTGCGGTTTTTTTCGTCTGGATTTATTGCCGGGCGGCGGCGCGATCGCGCGCGAACAGGTATGCTGCACCTGTTCCCACGACATCATTGCCGATAAAACTATGAAAAAATCCGCCCGCCCATCGCGCGACGCCGCTGCGTTCGCTTCCACCGGTCTTGCTTTGCTCTTCTACGGCATGACATGGCTGGTGCCGTCGGTCGCGTGGGCGCAGGCTCTGCCGGCCGGCGTCGTCAAAGGCCCGGCGGTCGAGGGCATCACCGAATACCGCTTGCCGAACGGCCTGAAAGTGCTGCTGTTCCCGGACGCGTCGAAACCGACGGTGACCGTCAACGTCACTTACCTGGTCGGCTCGCGCCAGGAAAATTACGGCGAAACGGGCATGGCGCATTTGCTCGAACACATGATGTTCAAGGGCGCGCCCAAGCACCCCAACATCACCCGCGATTTCTCCGAGCGCGGCATGGAATTCAACGGCAGCACCACTTTCGACCGCACCAATTATTTCGAGGTCTTCCAGGCCGGCGGCGACAATTTGAAATGGGCGCTCGACATGGAGGCCGACCGCATGGTCCATTCCAAGGTCGCCCGCAAGGATCTCGATTCCGAAATGACGGTGGTGCGCAACGAGTTCGAGAGCGGCGAGAACAATCCTTTCGGCGTGCTGCTGAAGCGCATGCACAGCGTGGCCTACGACTGGCACGCCTACGGCCGCTCCACCATCGGCAATCGCAGCGACATCGAGAACGTCAAGATCGAGAACCTGCAGGCCTTCTACCGCACCTACTACCAGCCGGACAACGCGGTGCTGCTGGTGGCCGGCAAATTCGATGCGGCGCAGACGCTGGCGTGGATCGCCAAATCGTTCGGCGCGATCCCGAAACCCAGGCGCAGCCTGCCGCCGTTCTGGACCGTCGAACCGACGCAGGACGGCGAGCGCAGTTATATGGTGCGCCGCAAGGGCGACATCCAGATCGTCGCGCTGGGCTACCATGTACCGGCCGCGCTGCATGCCGATTCCGACCCGCTGGCCTTCGCCTCCGAGATCCTCGGCGCCACGCCGACCGGCCGATTGCACAAGGCATTGGTCGACAGCGGCATGGCGGCCGAGGTGTTCGCCTTCCCGCAGACCGGCTACGCGCCGGGACTGGAAGTCATCGGCGCCGTGGTCAAGGTCGGCCAGCCGATAGAGCCGGTGCGCGACGCGCTGATCGCCGCCGTCGAGAGCTTCGCGCAGACGCCGCCGACGGCCGAGGAAATGGAGCGCGTGCGCCGCAATGAAGCCAACAGCATCGAGAAGTCGCTCAACGATCCGCAGCAGGTCGGCGTGACGCTGTCGGAGCAGATCGCGCTGGGCGACTGGCGCTTGCTGTTCGACGGCCGCGACAAGCTGGCCGCGATCACGCCGCAGCAGGTGTCGGCGGCGGCCGCGCGTTATCTGAAACGCGACAACCGCACCGTCGGCATCTTCGAGCCGGACGACGCGCCGCAGCGCGCCGACATCACGCCGGCGCCGACGGTGGCCGAAGTGCTCAAGGATTTCAAGGGGAAGGCCGGCACGCTGACGTCGGAGGTGTTCGACCCGAGCCAGGCCAATATCGACCAGCGCACCGCCATCAGTACCATCGGCGGTTTGAAGGTGGCGCTGCTGAGCAAGAAGAACCGTGGCGAGGCGGTCTCGGTCGATTTGCAGCTGCATTGGGGCGACGAGAAAAACCTGTTCGACACCAGCACCGTGTCGGCGGCCGCGAACGAGATGCTGATGCGCGGCACCAGCAAATACAGCCGCGAGCAGCTGGCCGACGCGTTCTCGAAGCTGAAGATTTCAGGCAGCCCGTATCACTTCGACACGACGCGCGCGAATCTCGACGAGGCGCTGCGCCTGGTCGCGCATGTGCTGAAAGAAGCCAGTTTCCCGGCCGACGAATTCGAGCAGATGCGCCAGCAATGGCTGGTCGGACTGGAAGCGACGCGCAACGAGCCGCAGGACGTGGCCATGCGCGCGCTCGACGAATACTTCGACCACTATCCGAAAGGCGATCCGCGCGCGGTGATGACGCTGGATGAACAGATCGCGGCCGTGAAGGCGCTCAAGCGCGAGGACGTGATCGCGTTCCACCAGAAATTCTACGGCGCTTCGCACGGCGAGTTGTCCATCGTCGGCGACTTCGATGCGGCGGCTACCAGCAAGGTGATAGCCGAAACGCTGGGTCACTGGGACAGCCACGCGGACTATGCTCCGCTCAAGAACACCAATGCCGATAAGGCGCCGTTGCAAAAGTCCATCAACACGCCGGACAAGGAAAACGGTTTTTACACGGCGCGCGTGAACCTCGATTTGCAGGTGGACGACGCCGACTATCCGGCGCTGCAACTGGCCAACTACATCTTCGGCGACGGCGGTTTGAAGTCGCGGCTGATGGACCGCATCCGCCAGAAGGATGGCTTGTCGTATGGCGGCGGCACGTCGCTGCGCGGCGGCGAGATCGACCGCGCTGGTGACTTCAGCATCAGCGCCATCGCCGCGCCGCAGAATCTGCACAAGCTGCAAGCGGCGATCCACGAGGAGCTGGCGCGCGCGCTGAAGGATGGTTTCACGGCCGCCGAACTGGCGGGCGCCAAATCGGGCATGCTGCAAGAGCGCCAGCAGAACCGCGCCAAGGACAATGTGGTGGCGAACGGCTGGTCCCACAATCTGTATCTGGGCCGGACCTACGCGTGGAGCCAGGCGTTCGAGGACAAGCTGAGGGCGGCCACGCTGGCGCAGGTCAACGCGGCCTTCCGCAAGATGGTCGATCCGGCCAAACTGAGCGTGGTGATGGCGGGCGATGAGGCCAAGGCCGCCGGAAAGTAAAGCGCGTTAAGCCGGAGTATTTTGAAACGCGGTTTGATGAAATCGAAACCGAAGTGCGGCAAGTGATGTGACAGTACGGTTGCTGATGTATGAGTCCGCACACATCGACCTTCATCGAATCCATGAAATTCTCAAAAAGTAAGTGGCTGACCTATACTTTTTTTGTCGGCTTGATTCCGGTATTCACCAGGCTGCTCGCTTGGGCAATTACCCACGCCGGGGCCGTATCGCCTTTGGCGGCGTCCGATTTCGTGTACTTCGGACTGGTACTGCATATATCGATCATCAATGAACTGGAATATCTTTCGTCGGCAGAGCTTGCTTGGAAGACCACTCAAAATGGGCTATCTTTAATATTCATCACGCTCTATGGCGCACTTTATGCAATGGCTATTCTTGGAGAGAGAAACGTCGGCTTGGTCGATGCTGTGGTTGCATTGAAAATTAGTATTATTTTTGCCGTAGCATCAATTTCCTTAAGTCTGACGACGTTTCATCATCTTTCGAAGTTGGGGTAAAAATGCTGAATAATCTACTGTATGCCATGGGAGCATTTGGTGCCGCGCTTGGCATTGGCGGTACGATATGGTCACTGTTATATACAAGAAAAGAATTCCGCAAGAGAATGCGAGAGCCTGAAAAACTTAACGATTTCCGGTGAAGCCTCTTGATGCACTGGCATCTCAGCTCGTGCTCAGTTCCGCCACAAAATCATACATATCGCCGCGGAAGTAGGAGCGGCAGAATTCCACTGCGCGGCCGTCGCGCAAAAATCCCAAGCGTTCAACCTGCAGGCCCGCATCGCCTTCGTGCGCCTGCAGCAGCGTGGCCTGCTCGGCGTTGAGCAGCAGCGCGCTCAGCCGCTGCAAGGCGCGCACCGGCCGGTTGCCGGCCAGCTCCAGCGCGTCGTACATCGACACCTGCACCGCGTCCAGCGATGGCAGGCAGGATGCGACGATGGTCGCGTATTCCAGGCACATCGGCACATCGTCCGCATAGCGTATCCGGTTGAAGCGGTAGACCGGCGCGCCGGGACTGAGCCGCAGCCGCAGGGCCTCCTCCGGACTGACCGTGCCCTCCGACCGTTTCAGCCAGACGCTGCGCGGATTGCGTCCGCGCGCCCGCATGTCCTCGGAAAACGAAGTCAGCTTGGCGAAGTTCTTTTCGATGCGTGTGTTGATGAAGTTGCCCGAACCGGGCCGGCGCACCAGCAGGCCTTCGTCGACCAGTCCATCGATGGCCTTGCGCACCGTGATGCGCGACACCGACAGGTCGGTCGCCAGCTGGCGTTCGGCCGGCAGCGCCTCCTCGGGGCCGAACAGGTGCTGGTCGATGGCCGCGCGCAACGCCCGCTGCAACTGCTGGTACAGGGGCAGGCTGCTGTTGTCCGCCACGTTCTGCATAAGCTGCGCTAGCGTCGTCATACGGTGCTGGTCTCCCGCCGCCGGCCGCCGCTGACAGGCGGCTGGTTGCTATGTGGTCTGTGATGTGGTCTGCGATGTTGCTAAGTGGATAGTACCTGACGCCGGATAATACCAAAAAAATACCACAGTACATAAAAATCAACTTGTTTTTGCGCAAAGCTTGCGCTCTCCCTCTGTGATAGCGCTAACCATGGGCCGAAATGCTTGAAGTGGTCTGTGTTCTCCATACAACATGTGAAAAAAATATGAAAATTGGTAGTGTTCTGGTATTGGGTGGGGGTATATTGGCGTTGGATTGGTTTTGTAAGTGGTTGCATAGAAGGATGGTCGGGGTTGCGGCGAGCGGCTCCCGGCCTAAGTCCGGCATCAATTGATTCATTCGACGGCTTTCGATTTAAAGCCTACATCAAGGGGGAGTACATGAAGCGCAATTTTTCAGGTAGCAAAGAGATGCCACGCAATGCCGTCGTCCGTCTGACGCCGATTGCAGCGGCCGCCGGCCTGCTGGTGCTCAGCGCCAGCTATTCGGCGATGGCCCAGGACGCGACCGTCACCAGCAAGGACGCCAAGGCCGACGAACCACAAACCGTGCAGGTGCAAGGCATCCGCGCCGCCCTGCAGCAATCGTTGACCCAGAAGAAAAACGCCGACTCCCACGTCGAGGTCATCACGGCCGAAGACATCGGCAAGATGCCGGACAAGAACGTCGCCGATTCGCTCGAGCGCGTCCCTGGCGTCACCGTCAGCAACGCCGGCGCCTCCGAAGGCGGCTTCGATGAAAACGACCGCGTCTCGATGCGCGGCACCAACTCCAACCTGACCCAGACCCTGATCAACGGCCACAACGTCGCCTCCGGCGACTGGTTCGTGCTGAACCAGACCACGCAGGTCGGCCGCAGCGTCAGCTACACGCTGGTGCCGTCGGAACTGGTCGGCTCGGTGGTTGTCCACAAGAGCTCGGAAGCCAACCTGGTCGAAGGCGGCGTGGCCGGCTCGGTCGACATCATCACCCGCAAGCCGCTGGAATTCCACGAGCAGGTGACGGCCGAAGCCTCGCTGGGCGCGGTCTACGCCGACCTGCCGAAGAAGACCGATCCGCAATTCTCGGCCCTGGTCAACTGGAAGAATGACGCCAACACCTTCGGCGCCTTGCTGCAAGTGTTCTCCGAAACCCGCCACCTGCGCCGCGACGGCGTCGAAGTGCTGGGCTATCAGCAAATCAGCCCGACCAGCCCGATGGCCATCGCCCATCCCGACCTGTCCGGCGCCTACTATCCGGGCTTCATCGGCGCGGCGCTGTTCGAACAGGAACGCAAACGCCAGGGCGGCCTGCTGGACCTGGAATTCAAGCCCAACCGCGACTTCACCTTCGACGTGAGCGGCTTCAGCTCCAAGCTCGACGCCTCCAACGTCAACGACAACTACCTGCTCAACGGCGGCAACATCATCAACTCGGGCAACGGCCAGGCGCCGCTGCCGGGCTACACCGTCACCACCACCAACGGCGTCAAAACGCTGACCGGCGCGACCTTCGCACCGGTGGCCGGCACCCAGTACAACGAGTACGACCAGATCTCGCGTCCGGGCGAAAAAGCCACTTCCAACTTCATCTCGATCGACGGCAAATGGCGCGCCACCGACGCGCTGACCATCAAGGGCCAGGCCGGCACCTCGAAGGGCGACGGCGAAACGCCCAACCAGGACGTCATCGCCTGGAACGGCGCCACCGGCACCGGCGCGGCCTACCAGTTCAACGGCGTCGGCTCGGCACCTAGCTTCACCTTCAACAACAACCCGGCCGCGTCGCCAGGCACCACCAAGAACGCCGACGGCACCGTCAACTCGGGCTTCGGCTGGATGTTCGGCGACCAGAACATCGACGTCAAGGACAAGGAGCAATGGGGCCAGCTGGACGGCGACTTCCAGCTGACGGCCGGTCCGGTCAACCTGATCAAGTTCGGCGTGCGCGCCGCCGACCATGACCGCAGCTCCAACGGCGTGGTCGGCCAGGGGCCGCTGGCAGGCGCCGGCACCGGCCCATTCGCCGCGGCGGGCGGCAATTATCCGGGCAACTTCGGCAGCGGCCTGGGCGGCAATATCCCGCAGGGCATCTTCTACTACACGCCGGACCAGCTGGCCGCTTTCGCCGCGCAGTACGCCAACCGCGCCACCGACGGCAGCCGCGAAGACTGGCAACAGGAGTTCACGCTCAACGAGAAGACCCGCGCCGGCTACGCGCAGGCCAACTTCGACGGCGAAGGCTGGGGCGGTAACGTCGGCGTGCGCTACGTGCAGACCAAGGAACACGCGATCAGCAACGTCGGCGTGCAGTCGACCACCCCGGGCGCGATCACCAAGTCGGCCTTCGGTCCCTTCCTGCCGACCACCACCGACCACACCTACAACGACTGGCTGCCTAGCGCGAACTTGAAGTTCGACCTGCGCGACGATCTGGTGCTGCGCTTCGCCTTGAACAAGACCATGACGCGTCCGGACTTCTCGTCGCTGGTCGGCACCTACTCGCTGACGCCACCGCCGAACACCAACGATCCGACCTCGATCGGTTCGGGCACCGGCGGCAATCCCGACCTGAAGCCCGTGCGCTCGACCAACTTCGACACCTCGCTCGAATACTACTTCGCGCCGCACTCGCTGGTCTCGGCATCGCTGTACTACATGGACCTGACCAACTACATCGGCCAGGGTACCCGCACCATCAGCGCGGTGACCAACAACATCGTCACCAACGCGCTGTACAACGCACAGTACCTGGTCTCCTCGCCGATCAACAGCACCGGCAAGGTCAAGGGTCTGGAACTGTACTATCAGCAGCCGTTCTTCACCTACTTCGGCGTCCAGGCCACCGGCACGCTGACCGACGCGGTCGACGACAGCGGCGCCAAGGTGCTCGGTTCGTCGAAGAAGGTCGCCAACATCAGCGCCTACTACGAGGATGAAAAGTACAACGCCCGCATCACCTACGGCTATCGTTCCGAAGCCTACGTTGGTCTGGACCGCGGTACCGAGTTCAATCAGGAAGGCGGCAGCGACGTCAATGCCTCCTTCGGCTACCAGATCACCAAGAAAATCAGCCTGGCACTGGACATCCGCAACCTGAACAATCCTAAGCTGAAGTACTACGCCTTGAACGAAGACCAGCCACGTTCGATCTACGAGAACGGCCGCCAGTTCTTCCTGACGATGCGCATGAAGTACTAAGATGCACGCGGCCCGGCGCTCCCAGAATGCCGGGCCGCCGCATCGCATCTGTGGTTAGAATGACGGTGCCGTTTCACCGTCATTTTTTTATGCCGAGCGCCTATTATGAATACACCGACACCGCAGTCCCGGCCAATCCGCGTATGGCATGACGTCGACGCGCGCGTGTTCCGCGAGGAGATCCTCAGCCAACACCAGCCGGCCGTGCTGCGCGGCGTGGTGCGCGACTGGCCCGTCGTGCGGCAGGCCTTGCGCTCGCCGCAGCACGTCTGCGCTTACCTGAAACAGTTCGACAGCGGCGTCGACGTCAACGCCATCATGACGCCGCCCGACGCGCAGGGACTGGTCAGCTACCGCGACGACATGAGCGGCTTCACCTTCGTGCGCAACCGACTGCCGATATCGGCCATCATCGACCAGCTGCTGCGCTATCTGGGCGGCGGCGACCGCGCCCCATGCGTGGCCGCGCAAAGCGCCCTGATCTCCGAATGCCTGCCCGGCTTCCTGGGCGAGAACGTGCTGCCGCTGCTGGACGCGGCGGTGCTGCCGCGCATCTGGCTGGGCAACCGCATCACCGTGCCGGCCCACTTCGACGAGGCGCACAACATCGCCGCCTGCGTCAGCGGCAGGCGGCGCTTCACGCTGTTCCCGCCGGAGCAGGTGGAAAATTTGTATGTCGGCCCGCTCGATTACACGCCGGCCGGCGCACCGATCAGCATGGCCTCGCGTGCGCGGCCGGACTTCGACAAATATCCGCGCTACCGCGACGCGCTGGCGGCCTCGCTGTCGGCCGAGCTGGAGCCGGGCGACGCGATTTATATCCCGGCCATCTGGTGGCACCAGGTGGAATCGGTGGGGCAGTTGAATATCCTGATCAATTACTGGTGGGGCGGTTCGATCGGCGTCAACGACCGCAGCATCTCGCCGACCAACGCGTTGATGCACTGCCTGGTCAACATGAAGGACCTGAGTCCCGACGTGCGGCTGGCGTGGAAGGCGATCTTCGAGCACTTCGTTTTCAATCCCGATCCGCAGCGGCTGGACCACATACCCGAAGCGCGCCGCGGCGTGCTCGATGCACTGTCGCCGGACGCGCTGCGGCGCATCAAGGACGTGCTGATCGCGCAGCTCCAACAATAAAGAAAGCCTTATGACTACACGCTACCCGCGCCGCGCGGCCACGCTTGCACCGTTGGCCGCTGCCATCGCCATCGCCTTGAGCGCGCTGGCGATTCCATCTTCGTGCGCGAGCGCGGCCGAAGGCCTGGCGCCCGTTACCGCCGACGCCGCGCCGGCGCGCGAAATCGTCGGCTACTATCCGGGCTGGAAAACGGCCGCCTTTCCGGCCGACGCCGCGCATATCGACGCGACGCAGTTGACGGTGGTGCTGTTCGCCTTCCTCGACACCTGCTGGAACGGCCATCACGGCAATCCGAATCCGGCTGCCGGCGTGGTCGATGTCTGCCACGACGCGAGCGGCGCCGCGACATCGCCTGACGGCGCGCTGGTATTCGGCGACGCCGCGCACGACGGCGCCACCTTGCACGCGTTGGCCGCGCTTAAACAAGGCAATCCGAAACTGCGCGTGTTCGCGTCGGTCGGCGGCTGGAACTGGTCGAACCAGTTTTCGAATCTGGCCGCGACGCCGTCCGCGCGCGCCACGTTCGCGGCGTCGGCGCTGGCGCTGCTGCGCCGCTACCAGCTTGACGGCATCGACATCGACTGGGAATATCCCACCGCCGCCGGCGTGCCCTGCACGGCGGGGCAGGTCTGCGAGCGTGCCGACGACAAGCAGAATTACGTCACGCTGGCGCGCGAGCTGCGCGGCGCGTTCGACGCCGCCGGCCGCGTCGACGGCAAGCATTACGCCATCACCATCGCCTCCGGCGCCACCGATAAATTCATCAAGGACCCCAACGGCAGCAGCAGCTGGTTGGCGCGGTTGGCCGCCAGCCTCGATTGGATCAACCTGATGGCCTACGATTACCACATGCCGTGGGACGCGCGCAACGGCCACCTGGCCGCGCTGAACGGCGACAGCAAGGACCCGGCCTACGCCAGCGGCTACGACGATGCCAGCGCCGTGCGGCGCTACCGCGACGCCGGCGTGGCGACGGACCAGCTGGTGCTGGGCGTGCCGTTCTACGGCTACGGCTGGAAAGCCTGCCCGGCCGGCGCCGACGCCGACGGCCTGTATCAGCAATGCGGCGGCGCGGACAACGGCGGCGTCGACGGCAGTCCCTCGTATCCCTTCGGGCATCTGCTTAACGCAGGTCTGTTGCAAAAAGGGCCGGGCGGCGACTACGACGTGGGCGGCCGTGGCTACCGGCGCTACTGGAGCCAGGCCGCGCAGTCGCCGTATTTGTACAACCCGGCCACGCAGGTGTTCATCAGCTATGAAGACCAGGCCTCGCTGCGCGAGAAGAGCCGCTACATCAAGGCGCAAGGGCTGCGCGGCGCGATGTTCTGGGAATTGAGCGGCGACAGCGACCATGCGCTCGGCACGGTGCTGGCCAGGGAACTGGTGCCATAAATAAAAAAGCCGAACGGCGCAAACCGTTCGGCTTTTGCGACCGGCGCCGATGAACTGGCGCCGTTTTTTCAGATACTTATTCCGCCGCAGGCAGCGCGGCGTTGGCGTCGCGGTTGATCCAGAAGATCCAGTAGCGCGCCAGGTCGCCGCGGCCGTCGGCCGGGTTGACCGCTTGCAGCGTCTTGATGGCCTCGTCCTTGCGGCCGGCCAGCGCGTAGGCGTAGCCGAGGCGCAGCTTGGCGTCTTCCGGATTTTTCGCCACGCCCTTGGCTATCCCTTTTTGCATCAGGTCCAGGCCCTTGTCGAATTGATCCATCGTCACGTAGGCGTAGCCCAGGTTGACCAGGCCGATGCCGTCCTTCGACTTCATCGCCGGCGCTTCGCCAGCGCCGATGTTCTTCGCATCGTCGGCCGCGCCCTTGTCGGCCTGCGCGCGCAGTTTTTTCTGTGCGGCGTTGTCCTTGGCGTCGCCCTTGCCCAGCAGGCCGGCCTTGTCGGCCGCGTCCAGCGCCTTTTTCGCCTCGGTGTAGAAGCCGCCGGCCAGCGCGAGTTCGGCCACATCGCTGTAGTCTTCCACTTCGAGCTTTTGCACGGCGACCATCTGCAGGCGGCGCGTGTCCAGCGTCAGGCGGTTCGCATAATTCGGCCGGCCCTGGCTCTTGCTGAGCAGGTGCGACCAGAACGAATCGGTCGGATAGTATTTGACGGTCAGCTCGATCGACTGCATGTAGGCCGCGTCGTCCTTGCCCTTGGTGCCGATGTTACCGAGCAGCTGCAGGTCCTCGGCGGACGGCTTCTTGCCGGCCGCTTCGGCGGCGGCGATGTCTTTTTGGATTTCGGTTTTGGCGGTGGCGTAGTCGCCCTTGAAGAAGTAGGCGCGCAGCAGCGTCGAACGGACGCTGACCATGTCGCCGGTGTCGGTCTGGTACTTCAGCAGCGTGGCGATGGCGTTGTCGTAGTCCGAGGCCGCGTAGTAGGTGCTGCCCAGCGCCTTGATGAATTCCTTTTGCTGCGCCGGTTCCAGCCTGCCGGAGGCGATCACCGCCTTCAACGCCGGGATGGTGATGGCGTTGTTCTTGCTGACGGAGCCGAGCGAGACGCGCATGCGGTCCAGCACGAACTGCTCATACGGCGTGATGGCCGGCATGGCCTGGGCCTGGTCCAGGCGGCTCTGCACTTCGGTGAAATTCTTCGCCGCCATCAGGTCCTTGATCTGGGCCGGGTCGATCAGCTTGTAGATTTCCGGACGCACCGTGTCGGGTTTCGGCGCGGCGGCCGGCGCTGGCGCGGGATCGGCGGCGTAGGCGCTCGACAGGCCGGTCACGGCCGGCGCGATGGTGAGGCCGAGGGTGGCCAAGATCAGGCTAAGACGAGCGAGACGGAATTGGGACATGGATGATCCTTCAATCAAAGACAAAAAGACGCGCGGCGGTTGCCCGTCGCATCGTCGCTGGATGGCTGCGAATTCATGGAATCCGCCAGCGCGCACATTCTGCCACTCCTGACGGCGCAGGAAAAGGCCGGGCACATCGGCGAAGCCCGTATATTGTCACATAAAGCGCGCTGCGGCGCGATATTCAGCGGTGCGATGCAGCATCGCGGCGCGCTTGCGGCGGCACGCGCGAACCGCGCATGGACCCGTCCAGCGCACGATCAGGCGCGCGGCAGGGCGCGGCCGGCGGCGTTGAACAGCAGGCAGCGCTGCGCCGGCAGGTACAGCGTGGCGCTGCTGCCGGCCAGCGGCGGTGCGCCGTCGAGCGGCTGGCGCAGCGCGATCATGTCGGGCAGGTCGGCCAGCGTGCTGTAGACGATGGCGACGTCGCCCAGGTATTCAACGTGGCCGCAGCAGACTTCGATTTCGTTGGCGCCCGGCGTGCCGCCGGGTTCCGCTGCGCGCAGCACGATATGCTCGGCGCGGATGCCCAGCGTGACCTGGTCGCCTGGCTGCACGGTATCGCCGTCGGCCGCCGCATGGGCTTCGACGTCGACCAGCGCGCCGCCGGGCAGCCGCACGCCGACGCGGCCCGCCGCCAGCGTCGCCACGACACCGGGAATAAAATTCATCTTCGGCGTGCCGAGGAAGCCGGCCACGAACAGATTACCCGGATTGTTATACAGCTCGAACGGCGTGCCGACCTGCTCGATGCGGCCGCCGTTGAAGACCACGATGCGCTGGCCCAGCGTCATCGCCTCGACCTGGTCGTGCGTCACGTAGATCATCGTCGTCTTCAGCTCTTTATGCAGACGGCTGATCTCCACGCGCATCTGCACGCGCAGGCTGGCGTCGAGGTTCGACAGCGGTTCGTCGAACAGGAACAGCTCCGGCTTGCGCACGATGGCGCGGCCGATCGCCACGCGCTGGCGCTGGCCGCCCGACAGCTCCTTCGGCTTGCGCTTGAGGAGTGGCGCGATCTGCAAAATCGCCGCCGCGCGTTCGACAGCCGCCTGCACCTGCGCGCTGGACTGGCCCGACAGCTTGAGCGCGAACGCCATGTTTTCGTACACCGTCATGTGCGGATACAGCGCGTACGATTGGAACACCATCGCCAGCTTGCGCTGGGCAGGGGCGATGTCGTTGGCCAGCCGGCCGCCGATGTGCAGCTCGCCGCCGCTGATGGTTTCCAGTCCAGCGATCATGCGCAGCAGCGTCGATTTGCCGCAGCCGGACGGTCCGACGAAGACCACGAATTCGCCATCGGCGACATCGAGGTCGACGCCGTGGATGACGGTTTGCTTGTCGTCGTAATGCTTGACGAGATTCTTGAGTGTGACCTGGGCCATGCGATTCCTGTGCTGTCTATGAGGGGCGTGAAATCAGCCGGCGGCCGTTGTCGCCGTGGGCGCTTCGACGGCCGCTTCCTGTTCGCGCGCGCTCATTGGAATGAACTGCGACAGCAGCGCCACCGGAATCGCGCTGGCCATCACCCAGATGAAGAAGTGCTTGTAGCCGAGCGCGATCTGGATGTCGCCGCTGACCCACTTGAACAGCACCAGCCCCAGTTGCATGATGCCGGTCGAGAAAGCATAGTGCGCCGTCTGATATTTTCCCGGCGCGACCACCTGCATCATGTACAGAATCAGGCCGACGAAACCGAAGCCGTAGCCGAACATCTCTACGCTCAGCGCGGCGCCGATGGCGGTCAAATCGGTAGGCTGCCAGTTCGACAAATAATAGAACACGAAGTTGGGCAGGTTGACCGCGAGGATCAACCACAGTATGGCGCGCTTCAGATTGAGCCACGACGTGAAGTAGCCGCCGGCGATGCTGCCGACGACAAACGCCACGGTGCCGACGGTGCCATAGACGGCGCCCACTTCGGCCGTCGTCAGACCGAGGCCGCCGAGGTTGCGTGCCTCGCGCAGGAACAGCGGGCCGATGGTCTGCACCTGCGCCTCGCCGGCACGGAACAAAATGATGAACAGGATCGACACCCAGATGCCGGGCTTCTTGAAGTAATCGATGAACACTTCCAGCAGCGTGCCGGCGATGGCGCCGACGGTGGTGTCGACGCTGACGGCGTTCTTCGCCAGCGGCAGCGACCAGCTGTTATAGGCTGCCAGGCCGACCATGATCGCCGCCAGCAGGCAGAAACAGATGGTCCATGCCGGCACCACGCCGATGGTTTTTTCCAGCGAGCCGGCCAGCAGCATCAAGCCGCCGGTGGCGATGAATTTTCCGGCGTTGAAGAAGGTGCCGGTCCAGCCGGCGTATTCGGCCTGCTCCTTGTCGGACAGGCTGGTGATGTACAAGCCGTCGCACGCGATATCGTGCGTGGCCGAGGCGATGGCCACCAAGGCCAGCACGGCGATGCAGGCCGCGAACCAGAACGGCGTATGCAGCGCCAGCGCGACCAGTCCGAGGCTGATGCCGCCCAACAGCTGGAACGCGACGACAACGATTTTTTTGCTGCTGGCCAGTTCCAAAAAGGGACTCCACAGCGGCTTGAACACCCAGGCCGCGCCGATGGCGGCGGTCCAGTGGGCGATGTCGTCGTTGGCCACGCCCATGCTCTTCAACATCTGCGCGGCGACGATGGCCACCGCGAAGAACGGCAGTCCCTGCGCGAAGTACAAGCTGGGAACCCACAGCTTGGGACTGCGTATCGCTTTATGTTCTTGCTCCATGCTGCGTCTCTCCGTGTGCTTTTATGTTTATATTTTTATTCGAAGCCCGGCACCGGCACGCGGCCGGCCGCTTGCAGCTCGTTCGACAGCCAGGCGTTGACGGCGTCCAGCGCCGGCGTGGCGAAGCCGTAGGTCATCAGCGCGGGCGCATCGATATCGAGCGCCTGATACGGATTCCACAGCGCCAGATGCAGGTCCGGTTTCCAGTTGGCGCGCGCGTGGGCGCCGTAGCGCAGTCGCGAGGTCGACGCCAGT
>Ga0209862_1000311_pt1 | contig 18579 bp, 15 predicted proteins | sample OrgsoiDNA_201061_FD_185809 | JGI IMG/M metagenome (GOLD analysis project Ga0209862, IMG submission 185809) | Permafrost soil microbial communities from the Arctic, to analyse light accelerated degradation of dissolved organic matter (DOM) -... | ecosystem: Environmental > Terrestrial > Soil >... | reverse complement strand
TCATACCACGCCAAGCCGTGCCGCGCGGACGTGGGATGCGCATGGTGGTTGTTGTGCCAGCCCTCGCCAAAGCTGATGGCGGCCACCCACCAGTTGTTCCGCGAACCGTCGCGCGTGGCAAAGCGGCGCCCGCCCCACATGTGCGTGGCCGAGTTCACCAGCCACGTGGCATGCAGCCCCACCACCACACGCAGGCAGATGCCCCACAGCATCAGCGGCAGCCCGCCGATACCGAGCAGCGCTAGGCCGAGCACCGTGCCGGGAATCCAATGATAGTCGTTCAGCCAAACGTAGAAGGGATGCCTGGCCAGATCGGGCGCGTACTTCGACATCAGTTTGGTGTTGTTGTGATTGGTCTCGCCGAAGAGAATCCAGCCTACGTGCGACCAGAACGCGCCGTCGTTGGGCGAGTGCGGGTCGCCGGGCAGATCCGAATATTGATGGTGCAGACGATGGGTCGCCACCCAGAAAATCGGCCCGCCTTCCAACGTCAGGCTGCCGCAAAGCGCGAAGAAGTATTCCAGCCACAGCGGCACTTTGTAAGACCGGTGCGTGTGCAGGCGATGGTAGCCCATGCTGATGCCGAGGCCGGTGGCCACATAGTAAAGGATGGCCGCAACCGCGAGGTTCCGCCAACTGAACATGAACAGGGCCGCCACCGCCCCGATATGGAAAAGGGCCAAAATGATGGCAGTAAACCAGTTGACTCCGATGCGTTTGGAGATCGCGACGACTCTTTGCTTCACAGCTCCCCCTGTTGGTGTTACATCTTAAAACTAACAATACCGGGGCTGGCGGTGTGTAAGACTTGTGTAATTTCAATGGCTTCCGAGGTAAATGTCGTGAATGCGGATCAGCCCCAGCGCGCGCCCGGCGGCATCCACTACGGGCAAAACCGAGATCTGCGACGGCCGCCGTTCCATCAGTTCCAGCGCCTCGCCCAGGCTGGCCTCGGGATTGATCGTGACGGGCGTGGCGGTCATGGCGTCCGACGCATGCAGGCCGCGAATATCGTCGTGCTTGGCCAGCGCGCGCCTCAGGTCGCCGTCGGTGAGGAAGCCCGCGAGCGTGCCATCGGCCGCCACCACGCAGGCCCCGCCCATGGGCCGGCGCGTCATGGCGACGATCACTTCCTTGAGCGACGCGTCCGGCGCCACGAAGGCCACGTCCTGGCCGCTGTGCATGGCCTCGCTCACCCTCAACGCCAGGTTGCGGCCAAGCTGCCCGCCCGGGTGAAAGCGGCCGAAATCCTGGGGCGTGAAACGGCGAGCGCACATCAGCGCGATGGCCAGGGCGTGCCCCACGGCCAGCGCCGTCACCGCACTGGCCGTGGGCGCAAGGTTGTGGGGATCGGCCTCGCGTTCCACCGAGGCATCCAGCAGCACATCCACCTGCGCGGCCAGCGGCGATGCTGAGTTGCCCAGAATGCCGATTAACGGAGATTGAAACTGGCGCAGCAGAGGCGCCAGCGCCAGCAGTTCGGCGGAGGCGCCGTTCTTCGAAATGAGGATCGTACGGTCACCCGGCGTATAGATGCCCAGGTCGCCGTGGACCGCCTCGGCGGGATGCAGGAACACCGCCGCGGTGCCCGTGCTGCACAGCGTCGCCACGATGGTGCGTGCGATGTGCCCGGACTTGCCGATCCCGGTGACTACCACTTTGCCCGGATGCGCCAGAATCAGGTCCACCGCGCGGATCAGTTCGCCATCCAACCGGCAGGCCGCGCGCGCCACCGATGCGGCTTCCATTTCCATGGCGGCCCGCGCGGCCGCGAGCCACTCCTGTTTAGCGTTGGTAGCTGGCAAAGGCCAGTATATCAACGCCGTGATTAGGGCCGTTCAGGGTTTAACACCGGCAACCGCTCCAATATCGCAACATCACATAAGGTCCGGTCTGAAGCCACTAAAGGGCGGCCACTCAGAATCGGTCCTTGCGATGGGCTATGACCGCCTCAGCCCAAGAGCTCTTGTCCTTAGACGTAATAGCCCGGACCTCATCGAGAGTCGGAATACGATCCAGGTCCGCGACCTCTTCTTTGAGCCTCGCCATGTACTCGAGGTCCAAGTGCGCACGCAACGGATCATCGGAAACATCGGCGACCGTCACCGTGACCCGCTGGTGCTCGTCCAAATTGAGCGGCTCCAGCGGCCGGAGCACCCCATTCTCGTATACGGCCTCTAGCTGCTTGCTCACGACATCCTCATTTTACGCTATGTCTGTCCGGCTCTTCCGGACGCTTATTCTTCGCGTATGCCGATGGGCTTGTTTGGTGAGGTTAATACTCAGACGGAGTAGCGCTCTTCCTTCCACGGATCGCCGCGCATGTGGTAGCCGTTCGATTCCCAAAAACCCGGCTGGTCTTGCTCGGTGAGTTCCACGCCGGCTACCCATTTCGCGCTCTTCCAGGCGTAAAGCCTGGGCACAATCAGACGGGCGGGGCCGCCGTGTTCTCCCGAAATTGCATCGCCGTCGTGCAAAAATGCCACCAGCGCGTCTTCGGAAAGGAAGTCTTCAAGCGGCAGGTTGGTGGTCCAGCCCCGGTCGTATCCGTGGACGGTGACAAACCGCGCTTCGGGTTTAGCGCCGCCGGCGCGCTGCACCAACTCGCGAGTGGTGACTCCTTCCCAAAGATTGCCGAGGCGCGACCATCGGGTCACGCAATGAAAGTCCGCGAACACCTTGACTCGCGGCAGGAGTTGAAATTCTTTCCAGTCCCACTCCGCAGCCAGTCCTACCAGCCCGGCCAGGCGGAATCGCCAACGGTCGAAATCGATCACCGGAGGGCCGCTGGCATCGAGTACGGGCCATTTCCGGGTACGCGATTGGCCAGGCGGAATCCGATGGGGACGCCGCGTATCCAAGCTGACGACTACTTCCGGCGGAAGGCCGTCGGCGGAGGGGATCTCGTCACCCTGATTCTGATTACGGTCCATTCCGAACATAACGGCAGGATAACCTGAAACAACAGTGTTTTTTTTGTGCCCGAAAGGACTTTTGCTCCTTGCGCCTTCCGAAATATGCGCCATAATACCTTATCGAGACTTTCCGGGTGTAGCCGGGAACACTTGGTATCGCAGGTGCTTAGAGCCATGGCGATGGTACCCAGGTTTGCGATTGGCGGCGGATGGGTGGGAAGGGCGGAATTCCTTGCCTGTTCGCTGGTTTTCAGTTCCGCCGTTTCCGCCCAGACCCTGATGCCGGCCTCGGGACCGAGTGGCGTAGTCCGGCTCTTCACATCGGATGCGGCGATTCTGGAGGCGCAGGAGAACCGCAAGGATATTCCTTGCACCGCCACTCCCGTTAAGCCCGTGCTCGGCTTCGACCTCAAGTTCCATGCCGGGTACGACGTCAGCATCCCGCTGAAGGAGTTGGCCGGGTCGGACAACCAGTTGACCATGGTATTCCGCGTCACTTCGGAACATCATCCGGACGAGCCCGTGTACTTCTCGCATCATTTTCCGGTTCCCATGATCGAACCGGACGCCGGCGGCAACGCGCTGCTGTCGGGAACATTTGACATGGGTGAAGGAAAATATCACGTGGACTGGATGATGCGCGACCGCGCGGAACGCATCTGCTCTTCGAACTGGGAAGTGGAGGCGTCGCTTCCTTCCAGGGACAAGCAGATTGCGCTCGACATCAATGCCAATGCGGTGCAACCCGGCGAGACTGAGCCGTTCAAACAGGAGCCGCCCGTGAACCGCGTATCGGCCGACGGCCCGCTGAACGTGAAGGTGATCGTGAACTTCGCGCCGCAGGACTCGTATTCGGCCAGCCTGCAGCCGCTCGACACGAATGCGCTGGTTTCGATTTTGCGCAGCATCGCGCGCGAACCGCGGATCGGCAGGTTTTCCATCGTCGCCTTCAATATGCAGGAACAGCGTGTAATCTACCGCCAGGACGCTTCATCGCAAATCGACTTTCCCGCGCTCGGCAAGGCTCTGCATTCCCTCAATCTGGGGACCGTGGACCTCAAGCGCCTGAGCCAGAAGCATGGCGACACCGAGTTCCTGACCAACTTCATCACGCAGGAGATGAAGGAGGATAAAGACCGGCCGGACGCGGTCATCATCGCGGGGCCGAAAGTGATGCTGGAAAATGGCCTGCCGCAGGACACGTTGAAGCAACTTGGGGACAACGTGAAGTACCCCGTGTTCTACATGAATTACAATTTGAATCCGCAGGCCAATCCGTGGCGGGACGCCATCGGGAACGCCGTCCGGTACCTTAAAGGCGTTGAGTTTACGATTAGCCGTCCTCGCGACCTGTTTTTTGCGTGGAGCGACATCATCGGCCGTATTGTAAAATCAAAGTTCGGGAGGACGGCAAGCGCCACCCCGGCGGGCGCCCAATAGCTCATGCGGGTTCTGCATTTTTCGCTGCTGATCGCGTCGACTGCATTTCCCGGTGTTGCCCAGCAATTTGGGGGCGCCGAGAACCTGGCTCCCTACGTTCCCACCGCCCAGATCGTGGTAGAGAGAATGCTGGAAGCCGGTCATGTGAAGCCGGGCGACGTGGTTTACGATCTGGGCAGCGGCGATGGCAGGGTGGTGATCACGGCCGCTCAGAAGTTCGGCGCGCTCGCGGTCGGAGTGGAACTTCTGCCGGACCTTTGCCGCAAAACCGAGGCGCGGATTAAGGCCCTTGGGTTGGAAGATCGCGTCCGCATGGTGGAGGGCAGCGCCCTGCACGTGGATCTGAGCCCGGCCAACGTGGTCACGATGTTCTTCACCACGCTTTCCAATGAGCGGCTGAAGCCCAACCTGGAAAAGCACCTGAGGATCGGCGCGCGCGTGGTATCGAACGAATTCCCGGTTCGGGGATGGAGGCCGACGGAAGTGGTGCGCGTAAAATCCGGCAAAATGGAACACACCATCTTCGTCTACGAGATCGGTCGTCTGCGTCCCTGACCTGGCAGGCCAGGAGGCCTACCCTACTTGGTTTTTCCCGCGTTTTCCACCACGCTGCGAGCCAGGTAGTTTTGGATCTTGGCGTTGTTGCGCGCGGTTTCGTAATAGGCGGCCTTGAGCAGTTGGTCTTTGCTGTTGAGCAGAGTGTCGCGAATGTTCTGCTGGACGCGGGGATCGTTCAGCTCGCGCTGGCCGGCCGGTTCCTTCGAGATCACCTTCAGCATGCGGTAGCCCTCTTGCGTGTGGATGATGCCCGACACGCCGTTCGGGGGCAGTGACACCACCAGTTTGCGCAGTTCCGGATTGGCCTTCTCCAGCGCCGATTCCGGAACGAACCCCATATCGCCTCCGTTGGGCGCGGAACTCGCGTCTTCGGAGTAATTCTGCGCCAGCATGCCGAAATCCTCGCCGCGCTTCAGGCGGGCCGCGATGTCCTCGATCTTGCTCCTCGCATCTTTGTCGTTCTGCGCCTTGCTGTTCTTCAGATTGCGAATACTGGGGTCGGGGAAGGGCGTTACCATGATCTGCGCCATGTGGATCTGCGGCTCAGCCAGATTGAAGCCGGCTTTGTTGGCGCTATAGAAGTTGGTCACGTCCGCGTCGGTGATGGTGATGTGGGACGTGATCTCCTTGTTGATCAGCTTCTCGACCGTGAGTTTGCTGCGGACCTGTGCCCGCAGGTCGTCCAGAGTCATGTGGCGGGTCCCGAGCGTCTTCTCGAACTCCTCCTTCGTGTAGGGCGCCTTCATCTTGGTGAGTTCGGCCTCCACGTCGGCATCCACCGCGGTCAGCCCCAAGGGTTCGGCTTTCTGCATCATGATCTCATTGGTGATGAGACTGCCGAGCACGTCTAGCTTCTGAACCATGATCTGGTCCTGGCTGGCCCCCTCGGGCTGCTGGGCATTCTGCTGGTAGGCCTTGTCGAGCGCGGCGTTCGAGATCGCGTGGCCGTTGACTTCGGCGGCGACGTTGGCCGGCGGCGTCCGCTTGCAGGAGATCGGGAGCAGAGCGGCAAACCCCGCGGCTAGGAAAACAAGTGTACGCTTCATTTGCTGATCCACCATTGTAACCGGGTACGTTCGCTAGAATGGATTCACACATGAAAGTCGGAATGATCGGCACCGGCGCGATTTCCAATATGCACGCGCGCGCCTACAAGAACATCGGGTTTGAGTTGACCGTCTGCACGGACATTAACGAGACGTACGGCCGGAAGTTCGCGGCGCAGCATGGCGCGGAGTTTGTTTCCACCTACCAGGAGGTTTGCCGCCACCCCAACGTGGACTACGTGGATGTATGCACGTTTCCGGATTTCCGGCTGCAGCCCATCGAGATCTGCGCGCAAACCGGGAAGCATGTCCAGGTGCAGAAACCCATTTCCACCAACCTCGAAACCGCGCGCCGGATGATCGAGACCGCCCGCCGCGGCGGCATCCTGCTGAGCGTGGTGAGCCAGCACCGGTTCGATGACGCCAGCCTGTTCCTTTCGAAGGCCATCGCCCAAGGCCGCTTGGGCAAACTGCTGCAATGCGATTGCTACGTGAAGTGGTACCGGTCGCCGGAGTATTACTCGCGGCCCATCAAAGGCAGTTGGCAGACCGAGGGCGGCGGCGCGCTGATCAACCAGGCGATTCACGGCATCGATATCCTGCGCTGGCTGGCCGGCCCCTTGAGGCAGGTGTTCGGCATGTGGCAATTGGGCGCGCTGCACAAGATCGAATCCGAAGACGTAGTGAACGCCGTGATGCAATTCTCGAGCGGCGCCACCGGCGTGCTCCAGGCGGCCACCGCCTTCTGGCCCGGCTACACGGAGCGGACCGAGTTCCACGGCACTAAAGGCACGGCTATCATCTCCGGCGACAAGCTGACCACCTGGGATGTGAAGGACGATTCCGGCGGCGATTCCGGCGAGCCGGCGCCGGTGTCGAAGGAAGTAGCCTCGGGCGCATCCGACCCCATGGCGATTTCGCTCGAACCGTTCGAACGCCAATTCCTGGATTTCGGCGACGCCATCGCCAAGGGCCGCAAGCCTCTGGTCTCGGGCGAAGAAGGCTACCAGGCGCTCGAAGTGGTGGATGCCGTGTATCGCTCGTGCCGCACCGGCGAAAAGGTCGTGCTGTAACTCAGAACGTGTACAGCAGCGTCCCCGGCGTGACTTCCGCCGGCCCGCCCGCGGTCACCGGCGTCTCGACTTCGGCGTTGATCTGCCGGTAATAAATCCCGGTATCCCCGAGGTAAACTTCGAGCTCGGCCGGCCGCGGCAGCGTGCCCTGGATCAGCGCCTCGCTCAGCGGATCCTCGATATATTTCTGCAATGCCCGCCGCAGCGGCCGCGCGCCGTAGCTACGGTCGCCGCAGGTCTTTTCCAGAAGGTACTTGGCCGCATCTGGCGCCAGCTTGATCTTGATCTGCTTGGCCACCAGGTTGACATTCACCAGGTTCACCAACAGGTCGATGATCTGGATCAGGTCGTCATCGGTCAGCGACGTGAACAGGATCACCTCGTCCAGCCGGTTCAGAAATTCGGGGTTGAACGCCTTCTTCACCTCGGCGCGCACCATCTCCTCGATCTTCGAAGAGACGCCTTCGCCCATCGGCGCGGAGAAGCCCAGGTGGCCGCGCTTTTCGAGGAAACGCGCGCCCAGATTGGACGTCATGATAATGATCGTGTTCTTGAAATCCACCTGGTTGCCCAGCCCGTCGGTCAACTGGCCGTCTTCGAACACCTGCAGCAGAATGTTGTAAACGTCCGGATGCGCCTTCTCGATTTCATCCAGCAGGATGATCGAATAGGGATTGCGTTTCACCCGCTCGGTCAACTGTCCGCCCTCTTCGTAGCCCACGTATCCGGGAGGCGAACCAATCAGTTTGGAGATCGAGTGCTTCTCCATGTACTCGGACATGTCGAAGCGCACCAGGCTCTTCTCGCTGCCGAACAGGAAGCCGGCCAGCGCTCGCGCCACTTCCGTCTTGCCCACGCCCGTCGGCCCCAGGAACAGGAAGCTGCCGGCCGGCCGGTTGCTCGCCTTCAACCCCGCGCGCGAACGGCGGATGGCCCGGGCCAGCGCTGAAATGGCTTTCTCCTGGCTGATCACCCGCTTGTGCAGCTCTTCTTCGATGCGCAGCAGCTTGGCGATCTCTTCTTCCTTGATCGAAGTCATGGGCACGCCGGTCCAGCGCGCCACCACGTCTTCGATATCGTCCTTGGTCACGCAGCCCGTGGAAGAATCGTCCAGGTTGTACTTCTCCCGAAGCTGCCGCATGTTCTCGCGCTCTTTGCGCTCTTCATCCGAATAGAACCGCGCCTTCTCGAACTCGTGGTTGGCGATGGCGTTCTCCATCCGGTGCACAATGAACTTGATGCGCTTCTGAATGTCCGCCAAGTCCGCCGGAAGGGTGGTCTGCCGCAATTTCACGCGCGCGCCCGCCTCGTCGATCAGGTCGATCGCCTTGTCCGGCAGGTAGCGGTCGGGAATGTAGCGGCTGGAAGTGTAGACCGCCGTCTCGATGGCTTCGTCCGTGTAAGCCACCGCATGGAATTTCTCGTAGCGGTCTTTGATGCCGAAGAGGATCTTGATGGCGTCGGCTTCGTTCGGCGGCGGAACCTTCACGGCCTGGAAGCGGCGCTCAAGCGAGCGGTCCTTCTCGATCGACTTGCGGAATTCCGAAGGAGTGGTGGCGCCAATGCACTGGATTTCGCCGCGAGAGAGAGCCGGCTTCAGAATGTTGGCGGCGTCGAGCGACCCTTCGGCCGAACCCGCGCCCACCAGCGTGTGCAGCTCATCGATGAAGATGATGGCATTTTGATTTTCCATCAGCTCCTTCATGATGGTCTTGAGCCGCTCTTCGAACTGGCCGCGATACTTGGTGCCGGCCACGATCAAAGAAAGGTCGAGCGCCAGAATGCGTTTATCGGCCAGGAAAGACGGTACGTCTCCCTCCGCGATGCGCTGCGCCAGCCCTTCCACGATGGCCGTCTTTCCCACGCCCGGCTCCCCGATCAGCACGGGGTTGTTCTTGGTCCGCCGGCACAGGATCTGGACTACGCGCTCCAGTTCGTAGTCGCGCCCGATCAGCGGGTCGAGCGTGTTGTCCATGGCAGCCTGCGTGAGGTCGCGGCTGAACTCGGCCAGCAGCGAGCTTTCCTTGGGCCGCGCCGACGCCACCTTTTCGCTCTGCGAACGCGCCAGCTCCTCGCGGATGGTCGAAAGCCGTAACCCGCGTTCGTGGAGAATCTCGGCCGCAAAACATTTTTCCTCGCGCAACAGCCCCAGCAGCAGGTGCTCGGTGCCGATGTGCTTGTGATTCAGCCGTTCGGCTTCTTCGGCTCCGTAAGCCAGCACGCGCTTGCACTCATGACTGAGGGGAAGGTCCACGGAAGTGGACACTTTCTCGCGGATGGTGGTGTGCCCTTCAATCTGTTTCCGGATGGATTCGACCGCGGCATGCGAACGCAGGAACCGGTTCGCCAGAGCCTTATCCTCGCGCAGGAGGCCGAGGAGCAGATGTTCGGTTTCAATGTAAGGGCTGCCAAACTGGCTGGCCTCGTACCGCGCGAAGAAGATCACTCTTCGTGCCTTCTCCGTGTAACGCTCAAACATAAAAAGCGACGCCCCCTAAGACTAAAGATGTTCCCGCTGGCTTCATAGTTGCGTACCTGGTGGAATACCCGGCGCCAGCCCGCCTTTATCCAGGCTTAAAATACGGTCGCAACGGCGCGCGAACTGCCAATTGTGCGTGACAAAAACCGAGGTGAGTCGATGAGAACGATGCAGGCCTTCCAGGAGTTCGAAGATCATTTCGCCAGTCCGGAAGTCCAGGTTCCCCGTCGGCTCATCGGCCAGCAGAACGGACGGCGTTCCAACCAACGCGCGGGCCAGCACGACCCGCTGCTGTTCGCCTCCCGATAATTCACCGGCGCGGTGCGTAGACCGCGCGTGAAGACCGACTTCATCCAACCTCGCTAGCGATTCCGAAGCGGCCCTGGCCTGCGGCCACCCCCGAATCAGCAACGGCATCATCACGTTCTCCAGGGCCGTGAACTCAGGCAAGAGATAGTGAATTTGCCAAACGAACCCAATTTCCCGGTTACGAAAATCCGACTGTTCCGGGTGAGCGAGCCCCGAAATCTCCGTACCTCCGTAGTATATCGCACCTCCGGAAGGACTGTCCAGACCGCCCAGAAGATGTAAGAGTGTGGATTTCCCCGCGCCCGATTCTCCCACCAGGGCCAGCATTTCGCCGCGCTCCACGTCCAGGTCAAGCCCTTTAAACACAACCAGGTCCGAGTTCCCAGACCGGTACTTTTTGGTCAGACCCCGCGCGCGAATGTAGCCGTCACCTGGAGCCATCGGCATCCTTCCGTTACGATAACACCGCGGGGGGACGAAGCAACTCTGAGAAGGTGGGAAAGATCAAGGCCGCCGATGAACCGTCATGGGCCGCGGGGGACGCGGCCCACAAGAGGCGATGAAAACGTGACGTCGTAAGTGGCTGAAAATAGGGCGTGCACCTCGCCGATTACGGCCGGGCACGTATGGGAGTTGGTGGCATCTCCATCTTCGGCAAACGGATTGATCTAGATTATCGCCGGGATGTTGATTCCCTTCGACAAAGCCTATATCATGAAACTCGAGTTAGCACGGCAACGTCGTGTGTAGTGGAGTTCAGCGGTAAGTAGGCCGCGTGAGCGGCGGGAGTTCTAAGCCTGTTCCCCTCGAATTGCAGAATGGGAGGTGTACTATGACCATTCGCGGTACGATTTGCTTCGCCCCCGCAGTTCTTTTCTTCCTCTTTCCCGCGGCGGCTGTGGCGCAGCCTGCGCCGCCGGCATTCAAGGCGGAAACCAATTTGGTTTTGGCGCCGGTGGTGGTGCGGGATGCCAAGGGCGAGGTGGTCGCCAACCTCGGCAAAGAAGACTTCCGGCTTTTCGACAACGGCAAGGAACGCGAGATCACCAGTTTCTCGCTGGAGGAAACTTCCGGGCGAGTGGCCGAAGACCGTAGCCAGCCGACCGGGAAGAAGGCAGATGCCGCGCCGATGGTGATGCCGGCTCATTTCGTTGCTCTGATGTTCGATGACGTGCACATTGGCGACTATGGCGACCTGACTTACACGCGCAACGCAGTCCGGAAATACCTGGACAAGCTGCAACCGGCGGATCGCGTGGCGTTCTTCACCGTGTCGGGGTTTACCAACGTCGATTTCACTGCGGACCGAGCGAAGATCGTCGATGCAATGATGAAACTTGGGACAGGGCCGTCGGGTGTTAATACCTTGGACCTCGAACAGTTAGCGATAACTACCACTATCGAGTGCGACAAGATTGTCAGCCGGATGGCGCTATTGCCCGGCCAACGCACCTTTGTCTTCCTCTCAGCCGGCCTGATAATTCACGGACAGACGTGGACCGAAGTGCCGCGGGCGATGCGGATGATCGACCATGCCATTCGATCTCGGGTAGTGATTGATACACTGGACACCCTCGGTTTGTCGACGATACTCCCGCATAAGCGGTTCTGGGAGTTTCAACTGGACATAAGCGATGGCACCGGCGGCAAATTCATTCGCGACACCAACGATCTGGACGGCGCTGTCGAACAGTTGGCCGCTACGCCAAAGTACATGTACGTTTTGGGATTCTCGCCGGGCGACATCAAGCCGGACGGGAGCCTGCACCGGCTGACGGTCAAACTGCGGGAGGGGATCAAGCTCGATGTGCAGGCGCGATCCGGGTACTCCGCGCCAGAGACGAAGGAAGTGACCGAGCCGCTGAACCTTCGGCCAACCGCGCCCAGCGCCTCGACCACAGCTCCGCCGGTGACGAGGAACGATGAGATGGTTACTTCGGAGCAGCCTGCAATATTCAAGGTGCGGAGTAACTTGGTGGAAGTTCCGGTGGTGATCCGCGACCGGAGGCGCGGTTATTCGGCGCCGAAACAGGCGGAGAACGAAGCGGCGGTATCCAAGCAGGAGATCGAGGATGCGGTTTTCTCGCGCGACGAGATCCACAGTCTGCCGGTGGAGATGCACACACAATTGACGAAGGTTGGGGAGCAGGTAAAACTAAACGTGCTCACCAGCGTGGATCTGAAATCGATCCGGCTGCGCAAGGCGGACGACCGCAACCGGAACGACGTCACGATCGTGGCGGCACTGTTCGATAGCAATGGCAACTTCTTAGTGGGCAAGCAGAAGTTATTACAGCTTCGGCTGCTCGACGAAACCGTGAGTAAGTTGGAAGAGAAGCAGCCGGTGGTGGTCCATACGAATTTCGACGTGAAGCCGGGTGCGTACGTGGTGCGGCTGGTGGCGAGGGATGCCGAAGCGCAGGGGATTACGGCGGAGAATGCGGCGGTAACGGTGCAATAAGGAGCGCGTCATGCTGAGATTGTTCCCATTCGTGCTGATTACGCTGGCGGGCGCGGCCGCGCAGGATCAGCCGGCACAGCCGTTTCAGTCGGGCGTGACCATGATCCAGGTGCCGGTGACCGTGCGCGATCGTGACGGCCACGCGGTGGCCAATCTAGAGAAGCAGGATTTTCAGTTGTTCGACGACGGCAAGCCAGTGGAAATCGCCGCTTTCTCGGTGGAGAAACCGGGCAGTCAGGCGATCCCGGACAGATCGCTGCCCATCCCCAATGGCCCGAAGCCGGGTGCCGGCGCGGCAACGGATATCCCGCAGCACTTCATTACTTACTTTTTCGATGACCTGTCAATGGGGGGATTCAGTATCCTCACGCATATTCGGGACGCCGCGGTGAAACAAATTAATGACTTGCAGCCGGGCGACCGCGTGTCCATTGCCACCTCATCGTGCAGTGTCACGCAGGATTTTACCAACGACCGGGCGAAGTTACTGGAGGCGGTATCGCACCTGCAGATCGCGCCGCCGCAGATGTGCCGGTATTCCGCAGCCGTGGTCTTGCAGATCGAGCTGCTAAAGGATGTCGTGAAGCGGATGGCCGACCTGCCGGGGCGGCGGGAGATCCTCCTGGTCTCCGGCGGGTTCCGGGTTCGGCGCGACGATCGCTGGAATGGACCGGCGGATCTGAGTGACGCGGCCGTGCGCGCCAAGGTGGTCATCAACGCACTCGACCCGGGCGGCGCCACCGAAAGCGCCGGCTGGGGGGCGGCGACACCGGGTTATGGAAAGAACGGCGACGTGCAGTCTAACTTTTCAAACTCAGCTAATCCCCAGGTTTTAATAGACTTGGCGCACGGGACCGGTGGCGCGTATGTGACCGGGAATGATTATGACCTGAACTTCCGGCGGCTCTCGACGCCGGAGTGTCATTATGTATTGGCATTCGTTTCCACGGCGAAGGATGGGAAGTTTCACCAGTTGAAGGTGAAGCTCGAAAAGAAGGGCAAGTTTACGATGGAGGTGCGCAATGGGTATTACGCGCCGAAGCGCGCGGAGTGAAGCGCGCCAGCGCGTGGACCGGCGGCAATCCTAGCTAAAACAAGAACGAATTCTTATCCGCGTTCATCCGTGTTCAGGCGTTTACCCGTTCCGGGCGGCCCAATGGGATTTCTCCACATTGCCAGCAGTGGCGGCGGTTCCGGCATCGTCTGGAAATGCGTCTCCGCGCAGAACATCGTCCCGGCTTCGGGAGCGATGTCCCGGATCTCCCGGGCCATGCCTTCGGTCGCGGTCGTAAAGATCAATTGCACCCTTCCGTCAATCCAGGCAAACTCCGGGCAAGTCACGCGCGGGGAGCCGGGGAATAGCCATTCCGTGAGCACCGCCCCGTCCGCCAGCCGAATCTCCTGCGCCAACCCCATGCTCACAGCCTCGGGATTGTAATAAGCCACCACGATGCCGGCGCCGTCCGGCGTGGCTCGCAGCCCGTCCGGAATGGCCGGCAGCAATGCGGGTTCCACTACCAGCGATTGTTCCAGCACCCGCCGCAGCCCCGCATCCAGGCGGTACCGTGTAATGGTTCTGGGCAGGGAATCGATTTCGATCAGGACGGCTCCGTCCGCGTCGCGCACCAGGTGCTTGCCGTTCGAGCAGATCTCCCCGGCCACCAATTGGGTTAGCGAACGGCTTTCGGCATCGAAGCGATACAGGCCCGCGATCCGCTCCCGGAATTGCAGGTCTTTCGTGCCGAACAGCAACCCGCCCGCAATGGCAATCCCGTCATTGATGATGACCCGTTCGTCCTCGGGGAGCCTGACTCCGGTCTCGATCAGGCGCCGGGCGAGAAGATCGAAAAGCACCAGCCGCCGTTCCAGGCCAATCAGAAGCATGCCGGGCTGCTCCGTCTCCACGAAAAAGCCCGGCCGCCCCGGCAAGGGGAAACTGGTGTTTTGCCGCGACGCCAGATTCAGCAGATTGATGCTTCCCATGCACGATCCCGCGCCATGCTGAATGCCGACCCAGCCGACGAGCGGCGCGCCGCCTGGCAAGTTCCGCAGCATCCGCGGACATTCGGGCAGGAAGCGAAGCCCCTCGCTTGGCGGCCGATAAATCGGTCGAGCGACGAATTGCCTCATTCCAACCTATGGTAGCGCCGGAGGCAAATCGCCAATAAAAAAGGGGCAGCCGGTCCGGCTGCCCCTTCTTGGCCCACCCTGCAATTGCTTTAGGGAGGAATGGATTAGTATCGCGAGGCCGCGGGGCGCAAGGGGGAACCGAACCGGGGAACCTCCGGCAATGGCCGCTGCTCAGACGGCCTGTCGAGCACCAGTGAGCGCAGACCAGGCATGCTGCTGGCGCCGGCCCGCTGACCTTTCTCGCCGACCGGCAACTGGCCCGTCGTCAAATTCTTCAGACCAAATAGAGCCAGTTCGAAGCGGTCCTTCACGCCGACTTTTTGAAACAGACGGGAGAGATAAACCTTCACGGTGCCTTCGGAGATCATCAGAGTGGTCGCGATTTCCTTGTTCTTCAGGCCTTGCGAGAGCAAGCTTACCAGTTGGCCTTCACGTTGCGTCAACGCCACACGGCGGGCGCACAGGAAGCTGTCGGTCAGCGCTTTTTCAAACCAGAGCTCGCCGGCCTGCACCTTCTGCAGGCATTTGACTTGAAGTTCGGTGGGCAGCGTCTTGCGCAGGATACCCCGAACCCCGAGGCCCATCGCCTGGAACGCCAGTTCGGTGGAAATCGAATTCACCCAGAGCACAATTCTGGACTTAGCCATGGCGTGCTTCATGTCGCTGATCACGGCGAACGTAATCTCGGACGTCAGATCCATCAGGACCAGATCGGGCGAGCTGTTGTTGATTTGCTCCATCAGGGATGCCAAGGTGCCGCAGGTTGGCAGAAGTTCGAATCCTTCCACCTGCCGGAGCACCGATTCAAGCCCCTTGGCCAGAATGGGTTCGTCGCTGTAAAGAAGAATCCGTGTCATATTATGCGCCTCTTTAAAACAAAATTATGCACCGCTTAATAAAGAAATCCGTCCACCCGGTTGTCGCTTGCAGGGGCCACGGGGTTGCTTGGTGCTGTATTCGCTCTCTTTATGAATTGTCTGATTATTCACTTCAGTTGTCAATAACAATTTTCATAATAGCACCCAAAACTCTTATTGCTTTTTCAATCAAAGTGTGGAACCGCTCCCTGCGGTAGAGCTCTTTGTGACAACATAAGTATATTATATTATTAGGTTTACAGTGTTGTCAACGACCGGCGTGCGGCAGTCGTCCAAGATTTCAAATCCTGGGATAATATCAGTCTAATAACCCTCCGATAGCAAACCATAAATATACTCAGGTACTGCCTGGGTACTGTTTCGGCGGCTCCGGAGGGCGTTTCAAAATGCATTTGAAGCGCACGCGTGGGCGCACCAGGCGGGTCTTTCCGATTGATAACCTTGGGGAGCACTTGGATATAGCCCATTTACGATCTTGTTGCGCGGCCACCTGCGGCGCTAAATTCGCGAATGTCGAAGCAGGTAAATGAAAAATATAAACAGGCGAGAGAGTCCGCGGATCGATATCAAGCTGCGCTGCCATGTGATATCGCCCGCGCTGTGGATGCCGAACCCGATGCACACGGCGAACATCAGCCGCAGCGGGATTCTGGTTGCTTGGGGCGGACCCGAAACAACTCTGCCGATGCCCGCCATCGGCCAGATCATCACGGTTGAGATCGAACTGCCGGCGAACCACGGTTTCGGCCAGAAATGCATGCACTGCCAGGGCACGGTGGCCCGCCTCGCCCCCGGCGATGAATTTCCAACGATAGCGCTGCGGGTGAATTATATGGATTTTCGTTCGTTTCATGACCGGATGCGCGCGCTCGAAGCGATGCAACCGGTAGCCAGTTCGTGGATAGCCTGATCCGATGCAAGCTCAAAGGTCACAATTCGCAGTCAAGCTCTTACCGTCTCTGGCGGATTTCGCCTTCCTTATGCCCATCGTTTTCCTGTTCGGGCGCATGGATGGGCTGAAGACGCTGCTGGGCGATTGCGATACGGGTTGGCACATTCGCACAGGCGAGTGGATTCTGGCCCACGGCTGGGTTCCCGCGCGCGATATTTTTTCGTTTTCCAAACCCGGCGGCCCGTGGTTTGCCTGGGAGTGGCTGTCGGACGTGCTGTTCGCCAAGTTGAACGCGGCGGGCGGCCTGCAGGCCGTGGCGCTCTTCAGCATTCTGCTGCTGTGCGTCACCTTCACGGTCTTGTTCCTGGTAGTCAAGCGCAAAGCCAACGCCATCGTGTCGATCGCCATAACCATGCTGGCTGCCGCGGCATCCTCGATCCATTGGCTGGCCAGGCCGCACCTGTTCACGCTTTTGTTCCTGGTATTGTTCTACGCCGCGTTGGAACAGGTACGGGAAGGACGCACGCGGATTGCCGGCGTACCCTACCTGGCGATTCTGCCGGTGGCCACGATACTCTGGACCAACCTGCACGCCGGGTTCTTCGCCGGCGCCCTGATGATTGCGGCTTTCGGCGCGGGTGAACTGCTGACCATGGCGTTTTCGGCCAACCCCGCCGGGCGCCTGCCGGCCTGGCGCAATGCGCGGCGGTATTTTCTGAGCGCCTTGGCCTGCATGGCGGCCAGCCTGATCAATCCGTATACCTATCATCTGCACGCGCACATGGCGCAATACCTGCGCGATCCATTCAATTCGCAGTACATCATGGAGTTTCTCTCGCCCAACTTCCACCACCCGGCGGCGATATTCTTCGAGGTCATGCTGGTTTTGGCCGTGGCGACAGCCGTCTGGGGCGTGTCCCAAGGCCGCTTCGCGGGACCCTTGCTGATACTGTTATGGGCCCATGGCGGATTGCTGGCGGCGCGCAATATCCCCATTTTTGTAATTGCGGCAGCGCCCCCGGTAGGCGAGGCGATACAGGAATGGCTGCTGCTGCTGCCTGGGATTCAAGCGGCCGAATGGCTGCGCAAGGCCGGGCGGAAATTCAACCGGGTGGCCGCGGAAACGGGCGAGACCGACGCCATGGGCCGGTGGCACCTGGTGAGCGTTGCGGGCCTGGCACTGGTTGCGGCCCTGCTGTATGCGCCCCACCCGCCGAAAAAGTTCCGCGCCGAATTCGATCCGGACTCCCATCCGGCCGGAGCGCTCGCGACGTTGCGCCGCATTCCCGCCGCGCGCATTTTCACTTTCGATCAATGGGGCGACTACCTCATCTGGACCGGCCACAAGGTGTTCGTGGACGGCCGCAGCGATTATTACGGCGACGATTTTGAAGAGAAGTGCATTGATGTCCTGAGCGTGAAGTACGGTTGGGAAAAGACCCTCAACCAGTTCGGCATCGACACGATTCTAATGCCGCCCAGCGCGCCGCTGTCGGGGGCGTTGAAAGAATCGAGGAACTGGCGCGTGGTATACGACGACGGCATTTCGCTGGTGTTCCGGCCGGCAAGCCGCGATCGGGAGGCCGCGAAGACTCAGACTCGCGATCTACCCGGCGCTCGCGGCTCTGTTACGAAAATCGGAGCGGTCTCGAGCGTGATTACAAGTGGAAGAAACGGGGAGCGAGCATGAATAAGAGATTTATTGGCGTATTGACGTTTGCATTTATCGTTGCATTGGGCGCGAGCCTGGTACTGTACCGTGTGCTGAAGAACCGGCCGGACACCACGGTAGCGGCGAAGACCACGGTGAGCATCGCGACGGCCGCACGCGATCTGGAAGCCGGCACCGTCTTGAAAGAGGACGACATTAAGCTGACGGACTGGCCGGCCGCCGTTCCGTTGGGCGCCGCCACGCAGGTCCAGGACCTGGTGGGCCGCGACGTGATGGCTCCGATTTATGCCAAGGAACCGGTGATCGAATCGCGCCTGGCGCCGAAGGGCTCCGCCGGCGGCCTGACGGCGATGATCCCTAAGGGCATGCGCGCCGTGGCCGTGCGTGTCAATGACATAGCAGGCGTGGCCGGGTTTGTGGTCGCCGGCATGCGGGTGGATATCCTGATTTCCGGAAATTCCCCCGGCGGCAACACCGCCCTCGGGACGGTCACCAAAACCCTGCTGCAAGACATTGAAGTGCTGTCCGCCGGTCAAGATTTTAAGAAGGATGCCGAAGGGAAACCGGTGGCGGTTGGAGTGGTCAACCTGCTGGTCAATCCGGAACAGGCGGAGCAATTGAGCCTGGCTTCCGCCCAGACCAACCTCCAGCTTGTGTTGCGCAACCGGCTGGACCGCGACGTGGCCAAGACGCCGGGGACCGCCATGGCGAACCTTTTCTCCGGAA
>Ga0209862_1000297_pt1 | contig 18956 bp, 13 predicted proteins | sample OrgsoiDNA_201061_FD_185809 | JGI IMG/M metagenome (GOLD analysis project Ga0209862, IMG submission 185809) | Permafrost soil microbial communities from the Arctic, to analyse light accelerated degradation of dissolved organic matter (DOM) -... | ecosystem: Environmental > Terrestrial > Soil >... | reverse complement strand
GAGGGGCACGCAGCGCTTGGCCAGCGCGAGAACCGCTCTTGGACGACGAGAAAAAACCGTTCTTCGCGCACGAACGCCTCAACGGGGAGGCGAAAGCTCTTTTTCGCGTTGACCCGCCCTCTCGCGCGAGCTAAACTAGATGGCTTTTGCGCGGACGCCCCCAGTTGGCGAACCAAAAACCCGCACCGCGACCTTTCACCTGACCCGGCCCCCGATGACGCACTCGACGCACGACGCGAATGGCGACAATGAAGCGAACTCCGCGCATGACGCGATTTCGCGCGCCCAACATCGCGTGGCGCAAGCTGCGGATGAAGGCCGCTTGAGCCTGAAAATCACGCCAGCGGGCGCTTTGACGCTTGCCCGCGACGACGAGGCTCCGCATTTGCGCGCTGATTTGCGCGAGCGGCTGGCCGCCGCGTTCGCCCAAGGGTCGGGCGCGGGGCTGACGCAGTTGGGCGCCGGCGAGCCCGAAGGAACCTTGCCGCCCGTTTTGGCCTGGTGGCGCGAGTTCTCCAAATTGTATGTCTCAAAGTTGCGGCTTTTGCCCGAGGACGCCCCGCGCGAGCCGCAGGCCTTGAGCGCGCGCGAATTGGCGAAATTCGCCGCGGGCATTCCGCCGATGGCGGGCTCCGAATACGCCACGCCTGAGGCGCTGGGCAAATTGTGGAGCGAATTGGGCCAGTCCATCGAGGACGACATCTCTCGGAGCGGGCTGAGCCTGCGCGAGTGGCTCGTGGCCAAGCACCCGGCGTGGAACCAGGTCGGGCGCGTGTTTTTCAATGTCGCGGAAAACCGGGCGGACGAAGAAGCTCCTTTCGCCTTTTTGGCCACGTGCTCTGTGGGGCTGACCCCGCAGGGGCGCCCGCGGCACGCGCCCCTCGTGAAAACCGTCGAGGCCCTGTCCGCGGCCGGCGCCCAGCAAGAATTGCTGCGCCTGCTTCTGCCGGTTCAGCGCGCGGCGGAAAAATGCGACTGGCTGCAAGAAATGGTCGACAAGGGCGAAATTTATCATCCTTTGCGGTGGAGCCCCGCGGACGCTTGGAAATTCCTGGCCGACACCGACAAATTGCAAGAGGCGGGCGTCATCGCGCGCCTGCCGAGCTCCTGGCAATCGGGGCGCCCTTCGCGCCCGGCCGTGAGCGCGAGCGTGGGGACCCAAGAGCCTTCGAAGCTCGGCATGGCGGCCCTGATGGACTTCAAGATGGAGGTTTCTCTCAACGGGCAAGCGTTGACGCCCGAGGAAATCACCCAAATCCGCCAGGGCAGCGGCGGACTGCAGCTCCTGCGCGGCCAGTGGATCGAAGTCGACAAGGAAAAAATGGAGCGCGTCATGGACCGCTTCAAGGACATCGAGCGCGACGCCAAGGAGCACGGCCTGCCGTTCGCGCAAGCGATGAAGCTCGCCGCGGGCGTGGCGGGGGCCGATGGGGATCCGGAGCCTCTCGACGCGGATTGGGCCACGGTGTCCGCAGGCCCTTGGCTCGCGCAAACCCTGCAAAGCATGCGGGCGCCGGAGGCTCTGGCCGCGGTGGACCCGGGCGAGGCGCTCCACGCCACCCTGCGCCCGTATCAAGAGCACGGCTTGCGCTGGATGCACTTGCTCGTGAAGCTGGGTTTCGGGGCGTGCTTGGCCGACGACATGGGCCTGGGCAAAACAATGCAAATTCTGGCGTTGCTGCTGACGCTCAAAAAAGAAAGCGAAATGGCGCCCAAAACGATCGAGGCCGAGGCGGTTGTCCACGCGCCCCGGGCGGACATGGACGCTATGGCCGGCAACGCCGCCCAATCCCCACGCGCCGCGCATTTGCCCGCAAATTCCGCGGCGTCCCTTTCCCCTTCGCGCGCCAAACCCAGCCTTTTGGTGGCGCCGGCGTCCTTGCTCTCCAATTGGGCGGCCGAAGCGCGGACTTTCGCCCCGAGCCTGCGCGTGCTGGTCGCGCACTCCTCGGAAATGGACAAAGCGGAATTCAAATCGCTCGACGCCCAGCGCTTCGCGGGCTTTGACCTGGTCATCACGAGCTACGGCTCCTTGGCCAAATCGCCGCCTTTGGCCACCAATTTGTGGCGCGTGGCGATTCTGGACGAAGCCCAAGCGATCAAAAACCCGTCGGCCAAACAAACCCGCCTGTGCAAAACGCTGCGTTCGGAATCCCGCATCGCCCTCACGGGCACGCCGGTCGAAAACAAATTGTCGGACCTTTGGTCCATTTTTGACTTCGCCAATCCGGGGCTTTTGGGCAACGCCAAGGAGTTCGCCGCGCTTGCCAAAGCCATGGCCGACCAGAAAGATTACGCGCCTTTGCGCGCCTTGGCCCAGCCGTACATCCTGCGCAGGCTTAAAACCGACAAATCCGTGATTTCGGATTTGCCGGACAAAACGGAGCTCAACGCGCTCTGCGGAATCACGCCGGCGCAAGCGACGCTTTACTCCGAAGCCGTCAACGAAATGGCCCGCAAGCTGGAGAGCGCCACGGGCATCGGCCGCAAGGGCTTGGTCTTGTCGTCCATCATGCGCTTGAAGCAAATCTGCAATCACCCCTCGCAAGCGACCGGAGACGAGACGTGGAGCTCGGCCGACAGCGGCAAATTCGAACGCCTGGGCGAAATCGCGCGCATCGTCGCGGCCAAGCAAGAAAAAATGCTGGTTTTCACCCAATTCCAGGAAATGACCGGGCCGCTGTCCGATTTCCTGGCCCAAGTCTTCGGCAAGCCTGGCGTGGTCTTGCACGGCGGCACGCCCGTCGCCGCGCGCCCGAAGCTCGTCAAGCGCTTCCAGGAAGACGACGACGTCCCTTTCTTCGTCCTTTCCATCAAAGCCGGGGGCTCAGGGCTCAACCTGACCGCCGCCTCGCATGTGGTCCACTTCGACCGCTGGTGGAACCCGGCCGTCGAAAACCAGGCGACCGACCGGGCATTCCGGATTGGGCAAAAGAAAAACGTGCTGGTGCATAAATTTGTCTGCAAAGGCACGGTCGAAGACCGCATCGACGAAATGATCGAGAGCAAGAAAGCTTTGGCCAAAGAAGCGCTTGAGGGCGGCCAGGAGATTTCCTTGACCCAATTGAGCGACAAGGAGCTCTTGGACTTGGTCAAGCTCGACATCCATGCCCATCTTGGAGCCGTGACCGAGAACGAAGAGTCTGGCGCGCCTCCGGAACACCCGCATGCGCCCGCCGGCGCCAGCAAAAAACGCTCGTCGGCTGCCGTTTGAGGGCCTGAAACGAATTTGAGCGCGCAAACGGCATTGCCTTGCCCGCCCGGCGTGCTAAAATAATCCCCTTTGGGATGGCCAAAAACGACATTGGGGAGGCGCGCGTCATGGGATATTACGGAGAATATGTGCCCGTCGCCGACAAGATGCGTTTGGCGCAGAAAAAAATCGACGCGGCCCGCCGCTCAGGCAAACCCTTTGATCCGGTCGAGCCCATCCATGGCCGAGTGGGCGTCTCCTTCTGGGGATCTTCGTGGAACAAGAACCTCGCCGCCTACAGCGACTACGCCACGCGCTTGCCCAAAGGTCTCTCCTACGCGAGAAATGGCTTCGTGATGGATTTGTCCATCTCCGCGGGCTGCGTCAAGGCGAAAGTGATGGGCAGCGCGCCCTATGACGTCACGGTGTCGATTGATCCCTTGCCGCAAACGACCTGGAACGCCCTTAAATCGGCGTGCTCAGGAGAAATCGGCTCCCTGATCGATCTCTTGCAAGGCAAGCTCGGCGACAACGCCATGAAATTGGTGTGCCAGCAAAAAACGGGGCTTTTCCCCACGCCCAAGGAAATCAAATTCAAATGCTCCTGCCCCGATGACGCGAGCCTGTGCAAGCATGTGGCCGCGGCTCTCTATGGGGTCTCCGACCGGCTGGACCGCAAGCCTGAGCTCCTATTCGCCCTGCGCGGCGTGGACGCCAAGGAATTGACGGCCGCCAACGCCGCGACGCTTATCGCCGCCCAATCCTCGATCGGCTCCAAAGAACTGAGCAGCGACGACATGGGCGGATTGTTCGACCTGGACTTTGACGACTCCGACGGCGCGGGCGACTTGGCGCATTTCGCCCAGGCGGCCGCGCTCGCCACGGAAAGCGCGGCATTTGTCTCAAACACGGCCACCGCGGCGAACGCAGCCCCAGCGGCGCGCCCGGGCGAAAACGGATCGCGCGGCGAGACGAGCGCCGATGGCGTCCAAATCGCCGCGACGGCCCAACGCCCTGAATTGGCTCCATCGAGCGAAGCGACCGGCCTCGCAGTCGGCAATCCAGGCGTCCTTCCGGACTTCAAAGCGCTTCTCGCGCAAGCCGCGGCGGCGGCGCCGGCTGACACGCCTGCGCAAACCCAGGCCAAAAACAGCTCCAAAAAGGCGAAAGCCGCAAGCATGGCCGCCGTGAAGCGCGCGAGCGCCAAGGCAAAGAAAATGGAGCCCGCCAATCACTTCGCGTGGCCTTGCACGCTTTACGGCGCGTGAATTCGAATTTGAGCCAAATCCAAGGCTCAATTCGTTGAATTGGCGCTCTTTTGCCCAGAGCTGCTCAGAAGACCGGATGAAGCTCCCCGTTCCCTCGTCATTCGGCGACTCAACCGTCGTCGCTCACAGCCTTTTCACGGCGACGCCGTCAACGAGAGCGCTCGCGCCGTCTCTTGGGTTGCGTGTTTTTCCGATCGCGGTTTCTTCCGCCATTTCGCGCGCCTCAAAAGCCGCGGCGATGGCACTAAAATAATTCCCGGGGTGGCCTTCGCCCGCTTTCGCAAAAAAAACCGAGCCCTCACCAAACACCGAATTGGCATGCCGTTGCATGATTTGGGCCAAAACAGGAGCTGTTTTCTTTGCCGTCTCAAGCCAGGCGCGCGCTTCTTGGTATTTGTCGAATCCTCTCTCAAAGGGCTCCCAAGCCGGATTCATACGGGTTGCCCTATATCGCCTTGCTCCAATATCGGCCAACAGCAACGGCACGCTTTCCGAGGCCCCCTCCAGAAGGAATTGCAGGCCAGCGTTGCTGGCCCACCACTTATCGCTCGCAAGGCTGACGGTTGACACCGCAGCCAACTGACGGCCTTTTTTCGTCCATCCGCCCTCATCTTTCAAGTCCATGCGGGCTTGCGCCGACAATGAACGGATTTGAGCGAAAGCCACTTCACGCCGCACCAGCGCGGTCAAATCCGAATCAATTTCGCCAATTAAAACAGAAAAACATTCGCGAGCGCTTCGTTTCGGAAAAAAGTCCATGATTTTTTTTAATTGAGCGTTTGCTCGCAAGTCGACTGCCACAATCGACAGCGGCGCGCCGTCTTCTTCGTCATCTGGCCCACGGGACAAGCGAACAGCCCATGCGAAAAAAAACAGCGGCGCCATGTCGCAGGACTTGGAGACTTGCTCCCAAAGCCCATCTAGTTCGTCCATTTTGTCCAAGACGTCGATCATAAACGCCTCGCCTTATGGACTGAGCGATCCTCGCGGGCGAGCCCGGATTCGCTTTCGGCTTTGCGCATTTCCTCTTCCATGGCTTTCCTCTCGCGATGCGCCAAAGGGATTTGCGCCCCCTCCTCAGCCAGGGCTTGCAGCTTTTCAGAGCTCGCTTTGACGAGGCCGCGCACGGCCCCTCGCAGCGCCAGGAAGACTCCAACGAGCGCTCCCGCCGCCATCGCGAGACATGTCGCGAGGGTCGCTCCGCGGGCAAAAATAGTCCACGGATCCACTTGCCGGTCCCTCGCGAACGACAAATCGACCAGAGCCGCGCTTCGCTCCTGCGCAGTCAACCCGGGCGCTTGCCGCGCCAATTGCGCCGGCGCCCGGGCCGAAGCCATTTGGGACGGAGTCCAGCGGCCGAGAGAAGTGTCTGACGCGCGCGCGCCAGGATCGTCCGCGCGTCGAATCCCCAAATTGTTCGGGCGGCTTTCCCAGATCGCGATTGTGGCGCCGGGTTGGTCCTTTTTCTCTCGCAACGCAAAGGGGCTCAAAAGGAGTTCAGAGCCTTTTGCGTCCGGCATTTGATAGGGAGGCTGGTTGAGCTCCTCCCAAAGCAAAGCCCGGTCGGCCAGCCATGGCGTTTGTTGCGCGGCCCACAAGGCGCCTGCGCCCACAATGATCGCCCACGCGCAAATGCCGAGCAACGCGGGCAGGCCGAAGACGCCCACGGCCCACAGCATCGCGCTGTGCGCGTCTTTCGCCCCTTTCGATTGGGCCCAGCGAATGAACGATGAGTTTTTGAAGACCATCATGACCGCCAAAAACATGCCCCAAACGACCACGCCCAGCTCGACGGCGAACAACGATTGCGTCATGGCGACCAGGACGACATCGTCGTTTCGGCGCTTGATCATTCCCGCGGCCACCTCTTGGGCTGCGGTTTTCAATTCCGCAGAGACCGCTTTTGCCGGACGCCCTTCATAAACCCTTTTGGCGTCCGCGAGCAATGCGCGAGCGTCCCCAAGCTCCCGCGGCGGATTCGCGGCGCGGCAATACCGAGACCCCTTGCGGCCGATCGCCCCGCCCTCGCACCGTTGCGCCGTCCAATCCGCGGCCCGATCAAGAAAATCATAGGGAGCCAATCTCTCGATTAAATAATCGTGAGCCGACGCGAACACAAAGTCGCTTTTCCCAGGCTGAGTCAAGGCGTTTTCGCCCGCGCATAGAGCGCCCGTGACCGCCGAAAAGGCCAAAATGATCCAAATCAATGGCGCTTTCACGAATGCGCGGCGCGCCGCTCTTGATGCCTTTTGCGCCGTCGCTTGGGGGCTGCGCGCCGCATCGATCAGCCCGCGAGCCGCGCGGGCAGGCATGGCCCAGCTTTCGCGAGCCAGCGACGCGACCGCGGCCACGCGCCTTTTGCCTCGAACCGCCAGGGCGAGCAAAGCCAAAAACAGCGCGGTTTTCAAGGTTTTTTGGTTTGATCTCATGGCCTGATCCGAATGCATGGAGGCGCGAAGGCGCTTTCGCCTGGGTCTGCCTATGTTACCCGAAAATAGCCCGCCCGCGCGGATGTTGTTTTTTCACAAACGCTTCGCTTGCCGCGCCGGGCGGCGCTCGTCGGCGACGTTTGATTCGCTTTCGGTTTTTCGCATTTCGTCCTCCATCGCTTTGCGCTCACGGCGCGCCAGGGGAATTTGCGCCCCTTCCTCAGCCAGGTCCTGCAACGTCTTGGAGCTCGCGCTCAACGCGCCCTGAAAAATCCAACGCAAAAACAAAAACAACAGCGTCCCCGAGAAGCCGGCGAGGCACAGCGCCCCGAACAGGCTCGCTCCGCGCCCCATGATGGTTCCGAGCGCGACCTGACGGTCTCTCGCGAACGACAAGTCGACCAGAGCGGCGCGCCGCTGCTCTGGCGTCAAATTGGGGGCCTGGCGCGCCAATTGGGCCGGAGCGTCGGCGGAAGCCATTTGCGTGGGCGTCCAGCGGCCCAAGGGAATGTCTGTTTTTGACGCTCCGCGGTCGTCGGTTCGGCGCAGGCCCAGGTTGTTGGGCCGCGACACCCAATTAAAAACGCTCGCGCCGGGCTGGTTGGCGCGCTGGCGCAGAGCGAACGAGCCCAGCGCGATGTTTGACCCGCTCGCGTCAGGCATCTGATAGGCCGGCTGGCTGAATTCCCCCCACAGCAGCGCCCGGTCCGCAAGCCACGGCATTTGCTGCGCGCCCCACAAAGCGCCCGCGGTGATCATGACGCCCCATGCGATGAACCCAACGAACATGGGCAAACCAAACCACATCATCATCGACAACATCGCGGCTTGCGGATTGACGGCGGCCAGATCCTTGCGCACGGACCACTCGACAAATTTTTTGACGTTGACGACGATAACAATCGCCAAGAACATTCCCCAACCCACAAGGGCGAACTCGAACGCGATCATGATCAACATAAACCAATCCCCGAACACGAGGCCTTCGTTTCGGTTCTGAATCATCCGGCGAGCCACAACGCCGGCCGCTTTTTTGAGCTCTGGATTCGTGGCGCGCGGCGCGCGGCCTTCATACACGCGCACGGCGTCGGCGAACAACGGCCGTGCGTCTCCCAGCTCCACGGCAGGATTGGCCGCAGGGCAATTGTCAGCCCCTTTGCGCCCGACCTCTCCATTCGCGCACCACTGGGCCGTCCAGTCCGCCGCCGGATCCAGCAGCCCATAGGGCGCCAGCTGACTCACCAAGCGCTCATGCGCCAACGGTGCCCAGAACGTGCTTTTTCCCGGTTGCGTCAATCCGATCTCGACAAAATAAAACACCACGGCGCACGCCAAAACGGACAAAATCACACACGTTCCGCGCGCTTTCGCGAACACGCGCCCCGCAGCCCTGAACGCAGCCCCGGCTGTCTCCAACGGGCGGCAAGCGAGGCCAAACAGGGCGCGCGCGGCGCACGCGGGCGCGGACACGCTTTTTCGGGCCAGAGACGCCGTCGCCGCAACACGGGCTTTGCCACGGACCGCGAGGGCCAGCAACGCCAAAAACATGGCGGTTTTCAAGGGTTTTTGGTTTGAGCTCACGAGGGCTCCAAAAATGGAAATGGGGTTGCGCGGCGCGACGCCTGCGCGTTTTTTCTCTTCTTTTTACGCTTCGGAGCGGCACGGGGAAAAGCTCCGCTTTTTTGTTTTTTCACAAACGCTTGGCTTGACGCCGGGCGCGATCGGCGCCGCCCCCTGGCGCCTCGCTTTGCGCCTTTCGCATTTCCTTTTCCAGCTCTTGCCGCTCGCGCTTGGCCAACGGGATTTGAGCCCCTTCTTCCGCCAGGTTTTTCAGTGTTTTCGAGCTGGCCGCGGCTACGGCGCGGACCGTTTTTCGAGTCAATAAAAAAATCCCCCAACAAAGGGCTCCGGCGATTCCAAGCGACACAAAAAGCGCTGTCCCGCGCCCCGCAACATTCGCCAGATCCGTTTGCGCGGCGCGCGCAGACGACAGCGCGACCCATGCCGCGCGCCGCTGTTCAGGCGTTAAGCTTGGCGCTTGTTGAGCCAGTCGCGATTCGGCTCCCGAAGACGCCATTTGAGAGGGGGTCCATCGCCCGACAGAAATGTCTGAGGGGGTCGCGTCTGTTTCTCCTGCCGGCCGCAAACCCAAATCGTTCGGACTCGAATCCCAATGCCAGATCACGTCATGCGGGTGTCCATTGCTGTGATTGGCCTTCATGGGGCCCAGAGCCATTTCAGAGCCACTGGCGTTCGCCATTCGATATGAGGATGGTTGCACATGCCCCCACAACAACGCTCGGTCGGCCACCCACGGCGTTTGTTGACCGCCCCAGAGCGCGGCTGTTGTCGCGAGCTCCCCCCACGCCAAGGCTCCCATCACCATGGGCAACAAAAAGACCATCCCCATCCACAAAAAATTGTCGATGTCGTTGGGAGCTTTTCCGTTCGCGGCTGATCGAGCGACTAGCCAATCCTGGAATGTTTTGAACCTCACGGCGGCCACAAAGGCCAACAGCATCCCCCATCCAAAAACGATGGCAAGAAAAGTGCTTTCGAAAATCAACACCGTGTTGCCAAAAATCTGTCCGCGACGGCGGTTGGCCATGTCTTTGGCGATATCTTTGGCCGCGGCTCTAAAGACAGGGTTTTCGGCGCTCAAAGACAAGCCTTCATACGCGCGCACGGCCTCCGCGAAAAGAACGCGCGCGTCCCCCAACTCTTGCGGCGGTTGGGCGGCCTTGCACCATGAGGCGCCCTTTCTCCCCACTGATCCATTCGCGCAACGCTGGGCGGTCCAATCCGCCGCAGGCTCCAAAAAGCCATCCGGCGCAAGGTCCTCCATCAGGGCCGCATGCGCGGCAGAAAACAAAAACGCGGGTTTTTCTGGCGCGGTTTCGATGAGCCAGCCCCCAGCCAAAAAAGCCGAGCCGATTATCCACATGCCCGCCACGCACCAAATTTTGTTTCTGGCGAACGCGCCAGCGCCAAACCCGCAGGCCTCGCGCGCCGCGCCCATTGGGTTGCGCGCGACGCTCCCAATGCCCCTCAAGGCCCGCCAGGGGAGCGCGATGGCGAACTGGCTCGCGCGCGCCAAGCCGACCACGCGCCTTTTTCCGCGCTGGCCCAATGCGAGCAACGCCAGAAACAACGCGGTTTTCAGTGATTGTTGGTTTGAACTCACGCGAAAACGCCCGAAAAAGAGAAAAAGACCGAATGGCGCATTGCGCCCATCGCGTGATTTTACTCTTTATTTTGTCGGTTTTCGTTTATTTCACAATCAGGGCCGCAAATTCGGCGCCCAATCCTCTCTCGCGCACAGCGCTCTGCGGCGGACGCGCGCTCTGGCCTCCTCGGGGGCCTTCAACAGGCCGCTCACAAAGAGCGGGCGCGCGGACGAGGCTCGGCCTTTTTGGCGGTATTCACCGCTGAGACGGTTTTTTGCGCGGCTTTGTCGCTCTTTTGGCGATTGAAGTGATTTTTTCCGCTTTTTTGCGGATTGGGCGCGCCGGCCTCCGCCATCGCCGCCTGGATCGCCGCGGCTTCGACGCGGGCTGCCCACATGGGCATGTTTTCCCGTCCTGCTTGGGCGAAAGCCTCTTGGGCCGTTTCGGGCTCCACAAACGGAGCCATGATGTCCACGGCGCTCCACTGATAGTTGTCGCGGCAAATCGCGAAAGCTGATTTCCCCGGACTCCCGGCGTTGCCCGACTGCGTCCCCAGCTCGGGATCACACAACGGCGCGAGCAACCGAATGATGTCCAAATTCGTTTCGCCAATCGACGCCATCCACAACGCGTGGGCGCCGAATCGATCCCTCGCTTTCGCGTCCGAATGAGGCAGCAACGCGCGCACGCACTCCAAATTCGCGGCAGACGCGGCTTCCATCAAAGCGGTTTGCCCTTGGTCTCCGGCTTGGCGTGGATCCGACACGGGAAGAAGCGCATTCAAGCACTCGAGATGCCCCCCGCTGGCCGCGGCCATAAGCGCGGTGTCGCCCAAAGCGTTTTTCGCCCGCAAATCGGCTTTTTCGAGATATTCCAAAACCAACGCCAAATCCCCGTCTTGGGCGGCTTGGATCATGTGCTGGTCGAGGTAGTGCTGATTGTTGGGCATTGGGCGCGAACAAAAAAGTGAAAACGGCCAAACCTCCAAGCCGCTGAAAAACATTCAATGAGCGAGGGCCAAATCAGAATCCACGATCGCCTTTGCCTGTTTTATTGTAGGCCAACGGGCGCGATTCCGCAAACGAGCGGACAGACGCTTCACAACGCGCGCGGGCGGCGATTGGGCGCTTGTGGACTCCGGGGGCCCGTGAGCCGGCGGTCCTGGACTGCGGCTGCTCCCAGCCCCGCGGCGGACGCGATCGCCTCGGCTTCTCGATGCGCGGCCCAGCGCGGAAAATTTATGGCCCCCGCCTTTTCAAGCGCTCGATCCAACCGTTGGGGGCTCGCCAGCCCAATGAAAATGTCCAACGCCTCCCACCGCTTGGATTCGACGATGTGATCCAAAGCGTCTCTCTGGCTGTTGTCCTTTCGCTCGATCCCCCCAGCCCCCATCGCGCGGGCGAGCAGCCCTATGCATTCCAATCCGTCGGGATGGAACACTCCGCAAGCTTCGATCAGGGCCGTCTCGCCATTCTCATTCTGCGCCAGAATGTCCGACGCCGCCATCAGCGCCCGGAGGACATCCGCATGCCCGTTTGCCGCCGCGGCCATCAAAGCGGTGTTCCCCCAAATGTCGCGAAGGGACGCGTCGCTCACGGGGATCAACGCTTGGACGCTTTTTTCGCATCCAGCCTCGGCGGCCCACATCAAAGCGGTCTTCCTCGACGAGTCCGTGGCGTTCGCGTCGCTGTGCGGGATCAAAAGCTTGACGCACTCGGGCTCGCCCTCAAACGCCGCCCAGATCAAAGCGGTGTTGCCATCTTTGTCCGCCAAGCGCGCGTTCGTTTTTCCGATCAACGCGCGCACGCAGTCGGCGCGCCTCATTTTCGCGGCGTTGGCCAAAGCCGTTCTCCCCTCAGGCGTTTGGGCATCAGGATTTGCCAGGGGCAACAACATCAGCAATCGGTCCAGCCGGCCGCTCCGGGCGGCGGACAAGAAGGCTTCGTTGATTTCGGAGCTTGGCCTTGAAGCTGTTTTTTCCGTCATGAGGCGCTCCCAAAGGCGCAAGGCGCGCTAAAAACACAAGAAAAAGGCTTGGGCGACGGCGCGGCCGTCCAAGACATAAGGCCAATCTCGTTTTTCATAACGCTCGCGGCGTCCGGCGCGACTGCCCCGAAAAGCCCTCCGCCTGAGCCCCCGCCACGACGCCGCTGAGCGCCTCCGCTTCTTTTTTGGCCACCCAACGGGGCATTTTTTCGGCTCCCACGCGCGCGACCAGGGCCGCGGCTTCTTCGTCCGTCAAAAAATCGGCGAAATATTCCAGGCAAGCCGTGTTGTCAGCCAGCGCGGCAAAATCCAGCGCCTGGCGCCCCGTGTTGTCCGTGGCCCGCAAATCGCTCACAGCGAGCAACTCTTGCATGCAAGCGAGGGCTTTTTCTTGGCCTCTGGGGCTTTGCGCCGCGCGCATGAAAGGCGTTTCTCTGCCTTCGTCGCGCAGCGAGGCGTCGCTCACCGGCAGCAACGCCCGGACATTCTCAATCTCGCCGGTCCACGCCGCCATCATCAACGCCGTTCGGTTTTCATTGTCCAATGCATTCGGGTCGCTCGCCGGGATCAGCAAATTCACGCATTCGGCCGAGGAGCTGCACGCGGCCCACATCAACGGCGTCATTCCTTCGGCATCCGCCGCTTTCGCGTCGCTCAACGGCAACAACATCGAGACGCATTCCGGGCTTCCGTTGTAGGCGGCCAGCAGCAATGCGGTCGCGCCTTCATTGTCAGCCCTTTTTGCGTCCACGAGCGGCAAGAGAAATCGCACAGCCTCGATTTGGTTTTTGTGAGCGGCATGCACAAGGGCCGTTTGCCCATCCGCGTCCACGCACTGCGGGTCGACCTTTCCGAGCAGGCTTTTGAGCATGGGCCAATTTCCCCTTCGGGCAGCCGCGTGCCACTTTTGCTCTAGAATGATTCCGTCGAAGGACTCAACGTCAATCTTGCTGTCAGTGTCGCTCATGGTTTTCTCTGTTTTTCTCGACGATTGATTGTTTGCTCAAAGGGCTCGCGCAGGCCTTTTGGCGGCGCAGGGGCGCGCGAGTTCGGCATTCTGCGGCGCGCTGTCTTTTTCAGCGGGATTCCTGTTTTTCGAGCTTTCGGCAAACACCATGCTCTCCAACTCCTTCGCCTCCATCCGCGCGGCGCATCGCGGCAATTTTTCTCGCCCTGCCGTGGCGAACACTTCCGCCACGCGCTGATCCGGCGCGAATTCGCTCAGCAGATCGGCCGCCGGCCACCGCCGAAGCGCCACCGCATGGTCAAAAGCGTTTTTCCCGTCGTGATTTTTCGCGCGCGGGTCGCTTGCGCCCAGCAACAGCTCCACGGACGGGACGTCTCCATCGGCCGCCGCACGCATCAACGGCGTCTCGCCGTCCTCGTCGGCTGCGTTGGCGTCGCTTAGCGGCAACAATGTCCGCAGGCACTCGAGCCGGCCAAAAGCCGCCGCGAATGCCAACGCCGTCAGCCCGTGTTTGTTCGTCTCCGAGCAATCGAAAAAAGGCAGCAAAATTTTCACGCAATCCGCGCGGCCTCGCGAGGCCGCGAACATCAGCGCGTTTTTTTGATCGGAATCGTAGGCCAGGCTCGCGGGCGTTTTGGGGGCCAGCAGCTCCACGCAAGGCAAGTGTCCTTGGGCCATCGCCCAAATCAGCGCCGTGTGCCCGGAAACCCCGTCCTTCACAGTCCTTTGAGCCGGGTCCGAAAAGGGAAGAAGCGCCGCAACCTTTTGCGCGTCGCCCGCCTTGGCGGCTTGCATCAAGGCGGTCATTCCATTTTCTGGATTCGGAAACATGGCGGCGCCCCCAGCGTCCAGCGCGGCTTGGACTTCTTTGACGGAGCCTGCGGCCACGGCCGCGAACAACATCCCGTTTTTGCGCGATTGCGACAAACGCTGTTCGCCGCTCTCTGCGGCTGTTGGGGTCTGGATCGTTTTGGGCATGTCTGGCTCGTGCGTGTGCGGCGGTGGCGTTCATATGGCCTTTATTTTCCCACGCGGCCCCGCCGCGCGCAAGGCCGCCTGGCGATGGGGCGCCTTGGCCCAAAACATCGCTTGACGCCCCCGAGAAAATACGCCAAGATGCTCGGGCTTCTCGTGTTTGGGCGCCGTTTTTCCCCCACGCCACGTTTTCATTGCCCTTTTTGACCTCATTGCCATGTCGCGACTGATTTTGATTGCCACCCGCAGCAATAATTCGAACCCCGCCTAGCTGGGTTCTGGACCTCCGTCGCCGCTCAAATTCGCCACAGAGTTCTTCCAAAGCCCGGTCAAGCCGGGCTTTTCGCGTTCCCCTCGAAAAAGCCCGGCCCCTTTGTTCCTCCAGGAGCCTTCCCATGCCTTTTTCTCGTTTTTCTGACTCACCCGATTCGTCCGACTCGCATGGCCCATTCGCCCCGGCGGACGACGCATTCGCGGCGTGGCCCGGCTTGCGCCCGCGAGCCATCCCTCAGGCGTGGCGCGAGGCCATGCCGCCCGCGGCGCTGGCGGCTCTCCGCGCTTTTGTCGAGAAAGGCGATTACTCCGCGATCGAGCCGTGGTTCGACCTTCGCGTGGGCTTTGAGATTCACTTGCGCCTGGCCACCGGCCGCAAGCTCTTTTGCGACTCGCTCGCGGACCAGGCGGGCTACGTGGACCTGGGGCTCCCGGGGAGCTATCCGGAGCTGGACCCGGACGCCGCGCGCTTGGCGCGTCGGCTGGGGCGCGCCCTTGGAGCCCAACTGCCCGAGCGCATGGCCTTTGAGCGAAAGCGTTACGCCTACCCGGACTTGACCAAGGGCTACCAAACCACGCAAAAAGGCCTGTGCGCCTTTCATGGGGGCGCCTTGTCCGTTCCGGGCGCGGGCGTCATTGAATTTGAGCGCGGGCAAATCGAGGAAGACGCCGCCAGCGCCCGCCGCTTGGAGGACAGCTTTGAAATCGACTGCGGCCGCGCGGGCAGCCCCTTGGTTGAAATCGTCACAAAGCCCATGCGGCTCGACCCTCGCTTGGCGGCCAAAGCGGCCCTCGCGGTGCGGGACCTGGCGATGCATTTGGGCGTGAGCGGGGGCGCCCCCGAGAAAGCCGAGTTCAAGACGGACGTCTGCGTCTCCATCGCCCCTTTGGGGCTGCCCTGGGGCGAGCGCGTCGAAATCAAGGGCGTGGCGCTTTTTGAGTCCGTCGAGCGCTCGGCGATTTCCTGCGCCCGCATGCTCGCGGAGCTCTTGCTCGCCGGGGGCCAGGCCCAAGCCTCCACCTTCCGGCACGACGAAGCCACGGGCGAACTCTCCCCCATGCGCGAAAAGCAAGACGCCCTCTACCGCTTTTTGCCCGATGGCGACCTGGGCATGCCCGAGCGCCCCGCGCTTGACGAGGAGGAAACGCTTTGGGACTCCTTGCCGCCCCCGGGCGCGTGGCTTGCGCGCTCCGCAACCCAGCGGGGGCCCTTGGTCGACGACCCGGCCGCCGAAAGCCTCTGTTGGCTGATCGCCCTCTTCGCGCGCCAGGCCGTCGGCGCCGCCGCCGACTCCGACTCCGCTGACACCGCGCACGCGACTGGGGCGAGCCCTCTGGACGCGGATGTCCGCGTGGCTAAAATCGAAAAAACAGTGGCGTCCGCCCTTTCGCGCCTGCGCATGGCTGTGCCTCGCGAGCCGCGCTCGCGCGTGGCGTTGGCGCGCGCCCTTGCTTGGGCTTTGAGGGCCGAAGCGGCCGGAGCCCCCGCGCGCGTGGCCGTGGAGATCGCCACGGCTGCCTGGGGCGGCGAGGCCTTTGACGCAAAAACGGCGCAGTCCGCGTTGTCAGAAGCCCGCTCGTCTTTCGCTCCTGGCCGCGCCGACGCTCTGCGCGAGACGCTCGCGCCGTGGCTCGCGACCGAATTGGCCGCGGCGAGCTGGGCTGAATATTTGGGCGGCAAGCAAAAAGCCCTGGGCAGCCTGATCGGGCAAGCCAAGCGCTTGTGGCCGCAAGAGGACCCGCAGCAAATCGGCGCCGCTTTGCGCGCCTTGGCGGCTCTGGCGACCCATGCGGCCCAATCGGCTGCCGATGAAAGCGCGCGCAGCATGGAATCGCCGACCGCCGGGGTTGCCAGCCCCCCGCAGACGCGCTCCGCAACGAGCCCGGGAGATCCATCATGAGCTTCAAACCCACCCATCCCGACGCTTCTTTTTCACGCCCTCCTTCCTTGCCCCTTTCTTTGGACGACACCGACATGGCTTCAATTCACGCGACAGAAATTTCCCAGGCTTTGGGCCAGGCAGCGCCTCCAGGCAGCCCCTTGCCCCTCGCCGAGCAAAAGGCGTGGTTCTTGGCCTTGTGCCGGGCCGAAAGCGTGGGCTTTGGCGACGAGGCGGCGCATGAGCGCGCCTTCACCGAGTTCCAGCTTCGGCTGAGGGGATTTGAGCCCTTGGCGGCGTTGCCGGCCGTGAGCGGCTTGGCGGACCTGCCCGCCTCCGAAGTCTTTGAGGCGCATGCCCGAGCCGGGGCGCTGGCGGAAGGGCTGACGGAACGACCCCCGCGGCCAAAGCGCCCAGCCGCGGCGCGTTCGGCGGTGTTTTGCATGCCCAAGCCCGAGGCGGGTGGCTTGCAAGCGGGCGCGAGCCGTGGATTCTCTTGGGAAGCCCCCGAGCCCGAGGCCTCGCGCCTGGCCCATGAGGCGGAGACGACGGCGAAAGCGAGAGCTCTGTTGAAAGCGGCGTCTAAAACAGACGCTCTCGCAGGTCCTGTCGCCGGATTGGGCGAATCGATCGGGCCGGGCGGCCAAATCGAGCAAGAAATCCCGGCCGCCTTATTTGACTCGGCGCCCGCTTTCTTGTGGGGCGAGCACTTGGAGCGGATGTCCGCGCGCCCCGCCGACGAAGCGCTCGCCACCGAAGCCTTGGAGCGCGGAGCCGCCTGGGTCGCCGACCGCGTTTCGAGCAAGGACATTGACCCGGCCGAGCTCGCCGCGCAATTTCGGCGACGCGCCAGCCGCCTTGACGCCTTTGTCCAAGCGCGCGAATGGGCTCTCGCGCCCGCCGCGCCGGCCCAAACGGAGTCGATGGGCGCGGAATCGATGGACTCGGCCGCCACACGGACTTTGGCGGGCGTTCCCGTCGCCGTCAAAAGCTTGTTTTGGGTCCAAGGCGAAATCGCGAGCGCAGGCTCCAAAATGCTGTCGCGCTTTCGCGCCCCCGAAGACGCCGGCGTGGTCGCGGCCCTTCGCGCGGCGGGCGCCGACTTTTCCTGCATCGTCAAAACGGACGAGTTCGCGATGGGGTCGCGCGGGGCGAGCTGCGCCTGGGGCGCCGCGCGCCATCCGAGCGTCCAAGGCGCGAGCCCGGGCGGCAGCTCGTCAGGGTCCGCCGCGGCCGTGGCGTCCGGCATGGCCCTTTTGGGCCTGGGCTCCGACACCGGCGGCAGCGTGCGCCTTCCGGCCAGCTACTGCGGATTGTGGGGCTTGAAGCCCACGCGCGGCGAGCTCTCCCGGCACGGCATGATCGCCTACGCCTTTTCTTTGGACACGCCCGGTTTGCTCGCGCGCTCGGCGAAGGATTTGTCCTTGGGGTTCGAAGCGATGAGCCACGGGGCTCAATTTGGGGCGGATTCGGCCTGCCGAGGCTTCGACCGGACAGGCTTGCGCGCTCGCGTTGAGGGCTTCGCGACAAAGCGGCTGTCCGACCCCAAGCCTCTGGCGGGGCTGAGAGTCGGCGTGCCGTCTTATTGCCTGCCGGGCGCGCGCGCCCTTGCGCTGGACCCGGCGATTCGCGCGCGCCTTGCGGCGATCCTGGATCAATTGGAGAAATCCGGCGCCGAAATCGGCGTGGCTCAACTGTCGGACCCTGCGATGGCGTTGTTGAGCTACTACCTGATCGCCTCCACAGAAGCCCTGTCCTCGCTCGCGCGAATGGATCCGTTGCGCTTGGGTTTTGAAGCCCGGGGCTCAGGCTCTTGGGAGGAGGCGTTCGCCTCGGGCCGCACAGAGCTCATGGGGCATGAGGCGCGCCTTCGCGTTCTCACCGGAGCGCACGTCTTGGGCCAGAGCTCGCGCGAGTCGCTCTACGCCAAGGCGCTGGGCTTGCGCCGAGAGGTCGCCGATCGGCACGAGCGGGCCTTCGAGCGGTTTGATTTGATTCTGTCGCCGACGGCTCCGGGAAGGGCGCCGGCGCTTCAAGGGCCCCTCGACGCGCAAGCGGAGTGGGCGGCGGACGCCTTGACCATCCCCGCGAGCCTTGCGGGCGTTTGCTCCCTGAGCGCTCCTTGGGGTGTTTTTGAGGACCTGCATCCGATGGGGTTTCAGCTCACGGCGCCGTGGCACGCCGAAGAGCGCTTGCTCTCTTGGGCGCGGCTCATGGACGAGATTGTCGCTTGTTAGGCGAGGTGACGCGCTTGGCACGGGCGTTTTGTTTGTTGCGGAACAACAAAACGCCTCCACGCGGGCGCCATGAGGCTTCGGCGTTCAAAACTATGCTCAATCGCCGCAGGATCAAAAAGCCTCAAAACTCGTTGAAAGGCCACTTGGGGGGCACGCTGGCGCGCGGCGCAGAGCGGCGTGTTGGCCACAACGCGGACGCGCCCAAAACGACGCAAATTCCGGCGACCATGCCCAATGCGACCGCCCAACGCGCGGACGGCTCTTCGGCGCGGATTGGATTGATCGAAAAAGCGAACAGGGCGCAGCCGATCGCGGCGGCGGCCAACTAAGAAATCTCTTTGCGCGTCAAGCGCGAGTAGCGAGGCAGCGGGGTCATCGGAGCGTCCCAACGAGTTTAGGGAACAAAAAGGCGACCAAAAAGCGATGAAACTCAGAAGTCGTGGAATGGCCACTTGGAGGGCTTGTTCGCGCGCGGGCCCGAACGATGGTCTTGCCACATCGCGAACACGCCAAGGCTCGCGCAAACGGCGGCGACCGTGCCCAACGCGATCGCCCAGCGAGCGGGGGCCGAATGCGCGTCG
>Ga0209862_1000283_pt1 | contig 19216 bp, 17 predicted proteins | sample OrgsoiDNA_201061_FD_185809 | JGI IMG/M metagenome (GOLD analysis project Ga0209862, IMG submission 185809) | Permafrost soil microbial communities from the Arctic, to analyse light accelerated degradation of dissolved organic matter (DOM) -... | ecosystem: Environmental > Terrestrial > Soil >... | reverse complement strand
GAATAACTCAGATAAAAGAAAGAGTGAAAGGTAGAGCATAAAGACCATAGAGAAGAACTCTGAGGAGATACAAGGAGATGGTTTAAACTCTGAATTAGCTCTGATTTATTATGGGGTTTTAATCTTTGAAAACATGAAGATAATTGAAATGCTGCTTGAATTCTCAAGACGTGAATGTATTTAGCATTAGGAATTATGCGCCGTGTTATCAAGATGGCGACAGGGCGTGATTTTGACTTTGAAGTATGACAATGGTCCACAGGAACCATCTATATACTGATGCCATAGTGAGTTATAGTAGAGCCATAGTGGATAATCTTTGATCACCGTGTACGCATGTAACAGGAAAAGCAGTAAAAATAACGTCTTTCATTACGTCTAGTAACAATTAAAGCATTTGTTCTTTGTCAATAATCAACAGAAAGCTTCAAAGAACATCAGAATAGCGTTTTGTCTGTCAATATGGGCCACGATTTAGGCGATTTCCAAACACTCTTTGGCCCATCAGGTTTCATCCTCTGAGGGTTATTAGTTGTACAAAGTGTTACAACCTGTTTAATTGGCGTGACGGGTGTTCTTCCTCTGAGGGTTATTAGTAGTTCTAAGTATCTTCCTCTGAGGGTAGGAGATGGTTATGCCACCGTGTGTTGTTTCTTCTGAGGATAGAAGTAAGATATTGCTAAGGGGTGCTTAATTGTTAAGGTTTTCTGTTGTTGGTTGTGTGATTACGGTGGTATCAGGTTTCTTCCTCTGAGGGTTTACGGTGGTATGGAGATATTCTTCTGAGGGGTGATAATACTTGGTAAAAATTCTTTTGATATTACGGTGGTATAGTTCTTTCCTCTGAGGATGGTAAGTGAAAACAGCACAATACTCTAATTATAGTAAGGTTTTGGGTTTGTTCCTCTGAGGATTATAGTTGGATCATGGTGGTATCTTGATCTGAGTACGGTGGTAAACTTCTTCCTCTGAGGGTGGTAGATGAGTTGAAGTTATTCCTCAGAGGGTGGAGGGGATTTTGCCACCGTGGGTATCTTCCTCTGAGGATATTAGTTGACTTATTGCCACCGTGTTTGGTTCCTTGGAGGGTTAAAGTTCTTTCCTCTGAGTGGTTATACTCTGTTGGGCCAGAATATATGAATAGCTCTTTCGGTTAGTGACAAGGACCATGTAAAGCCACTCAGGTTATCGTTACCAAACATGTAATCGTCGGTGTCGTATCTAATTATGGTGAGGAGTTTTCTTCTAACCAGGTCTTCCACTTCTTCTCGGTAGACTACCCCATCCAGTTCGTCTGATGCTGCACTTAGGAGAGCGGTTCCTCTGAGGTCGTACTGTTTGATGTACTGATCGATTCTATCGATGTACTTTACTGAATTGGCGTTAATTCTTGGTTTCATGTGGTTACCATACGGGGAATGATTATCCCCTAGTATACATTCCTCTGAGGGCAATTAGTTGAACTTTGGGGAGTTAAGTATCACTAAATACCTTATTGAACGGAGTTCCTGATATGAGATTATTTGAATTATTGGAAGGGATGGATGGTAGTATTGCGGACGCCATCTATAATGCGGTTGACTTAGTGAATGAACATTTGACGGATTCACCAACCATATTTAAGAAGTCCCAGATAAAGCATTGCCAGTTAATTGCTTCCAACATTAGCCAGGCTGATATGGAGAATGCTCCTGCTGTTCGTAATCCTTCGTTTATTTGGGATACGATTGTAGTCACATCATCCTCGCAGTATATGGATTCTGGTTATTGGGATGCGATAAATTCCCAAGCTAGTGCCATGGATCGTTATGATGCGGTGCCACCTGACCATAACCTTCATATTATTATATTCTTCAAACACAATTCGAATGTGATGCATATTGTGGACAAAGCAGTTGGTGCTGGTGAGACTATTGATAATTTGAATAGTAAGGCAATCGCTAATGCGTTATTGCATGTATTCAAACAGAGTATTGGTATTGGCAAAGCCCTCTGAGGATAATTAAAGCATAATCATGCTTATATTCTGTTATCTGAACCTGGTGCGTTATAATGGTTTCTATTAGCAATCCTAACCATTAAAGGAATTCATGTCTACAGCAACTCTTATCCCCAATATTATAACCACCACCCCAACGGATATTACGGTTGTGCAAGTTGCAACTTGTCAATCAATAGTAAGTCAAGGATATGCAGTTGATGCCACATTTACTGCTGGTAATCAATTACAAGTTACCGATACTAATGGTAATATCTATACCCAAGTTACAATCGATTCTACCAATAATACGATTGCCACTCTTGCCACTGCGTTAAATGCCGTTCCAACACAAGCATTATGGTCAGTTATTGCCTCGACCGTAACTGATGCTGATGGTATCCATCTAGTTCTAACCAGCACTAGAACTGGTATGAATAGTGTCATTAATGTGGTTACGATTCCTACTGTAGATAATTCTTTGGATGGATTGATAGTAACCACAACTGGTATCGATAATAATGGTATTCTGACCTCTATTATCAGTACTAGTCCTAATGGTAATGGCAATGGTACTGGCCCGGGTTGGACTCAAACAACTCCAGGTGCTGATGGTGGTATTACCGTTCTACTTTACATTGGCAGTTCAACCAATGTATTTGCAAACGCTATTCCAGGATGGCAAGGTGCTGATGTAATTATCACTCCTTAATCTAGAATAGCTCCACATAGAAAAAGCCCAGCAATGCTGGGCTTTTTCTTCTTCAGCCATATCAAAGTTATCTGATAGAGTTGGCGTATGCTGGTACATCTGGGCAGTTCAAGATCGATTGGCAGGCTTTATTAATGATCTGCATAATTTTATTTTCATCGTGATTACCAGTTAGACGCATCAGCTTGTCAAGAACAAACTGTTGGGCATTAGGCTTCTTGGCTTCATTTTTGATAATCTCAGCCACTTTCTGGAGAGCTGATGCCTGATCTCCCTCTGATATAAATTCTTTCGCTCGCATGGGGTTTGGTCCTTTGGGGAGTTAATAAGATATTTATTAAAGCAAACTGCTATGTAATATCTTGTAAGGATAGCTATAAATAACGGCAATGGTTCATAAGGAGAAAGAAACAATGCCGACATTATTTAATCGTAAGCCCAAGAATTCGTATCAGGAGTTATTGAAACTCACCAATACGGGTGCGGGCCTCGATACAACTTTGAGAACTGTGGAGGATGGTGTTGGTCAAGTCAGCCCTCTGAGTCTCTCAACAACTCAAATCGCTCTGAACGGATTGATCTGGCCAACAAGTACCCCCGCATCTGGACAAGTTCTGTCTGTAGGTGCTGGTAATACTTTGGCCTGGACTAACGTTTCTGGTGGTACACCATCACCAGTTTTGACATATCAAGGTACTTTGGGAACGTCTGCTGCAACTTTGGCAACAGCCAGCCAAGATACTGAGCTTCAACAGATTACTCTGTGTAATACCACGAATGCCACTCAGACAATTAGCTTAAATATCGTTCCTCTGAATGGAACAGCAGGTGTTTCAAATGCTATCTTTTCATCTGGTTCTATTCTGGCTGGGCAAACAGTGGTCATCTCTACTGAAATGGTCGTATTGAATGGAGCTTTCCTAGTTGGTTCAGCAAGTGCTACTGGCGTCACTATTAACGTTTCTGGCATTGCATTGACAAATCTACAACAGCTTTACTACGGTGCGATGCCAACAGCATCCACCGCACTTTATACCGTTCCAGGATCCACTACTAAAACTATCAACTCACTTATTATTTGCAATGCATCAGGTGTTGATCAGACGATCTCGGTAAACTTTACAAATGGTAGTGGGGCTAGTTCTGCAAACGCGTATATGAACAATGTAACAATCAGTGCAAACAGTACTCTGCTTTGCGATCTGTCAACTGTTCTACCAGCAGGGTGGACAGTGACTGCTAATGGCTCAAATGCCAATATGACAATAATGGTAACAGGTTTCTAAGGATTTCAAATGGCAATTTCTACATTTGGCGGTATCGCCGCCAATACTAACAATTCAGTAAGTGGTACAATTGGTGCTCCTCTTTTGGCTCCAGCTAACTTCACAAGTACCAGTTACGTTGACACTGGCGCATCTTTTAGCCCAACAGTTTATCCTCAATTGGCAGCTTGCTATCCAGCAGCATTCGTGGGTGATACTTGGAAGTCTGTAGTAAGCCCGGTAATAACCGCAATGGCTGCTAACACTACATTTGGTACCTTTGTAACGGCATTCACAATGGGATCAGAATTCTACGTTTTGTTCTCTAAGGGTTATGTTCTGAAAACTACCGGTGGGACATTGAGTTCTTTGGCTTATTTCAAACAAATTCCAATTTCAAATGGTACTATACTGTTTGCTGGTATTGCTGGTAGTAACTTCTATGTAGTGTATAATACGGGGTTCATGCAGATTTTCACTGAATCCACACTCACCAATTACAGTGTCTCGGCGATCGGCACTGTAGCAACTATACGATACGGCAATGGCGTATGGATAGCTTGCAATACGGCAAATGCGTCAACTTACAATATGTACTATCGCAGCACGGACGGAATTAACTTTACGTCATCAACTTTCCCGGTATCTCAAATTTGGTGTGGAATTGATTACGGTAATAACACTTGGTCTGTGGTATCAAAAACCACCGGCACAACCTCCGCGTTAACATCACCTGATGGTATTACTTGGACCTCACGCACTGGACCAGGTATTGCTTGTAGTGGCGCAGTGAAATACAATAGTACTCTGAATCTGTTTGCTGCAACTATCGGTAGCACAACTAATAGCGTTTATACTTCCCCAGATGGTATTACTTGGACCTCACGTACTGCGGCATCTGGGACTACCCCAACCGCTATAGATTGCACTACCAATGGTGTATTCTTTACGCACGTACCAGGCTCAAACGTTGGTGCAATGACATCCACCGATGGTATTACTTGGACTAACCGTGCTTCGGTAATTCAAGGCATTACGGGTCTCAGTAACAACTCAAATTTGCGAGCATTTGGTACAAAAATTGTAGCTTTTGGTAATCTGTTTAGTTCAAACTATATTACATATATGGGTATTTCATCTGATAACTTGGCCACTGCACCAGCAACTCAATTGTCGGCTTCTGGTGCTCCAGGGAATATATTTCCACCAGCTTTAGTTGGCACTTCATTAGTCACAACTGAAAACTTACCACTTACAATTCAAGCTGGCTCACCGTCCTATTCGTACTCAACAAACAATGGTACTGCTTGGGCCGCGGCTACTTTACCAGTATCCAATATTTCTATTCGAGGATGTTTTGCTACTCCTACAAAGTTTATTATTTGGGGGATTTCAAATGCCAACAATGCAGTTTATATACTATCGTCTTCTGATGGTATAAATTGGACAACAAAGTCATTTGCGATAGCTGGTGTAACTGTGACCTCCACCATCACGGCGTGTAATTATGGCGAGACCTTGTACTTTGGTTCCGGTTATATCTTTGCGGTAACGCCAGATTATGGAAATACCATAGCAATTTCTTTGTTGCCAACACAAGTTGCTACCACTACATGCTCTTATACTGTCACCACAACTGGCACAATAGTATTGATGACTTCAACAGGAACAGTATACACATCGAATAACAATGGCGTAACTTGGATAGCTGGAGCTTGGGTTGGAGTAGCATCATCAACTATCGGTCAAATTTGTACTGGCCCCAAAGCAACAATTTGCACGGTGGTGGCAGCAGCAAGTCCAGCAGCATATGCAATGTCAGCAGACTTTGGACAAACATGGCAATTACTGTCTTTTCCAGCAGCTATCTCTAGTTTGGTAAAATCAGCATTTTACCTAAATGGCTATTACTTTGTATATCTGGGTAACAACGCTTATTACTATAGCGCAGATGGTATTAACTGGGTATCAATGTCTACTGGTCTGTCAGCAGCAACAACACAAAACTGGTCACAAGCTGGCGTTAGTAATGGTTCACCTTTCATTACTGGTCAGGTTGGCACATATTTGACTGGCGATGGCTCTTCATACCACGTACCGTTCATTCCTTCATCAATTGCAGGAACAAAGTACGTAGTACGAGCACAATAAAGTTTGGGGAGCAATTGCTCCCCATCTTCTTAACTATCATTTCAATCATTATCTAAGTACTTCATTTCCCGTAATTCACCACTAAATATTTGATAACAATCATATGGAGATATAACCATGATTGAAATCAATTTCGTCGACGGAACTGGCCCCGTTTCAAACTTCATCGAATTCTGGACTTGGGGCGATTGGTCACACGTAGACATCAAAACTACTAGAGGATGGCTAGGCGCACGAGCAAATGGCGGCGTACAAATTAGACCCTGGAACTACTGCACTTTCAAAAAACAAGAAACAAGAACTATTACCCTCCCAGAAGAACAAGAACAACATATCATGAACTGGTTCACCTCCCAGATCGGTAAACCATATGACTACATGGCTGTGGCAGGAATGCCATTCAGAAAAGACTGGAGAGACGACACTCGTTGGTTCTGTAGCGAACTCGTAATAGCAGGCTTCCAACAGGCCGGTATCTACCTCCTCAATACCGATCACATGAATCGCGTCTCACCTAGAGACCTCTACCTCTCACCACATCTAATGGCTGCACCAACACTAATCTAATATACACTGCTATCAATAAAAAGCCATCCATCAACAGGTGGCTTTCCTCACAACCAATTATGTAATGGCTTTATCTCTACATAATACTCAGTAAATAATACAGAGGAAATTAATCCTCAAACAAAATCTCTAATACCATGAAAAAGATTATCATCAGCTTGGCAGTTCTGGCAACTCTCGGCCTCGCAGCTTGCGCAGGAACTCAACCAAACTTCAACTCACCACAAGTAGTATTCAAAGGTCAATAACAGACCACAGCATAACAAAGCCATCACTAATAATGGTGGCTTTCCTTCCGAGTGGCTTATCCCACTCAGAGTATTATCTCCCCCCCTCAAGAACATTCACGAAGGTACCAAATAGTCACACTTGACTACTCAAGAACCCAAGGAGAACTCATGATACTGGCACTTATTCCATACCTATGGCTTATATCCCCATAACAGTGTTCCATCAGAGTAGTATGAATAGGTCTCAGAGTCAGAGGATGGCAACCTAATCTTCCCGAATATTCATGGAGGTTAATGACTACTCACTTAATAGTTAAGGAACCCAGAGAGAACTCCCGATTCTGGTTTATTCATCTACCAACATAAATATTGATAATCGCTCAAGAGGAGATACCCCGATGACCACCCTTTCCACAAAAACACCTGGTGCCACGTTTCAGTCAATACTGACCGTCAATGTGCCAGTTAGTGGAGTAGCAGTAGGACTTGATAATACGCTGCGCAGTGTCGAAGACGGAGCAGGTCACCAATCTCCACTATCGCTCTCTCAATCACAAATTGCCCTGAATGGAGCAATATGGCCATCAAGTGGTGCGGTTACTGGTTCACTGTTACAAGTAAGTGCCACTTCTGGTGTTCTGGAGTGGTACACACAAACAGCAATTGATATTACCAATGCTTTGGGTTATGTGCCATTAAGTTCAACGTCAAGTGTGTTTACCACTCCAGTGACCGTTAAGGCTGCCACCTTGGATACCCAAGTGACTACCGTAATTAATACGTTACCGACAACGGTTTACACCTTCAATCCACCCTCTGGTGGAACTATCAAGTTGATGTGCCAAGTACTTGATACGTCAACCAATGCATTTCATTCAGAAGAGTTATTCATTGTTACCGATGGATCCACATTTGATCTTACCGGATTCGCGGTTGTTATGACTCAGAGTTCATTGGGTACGTTTGACGCAACTATGGTTAGTGGTGCTGTAGAGCTAATGTTCACGGCGCAGAATGCAACAACTAAAACAGTAACCGTGGTGGCTATGTCAGTCACGGCGTAAAGGAATATTATGACAACTTCAAATCGAGATTTCGTTCTGGTTAATGGCCTTCAGATTGGTGGTTACCTGACTAGCGTTAATGGATCAACCCCAAGTAATGGACAATTGCTTATTGGTGATGCCACTAATGGTCGGTTTTCTCTAGGTACTCTGGCATCAACTAATGGTCTTACCGTCAGCAACAGTGCTGGTGGTATTTCAATTACGTCCAATGCAACCAATTTAAACTCAGCATCAACTATCGTTGCACGTGATGCTTCAGGTAATTTCTCAGCAGGCACCATTACTGGCAATTTAACTGGTGTAGCTTCGTCAGCTACTGTGCTGGCTACTCCTAGAACTATCAATGGTGTTGCTTTTGATGGTTCGGCTAATATTTCATTCACTACCGATGCGGTACCAGAAGGCACAACTAATCTGTATTTTACTAACGCTCGTGTTAGTGGTGCAGCGCCGGTTCAGTCGGTCTTTGGTCGCACCGGAACAGTAGTTCTAACGTCGCCAGACGTTACTGGTGCGCTTGGTTATACACCTATCAACCCTAGTACTATTGGAGCTAACGGAGGCCTGGCGACTCTGGATGTGACTGGTAAAGTACCATTGTCCGAATTACCTGCTGCCGTTGTTGGTGGTTTGAATTTCAAGGGAACCTGGAATGCCAGTACCAATTCGCCAACATTAGTCTCTGGTACTGGTACCAACGGTGCAATGTATAAGGTTGCTACTGCTGGTACTACGGCAATTGATGGTATTTCACAGTGGAATCTTGGCGACATTATCGTTTTTGATGGTACCACCTGGGATAAGATTGATGGTATTTCCTCTGAGGTTGTATCTGTCTTTGGGCGTACTGGTGCGGTAGTATTGCAGTCAACTGACTTGATTACTGCTTTGGGTACACAAACACAGAACACGTTCATGGCCGCTCCATCAGCAGCCAACGGTGCTGTGAGCTTCCGTACTATTGCACCAGCTGATCTGCCATTAGCAACTGCTACCACTATTGGTGGCGTATCAGTAAGTACTGGTTTGACTGTAACTGCTGGGGTATTGACTGCGAACGTAGTCACGGTGGCTGGTAGAAGTGGTGCCGTAGTTTTGAATATCGCTGATGTTACTGGTGCAGCTCCTTTGGCATCACCAACATTCACAGGTACTCCTATTGCCCCAACTGCCGTAACAAGCACAAATACTACTCAAGTGGCAACAACTGCGTTTGTCAATAATGCATTGGCCAGCGCTGGTTTAACGCCAGGTGGTGGTACTGCAACTTTCAATGGTCCAATCAAAGTCAAGCAAGCGACTATTGATACTAGCCTAACCAGCACTGCTGATACGAACGCAGACGTGATTTATTCTGTGGCAGTCACTGGAGCAAGTACTGCTAAATTTTTAGTTCAAGTCGTGGATGCTAGCAACAATATGCAGTCAGAAGAAGTGATTGTGATAACAGATGCCACCAATACTTGGCTGACTTCATATGGCATGGTCTTATCCAATGGTTCGTTGGGTTCAGTATCAGCGCAGGTAACAACTGGCAATTTGCAATTGGTATTCACGTCAACTACCAATACAGCGAAGACAATTAAAGTGGCAGTTATTTCCTTGACGCAATAAATAGAATTATCCGGATGAATCAATTCTAGTTCATCCGGATTTGATGGATAGGGAAGTCAAATGGCTACAAATAACAAAACCGATTTCGTGATTGGCGGCGGGTTGCAATTGGGAGGTTATATAACCTCAATTGCTGGCGCGACACCATCTAACGGTCAACTTCTTATCGGTGATGCGACCAATGGACGCTTTTCGGTAGGTTCAATTTCCACAAGCAATGGTGTAACCGTTACACAAAATGCTGGCTCTATTGCTCTGGGTACTAATGCTACCTCAGCAAATACAGTGTCTACCTTGGTTGCCCGTGATGCATCAGGTAACTTTACTGCTGGTGCGATCACCGCCACTAGTTTTATTGGTTCAGCTGCACAGCTTACTGGCCTCACATCAAGTCAAGTCACAACTGCATTAGGATTCACACCAGCGGGTGGTAATTCAACAATAACCATATCTGGTGATGCTACTGGTTCTGGTACCACCGCTATTGCATTAACTCTAGCTAATTCTGGAGTTACTGCTGGAACTTATTCCGCGATCACAGTCAATGCAAAAGGTATTGTCACTACTGGTGGAGCGATAGGTTCAGCAGTAGTGACCACTGCGTTAGGTTATACTCCTGCCAATATCGCAAGTCCAACATTCACTGGCGTGCCTGCTGTACCAACAGCAACAGCAGGAACAAATACTACACAAATCGCATCAACGGCTTTTGTTACTGCTGCGGTTACGGCTAGTGCTGGTGTAGCAACTTTCAATACACGATCAGGTGCGGTCGTGTTGACTAGTGCTGACGTAACTGGTGTTGGTGGTGCTTTGTTGGCTTCCCCAGCATTCACTGGTAACCCAACAGCTCCAACTCAAGCACAATTTGATAGTAGTACTAAGCTTGCCACCACTGCTTTTGTTGGTGCTGCTGGTATGCAATTCAATAGTGCAATCGAATTGAATTCCAACCAGACACTGTCAAACACACAGATTGGGGGCGCCATCCAATGGTATGGCGCTTCTGGTGGTATTTTGACTTTACCAACATCAGCATCAGTTCCAGCAGGTAGAACATTCTATATTTTCAACCAAGGTTCTGGTTCATTGACTATTGCTCTGGCTGGTGGTAGTGATTTCTTATGGGCTGGTATAGTAAATTACACCACGTTGACTTTGATTAAGGGTGATTCGATATTCCTCATGTCGCGTGGTACTACTGAATACGATGTTATTGGTGGAACAGCCGCTAATAAGTATTCAGCTCGCCAATTAGTCAATACCATTGTGGATGATGGCGTCTCAGCATTGCAAGTTAATGGTATTGCTACTGCGACCACACCGACTGCTGGTGATAATACCACAAAGGTGGCAACTACTGCGTTTGTTACTTCTGCTATTACCGCTGCGGCTACCGGAGTCGCGTCATTCAATACCCGTACTGGCGCAGTTACTTTGACATCAAGCGATGTCACCACTGCATTGACTTACACGCCAGTCAATCCAACTGCGTTGGCTAGTTATGCAACTTTGGCATCACCAGCCTTGACTGGTACTCCTACGACACCAACAGCATCAGTAGGAACGAATTCCACACAACTGGCTAGTACCGCATTTGTGGCTAGTGCTATTCAAACTAATTTGAATGTTCCATTGGTGGCATCAAATGTCACATTGACTGCGATTCAATATGGTAGTTCATTACTGACTTTTACTGGCGCGTTAACTGCTAACGTTATTGTAACTTTTCCAACTCAGGGACAATGGACACTTTATAACGCAACATCAGGTGCCTTTACCATAACGGTATCAAACGGCACAGGTGCGAATATTGTAGTGACACAAGGTGCAACTATTGAAGTGATTTCAAATAGTACCGCTGGTATGCTGTCATCAAGTTCTATGGCACTTACTGCCACTGCTGGTACAAATACTACTCAAACTGCGACTACCGCATTTGTTGCGACTGCTATTACTGCTGCAAAATATTATGATGTCACAGGTGGGGCAGCAGGCAACATCACGTCGAATCAAGTGTTGACTCTTCATATTGCGGCTAGAACTTTAAGTTTCCCTGCGTCTTTTACTGGTAGTCAAGGATATGCTGTGACTGCACCAACTGCATCCAGCACATTTACCGTTGCTGTAAATGGCACTACGGTTGGTACTATTGTATTTGCCGCCGGTAGTCACACATCCACATTCACCACATCATCTGGTGCATTTACAGTAACCCCAGGACAATATATGACTGTAACTGCTCCGGCCTCTGTTGATACCACATTAGCTACTGTGGCTTTTACTCTTCTAAGTTTGGCGACCTAATATGTTAGTTAACAATGGATTTTGGTTTAGTGGTATACCGGCACTGGTATCAGTAGGCCCAGGTATTGGCATTTTTGCCGCTGGGCAATATCCCACTCCAGTCAACACCACCACGCTTTACACGTTTGCAACCAACACGACCCAGTCTGGGGCCAATTTAAACCCTGGCACCTATGGTGCAGCGGCTGCCGGTAATACGACTTTGTGTGTTTTTGGTGGTGGGGCTAATAATCAAGTAGCAACGGCAGTAACTAATGTTTATACCTTTGCTAATAATACAGTTGCAAACGGAACCAATTTGAAGGCGGTCCGATATCAGTTGTCAGGAGTCGGAAATGCTACCGTGGGAATTTTTGGTGGTGGTTATACCGGTTCTACTTATGTAGCAACCACCGATGCTTATACCTATTCAGGAAATACGGTGGCTGCTGGTACAAACCTACATACCGCTAGAAATGGATTGGCATCAGTTGGTACGACAACCGTTGGTATCTTTGGTGGTGGAGTTACTACTGCGAACACCGCGGTTACTGATGTTTATACTTATTCTGGAAGTACCGTAGCTAGTGGTACCAATTTAGGAACTGCTAGAACCGTGCCAGCAGCGGCTGGCAATCTAACTGTTGGTATATTCGGTGGTGGGTCCACTGGCTCGGTAGTTGCCATTACGGACAAATATACGTATTCCGGCAATACGGTAGCTGCTGGTACCAATTTGTCCGTAGCTGAAAGTGTTATGGGTGCTACTGGTAATTATACCGTGGGTATTTTTGCTGGTGGTTTTAATAGTTCATCGGTGCCGACCGCCGCCACTAGCATTTACACATATTCTGGAAATACTGTGAATCCTGGAACCAATTTACCGACTGCTATTGGTTACCAGGCTGCTGCTTCTTCATCCCCCGGTGGATTCTAATTAACGTTCCAAGTACTAAATATATGCACGAGGGGAATTAATTATAATTCCCCGACATTTGATAGACAGTGCATATCAAATGGCGATAGTGCCGCATGGTACTCAAGCATTGCGACCTACGCATAAGGATTAAAGATGAATAAGATTAGAAACTCCCTAATTTCGGGGCAGGTGCCATCAGTAGCTCAGATGGAACCAGGTGATATTGGAATTAACAATGCCGATGGTACCATTTACATTCTCCGTCAAACTAATGGGGTATCATCCGTAGTTCAACTTTCTGGTTTGACTTCGTTCAATACTAGAACCGGTGCTATCGTTCTTAATTCCGGAGATGTGATTGCAGCACTTGGCTATACTCCAATATCACCGGTATCACCGATCTTCACCGGCACACCAACTGCACCGACCGCCACTCCTGGTGCAAATACAACGCAATTAGCCACCACTGCATTTGTTAGTAATGCTATCAGTAGTATCGTGGTACCAACAGTTACCACCTTGCAAAGTTTGACAGACGTATCGGTAGTTGACGGTGCTGGAATTGATGGGCAAGTATTGAGTTATAGTGCATCCAGTAATGCTTGGAAAGCGCTGCAATTATCCAAAGTGGCAAAAACTGGTCTTTACACCGACTTGATCGGTGAGCCAACTGCCTTAGTATCTTCATTCAACACTCGTACGGGTGCTATTACTTTAACATCAGCTGACCTAACTGGTGCTGGTGGTGCATTACTGGTATCTCCTACATTTACTGGTATTCCAGCCGCTCCAACGGCGACCGCAGGAACCAGTACAACACAACTTGCGACTACTGCTTTTGTGAGCGCCGCTATTACCGCAGCCAATACTGGTGTAGTGTCATTCAATACTCGTACTGGTGCAGTGGTATTAACGGCTCCAGATATTAGTGGAGTTGGTGGAGCATTGCTGGCATCTCCAACGTTCACAGGAACGCCAACAGCACCTACACCAGCAACAAGCGACAATTCTCAGAACATAGCAACTACCGCATTTGTTAATGCTGTGGTGACTGCGGCTACTGGTGTTATTTCTTTCAACACTAGAACTGGTGCGATTACTTTAAGCTCAGCAGACGTCAATACCGCGCTAGGCTACGCCCCGGCTCCATTAGCTTCTCCTACATTTACTGGTACACCAGCCGCACCAACGGCGACCGCAGGAACCAGTACAACACAACTTGCGACTACCGCGTTCGTAGCCTCTGCCATTACAGCAAATGCTTTGGCAAATCCAGGAGTTGCCACCTTTAATACCCGGTCAGGAGCGGTTGTTTTAACTGCTGCCGATGTAACTGGTGTTGGTGGTGCTTTATTGGCCTCACCTACATTCACTGGAATTCCCGCCGGCCCAACAGCAACTGCCGGAACTTCCACCACGCAACTGGCAACCACCGCATTCGTTGGTTCGGCTATTGCTTCGACTGTAACAGTTTCTTCTTTTAACACTCGTACCGGTGCAGTGGTGTTGAGTGCATCCGATGTCAATACTGCATTAGGTTATGTACCACTCAGTCCTGCTGCGAAGTATTATGATGTATCTGGTGGAGCTGTTGGGGCTATTACTACTAATCAATTGCTAGCTCAATACGTGGGTGGTAGAACTGTAACATTCCCGGCAAATTTTGCTGGAAGTAACGGATATGCGGCGACCGCACCAACCGCTTCTAGTACTTTTACGGTAGCTGTGAGCGGTACAACAGTTGGCACCATGGTGTTTGCTGCTGGCAGTCATACCGCAACATTTACCACGGTTTCAGGTAGTGGTTTCACCATAGTACCAGGTAATGTTATGACAATTACCGCCGCAGCGTCAGTTGACACGACATTAGCGACCGTGTCATGTATTTTACTTGGAGTGGCAGCTTAATATTGGTGATTGGAAATTCGTAATGATCAACTGTAACTAGTTGTAATAGGTCCCGGCATAAATACCGGGACCTATTCATTGGAGTAAAAACATGGATGTAGCAGCAGACGCAGTAGATGTGGCCTTAAAGGCTACCCCCGTTGGTGCGTTGTTCACCAGTGTGAAGCTTTATCTTACGATTTTTGTTATTGGAGCCATTGTTGCCGCAGTATTTGGTATTCATTGGTATCTGGGTTATGAACAAGCAAAGATTGACACACTCACGAAACAAGTTGAAGCCCAACAAATTGCTATCACTCAAGCAAATGCGGTACAGGCACTTATGACTAGTGATCTGGCCCAATTGAAAATCTTGACTGATGGCTATAACAAACAGATCGCAGATATTCGAATGAATTCGAATAAGGTGTCAACGGCGTTCAATAGTACTCAGTACCAAAATTTGGTTAAGACAAAACCATCTGACGCTGAAAGCCAAATCAACACAAATGTCAATCAACTTTTTCAGGATGTAAATGATGCGTCACGTAAAGTTACTCAGTAAGCTGGCTGTAATTGGTATGTTTATGGTTATTGCCGGTTGTGCAAGCACTCCGCCAATTGCGATACCAACTATTGCGACCCCACCGCCAGTTTCCATTCCAGTGCCAACCCCAACGAATCTTCAGAATATGAAGTATGAGTTGATTACGGCCCAAACGTTGCCAACCTTCACCGCAGCTTTTAAGACCAATCCAAATCAACAATTTTACGTATTGGATCGTACCAATATGGAAATCATGATTTCCAATGTACAAGAGTTGCGTCGTTATATTTTGGAAGAGCAGACGACTATTAATTATTTGGCTGGTGTGCTAAAGTCGCAACAAGGTCCAGCAAGTAAGACAACTGGCACAAGCAATTCAGCAACTAATTCAGGGACAAAATGAGAACACCTTTTGAAATTCTAAGTGTGCCAGAAAATGCAACTGACGATGAGATTAAAAAATCTTATCGCAAGCTTGCTATGCAATGGCATCCAGACCGTAATCCCGACAATCTTGTCGAGTCTGAAAAGAATTTCAAAGAAGTGAAGGAAGCTTTTGAGCAAATTGAAACTGAACAAAAGCGCTCCCAGTGGCATATGGATCAAAACTACAAGAATCGTAGTAAGCACAAGACCACTCGTAACTCATATTCAGATAGCCAAGCATTCGACGACGTATTTGCCGATTTGTTCAAAGATGTATACGGTAGAACGTCGAAGAATGACCAGTTTCATGACTTTGCTGACGCCAAACGTAAGATGGCTGAAGAAGAGTTGAATCGCCGCCGACAATCACTAAAGAATGCAGATGCTCATATTGAGATCGCAATTACTCTGGAAGAAGCTTTTCACGGTAAAGAAGTCGCGGTCACTTACAAAACACCTGACGGCGAAACCCGCCAAGTGTTGCTTGATATCCCCGCAGGTATTATCGACGGAAAGGTGGTTCGCTGTAAAACTGCCGGTTCCCGTAAGAACACTGATACCCCTTCTGGCGACTTGCTTGCCACGATCAAAATTAAACCACACAAGCTGTTTATCAGAGAATCACAAAACATTGTGATGCATGTCGATGTTCCAGCTCTTGACATGCTTGCCGGTGGATCAGCCCGTATCACGACCATTGAAGGAACTGAATTTGACATCAATATTCGGTCGTGTACCCAACCAGGCACCCGTATTCGAATTCCAGAGCATGGGATGCGAGTGATGGGTAGTCGTTTGCGAGGTGACATGTTCATTGAATTGAACGTTGTGTGGCCAGCAAGTATGCCTGAAGACGTATTAAACCACCTTAAAGCAGCAAGAGACTTGACTTTACCCAAGACGGTGTAATCATCTAGTAAATGAATTTGCTAGGGGATATATGCGACTATTGATTTTGGGTTTTGCATTTGTTTCTACTATTGCTTCAGCACAATCACCCACGGTGAACTATTGTGCTGAGCAGTCTCGTGCCATTGACGCGCACATCGCTTATTCCGATTCAGTCATTTATAACCATCAAGAAGGTGTTCGCCAAGGCAATACCATGGTTTACAGTGATGCGATTCAAATAAGAAATCAAATATGGCAAGATACTCTGCAGGAAAGATATGACATCCGCAGTGTGGCATACGACGAAGATGCCAATTTATGTGCTAGAATAGCCACAAGCGCCATTAATAAGGTGGATGCCATTTTAGAAGATTACGGATTACAAATACATGAAGTTGGTAGATGAAAATAACCCAGTCTTACGAAGAGTATGTTCACCGTACCTTTTCAACGACACTTTAGAAGAAAGACAAGCGCTAGTTGATGCCATGCTAGATACCATGACGTCTAATAATGGTATTGGACTTGCTGCACCACAAATTGCAATTTGCACTAGACTTTTTGTTATGGCAAGTACACAATATGGCAAGGTTGCTTGTTTTAATCCTGAAATTATTGATATTTCATTAGAAATAGAAAATATTGTCGAAGGGTGTTTGAGTTTTCCAGAGTTACAACTTTCGGTTAAACGACCAAAAGCCGTAACTGGCAAATTTCAGGATGTAACTGGTAATTGGGTAATTTTAAAATTAGAAGGTATCGACGCACGATGTTTCCAACATGAGTCAGATCACTTGAATGGTATAGTGTTCACAACCAAGGTTGGACCCACTACGTTACATCTCGCACGGCAGCGCCAAAGTAAATCGAAAAGGACCAAGCGCAAATGAGTAGCAATATTAATACAGATGAAGTTTTGCGGTGTGTTCGTATAGCACATCAAATCGCAGACTCGTTCTCCCATGAGTACACCACACTTGAGCATTTGTTGTGTGCACTGATGCAGGAAGATGCAGTCAAACAGATGGTCAAGACTTTAGGTGGTGATGACTGCCAAGCAGATCTTGAAGATAGTCTGGCAAGCTTCTTTGATAGTGGATTGGTTCCCACATCACCGCATGGACCAGTTGAAACCGATGTTCTAAAGAATGTCATTCAACACGCGGTGGCTCAAGTAATGTTCAGCAGTCGAATTAACGCAACTGCGAGTGATTTGATTGTTGCCATGTTGCAGCAAGACAATAGTCATGCCACACAATTCCTTACTGAGCACGGTATTTCGCTCGAAGCAGTAAAGGAATATCTGTCGCATGGTGCTGGTAGTCAAGGTGCTGCGCAAGGTCAAGCACGTTTGGGTGCCAATGGTCAAGGTGGTAATGAAGGTCTTCCTACCGAAATTAACTCTTTGGAAGATGCATTGAAGATTCTGGGTAAGTTTGCTCTTAATCTGAATGAAGAAGCAGAAAAGGGCAACATTGACCCGATGATTGGTCGTGCTGATGAAGTAGATCAATTGGTTGTTACGACTGCACGTCGCACGAAGAACAACGCGATTTTGATCGGCGAGCCTGGTGTTGGTAAGACTGCAATTGCTGAAGGTTTGGCATTGAAGATCTTCACTAAGGAAGTGCCAGAAGTTCTGCACACAAGCGTGGTGTATAGCTTGGATATTGGTGCTTTGATTGCTGGTACCAAGTTCCGCGGTGACTTCGAAGAGCGTATGAAACTTGTTCTCAAGTCCCTCACGTTTATCGAAAACCCAATCCTGTTCATTGACGAAATTCACATGATCATGGGCGCTGGTGCTGGATCAAGTGGTTCCATGGACGTTGCCAATTTGCTCAAGCCAGCTTTGGCAAAAGGCAAATTGCGTGTAGTAGGTAGCACGACGTTTGATGAGTATCGTAAGCACTTCGAGAAGGATCGTGCACTGCAACGTCGTTTCCAAGCAATCAATGTCGGTGAACCTTCGATCGAAGAAGCCAAATTGATCGTGCGTGGATTGCAATCAAGGTTTGAAGAACACCACGGCGTCACCTATACGGAAGAAGCCTTGGATGCGGCAGTTGAATTGACTGCGCGTTTTGTTCATAATCGTTTCTTGCCAGATAAGGCATTTGACGTTATTGACTCCGCAGGTGCTCGTGATCGCGCACTTGGTGAAGCCAATCGTAAGAAGACAATTGGCAAAGCGCAAATCGAATTTGAAGTTAGCAAGATTGCCAAGATTCCCGAACAGTCTGTTGCAAGTAACGAGCGCGCAAAGCTTATCGAACTTGACAGCAATATGCACAAGAACGTGTTGGGTCAACCGTCTGCTATCGAGACGCTTACTGACGCAGTGTATATGTCACGTGCTGGATTGCGTGACGACAATAAAACGGCAGGTGCTTACTTGTTCGTTGGTCCTACCGGTGTTGGTAAGACTGAAATGGCACGTACTCTGGCTGACACATTGAACATTCCACTTGTGAAGTTTGATATGTCGGAATTTATGGAGAAGCATACCGTATCAAAGCTGATCGGTGCACCTCCGGGATTCGTTGGTCATGGTGAAGCTGGTAGTGGTTCTGGGTCATTGACTAGCGCTATCGAAAATTCGCCAAATTGCGTGTTGCTGCTTGACGAAATCGAAAAGGCTCACCCCGACGTTTTCAACGTGTTCCTGCAAGTGTT
>Ga0209862_1000279_pt1 | contig 19325 bp, 16 predicted proteins | sample OrgsoiDNA_201061_FD_185809 | JGI IMG/M metagenome (GOLD analysis project Ga0209862, IMG submission 185809) | Permafrost soil microbial communities from the Arctic, to analyse light accelerated degradation of dissolved organic matter (DOM) -... | ecosystem: Environmental > Terrestrial > Soil >... | reverse complement strand
GCGGTGCCGCCGATGGGCGTGTCCTGGCCCAGATACAGGCTGCGTTCCATCAGGTGCGGATGGCAGTCGACCTTGTCGAGCATCGCTTCGAGCTTGCCGCGCAGGCGGTGGTGGCCTTCCATATTGTTCGGATGGAGCGCCAGCACGATGCCGCCATTGGCGTCGAGCGTGACGCGGTTTTCGGGATCGGGCAAATCCTCCGACGTCAGCCAGAAATCGATGGAGTGGTGCGCCACTTCGTTGAGCAGAAAGTCCGGCTTGAACGGCAGCCAGGCCGGCAGCTCGCCCTTGATGGTGCCGCCGTGCGACTTGCCCAGCATCTGGATGTGGCCGAGCGGGTAGTCCCAGTCCGGCGCGCGCGCGTAGTAGTCGTTGATGGCCAGCGTCTTCTGGAACACGGTGTCGTTGCGCGCGCGGCTGATGGCCATGAAGGCCGAATTATTATGGCGCATATAGTGGCGGCCGACGACGCCGGAACTGTTGGCCAGTCCGTCCGGATGCTGCGGCGAGGCGGAGCGCAGCAGCAGCGCGGCCGAGTTGATGGCGCCGCAGGAGACCACCACGATGTCGGCGCTGTACTCTTCGCGCGCCGTGCCGCGCAGCACCTGCACGCGGTCGACGCGGCGCCCGCCGGCGTCGGTGTCGAGTCGTTCGACGTAGGCCTTGGTCAGCAGCGTGACGTTGGCATGCTTGAGCGCCGGCTCGACGCAGATGACGTGGGCGTCGGCCTTGGCGCCGACCATGCAGGGATAGCCGTCGAAGGCGTCGCAGCGGATGCAGGGGCTGTCGCGCGTCGGTTGGCCGGCGGCGTCCTGATCGAGCAGTATCCCCAGCGGCAGCGGAAACGGATGCAGGCCTTCGCCTTCCAGCGCGGCGGCCAGCGCGGCGATGCGCGGCTCGTGCGCCACCGGCGGATACGGATATGGCTGCGAGGCATAGGGCTCGGTCGGATCGCTGCCGCGCGCGCCGTGCACGTGGTATAGCGCCTCGGCTTTGCAGTAGTAGGGTTCCAGTTCCGCGTAGCTGATCGGCCACGCCGGCGAGACGCCGCCGTGATGCCGGATCTCGCCGAAATCGGCCTCGCGCAAACGCAGCAGCGCGGCGCCATAAAACTTGGTGTTGCCGCCGACGTAGTAGTGTATGCCGGGATGGAAGGCTTTGCCGTGCTGGTCGTGCCAGGTTTCCCTGGCTTGATACTTGGCCTGCACGAAGACGGCTTGCGGATTCCAGTTGTCCTGCTCGCGCCGCAGGAAGTCGCCGCGCTCGATCAGCAGGATGCGCTTGCCGCTGGCCGCCAGGCTGTGCGCCAGCGTGCCGCCGCCGGCGCCGCTGCCGATGATGATGATGTCGAAATGGCGTTGGCTTGCAGTGTTTTCATTCATGGCGTGGCGTGGTCCGGTGAGCGGTGGGGAGGCAGGTGGCGCAGCAGGCTGGGAACGTGGATGCCGTGCGCGGCGAAGCGGCAGTTGAACGGGCAGGGCGCGTCGCTGTCGTGATTGAGTTTGGCGCAGGCGACGATGCCCGACGCGCTGATGCGGCGATACACGGCGGCGGCCAGCATCATGCCGGCCAGCGGCGCGGTGAAGTACAGCCAGGCGTCGGTCCAGACCCCGGACGGCAGCGCCGATGCGACGGTGCGCGCCGGGTTCATGCTCATGCCGGAGAACGGCGCTTCGAATGTCACGAAAGCGGCGATCAGCAGGCCGCAAATCAGGCCGGTGTAGCGCATCAGCTTGACCCGGTTGCTGCAATACAGCGTGGCTGTCATCAAGATGAAGGATATCGCCGTTTCCATCAGCGCCGCCAGCGGCACGCCGGACACGCCCGGCACGGTGACGATGCAGCGCACCGGCGGCTGCGCGAACGCGGTACCGAGCAGCGCGAGCGTCAGCAGCACGCCGATCGCACCGCCGATGAACTGCGCCAGCACGTACATGGCCGCGTCGGCGGCGCTGATTTTATGCAGCGCGGCGAAGGTCAGCGTCAACGCCGGATTGAAATGGGCGCCGGAGCGCGCGCCCCACGGCGAGTAGATCAGGCAGATGGCTGTGCCGCCCATCACGAGGCCCATCAGGAAGCGCCGCAGCAGCGCGTCGCCGATCAGCTGGTGCAGCGCCGATCCGGGCGCTTCGAGCAGCGTGCCGGCCACGCCGGCGGCCAGCATGAACACGCCGAGGCCCGCCGCTTCGATCAGGTAGAGCGGAAAGTGCTGGCGCAAGGTGGGTGCTGCTGCTGTCATGGGCGGTCCGCTACGCTGCCGTCGGTGGCAGCCAGGGCCAATGTACGCCCGCAGTTACAAGGCCTCTGTACGCTAACGCACATCAGGGCGGCAGTCCCGGTGCTACAGTGGGTCATCCAAGCCACCGAGTACCAGCCATCATGACTATGCAATTAACCTCCGATTTAAATGGCGCCAGCGTGCCGCTGCACCACCCCTGGCGCCAGTGCGTCGGCAGCTGCCACGCGACGACGGCATTGCGCGCGGACTGGCAGGCGCAGATGCGCCAGGCCGCCGGCGAACTGGGCTTCCGCCACGTGCGCTTCCACGGCCTGCTCGACGACGACATGGGCACGCTGATCTGCCAGAGCAATGAGTTTATTTATTCGTTCTTCAATATCGACCAGATCTTCGATTTCCTGCTGTCGATCGGCGTGCGGCCCATCGTCGAACTGTCGTTCATGCCGTCGACGCTGTCGTCCGGCGGCGACACCGTGTTCCACTATCGCGGCAACATCACGCCGCCGCGCGACTATGCGCAGTGGGGCGAGTTGATGCGGCGCCTGGCCGTGCATTGGGTCGAGCGCTATGGCATCGAGGAGGTGTCGCAGTGGTACTTCGAAGTGTGGAACGAGCCGAATCTGACGGCCTTCTGGACCGGCGGCCAGGATGCTTATTTCAAGCTGTATGAAACGACGGTGAAGGCCTTCAAAGGCGTCAGCCAGCGCCTGAGGGTGGGCGGCCCGGCGACCGCCGGCAATGCGTGGATACCGGAGTTCCTGGCGTACTGCAAAGAGCGCGACCTGTCGGTGGATTTCGTCAGCACCCACTATTATCCGACCGACGCCTTCGGCCAGATCGGCGCCGATACCGAGACGCAGCTGGAGCACGCGCCCATCGACGTGATGCGCCAGCGCGCGCTGGAAGCGCAGTCGCAATCGGAAGGCCGGCCGCTGCTCTACACCGAATGGAACATCACCTCGAATCCGCGCGACCCGATGCACGACACCGCGTTCGCGGCCGGCCTGGCGCTGCGCGTGGCGATGAGCGTGGACGATGTCGTCGACGCCTATAGCTACTGGACCTTCAGCGATATTTTCGAGGAAAACTACTTCCCCAGCGTGCCGTTCCACGGCGGCTTCGGCCTGCTCAACCTGCACGGCATCAAGAAGCCGATCTACAGCGCCTTCGAGATGCTGCGCGCGCTCGGCCATCACCATTATCCGGTCGATCAGCCCGACGGCAACGTGCTGCTGTGGGTCGGCGAAAAGAGCGACAACCGCTTCCGCACCCACGTCCTGTGCATCAATCAGGCGCTGCCCCGGCACCCGGTGCAGGCCGAGGATATCGAACTGCTGCTGCGCCAGCGGCCCGGCCAGCGCGCGCGCTCGATGACGATTTCGCGCATCGACGCCGACAGCGCCAATCCGGTCGCGCTGTGGCAGCAAATGGGGGCGCCCGATCATCTGTCGGAGACGCAGGTGGTGCAGCTCAAGGTCGCCGCCGCGCCCACCATCAGCGCGCTCGACGTCGAAACGCAGCAGGGCCAGACGCTGCTGCGTTTCCGCGCGGCGCCGCAGTCGGTCAACCTGGTGCGCATCGAATGGGAGCGTGTGTAATGGACGGCGTGAACGAAGTTACCGGCAAGCCTGCGCATCCGCGCGCGATCAACCTGCAAAGCCTGCAGCGCGATTCCTTCGACTATTTCATCCACGAGGTCAACGAGGTCAATGGCCTGATCCGCGACAAGACACAGGAGGGCTGGCCGGCCAGCATCGCCGCCGTCGGCATGGCGCTGACGGTCTACACCATAGGCGTGGAACGGGGCTTCATGACGCGCGAGGCGGCCGTCAAGCGCACCTTGACGACGCTGAAATTTTTCGCCGGCTGCGAGCAGAGCGAGAGCAAGGACGCCACCGGCTACAAGGGTTTCTACTATCACTTCCTGGATATGGAGACCGGCAAGCGCGTGTGGGATTGCGAGCTGTCGAGCATCGACACGGCGCTGCTGATCGCCGGCATGCGCTCGTCGCACTCCTACTTCACCAGCGGCTCGCCGGAAGAAAACCAGATCCGCGAACTGGCCGAGATGCTGTACCTCCGCGTCGACTGGCAGTGGATGCTGGCCGACTCGAAGCTGATTTGCCACGGCTGGAATCCCGAGCAGGGCTTCCTGCAATATCACTGGGAAGGCTACGACGAGGCGCTGATCCTGTACGTGCTGGCGCTGGGTTCCCCGACTTTCCCGATCCCGGCCGAGTGCTATCTGGAGTGGACCGCGACCTATGAATGGAAGACCGTCTACGGCATCGACTACCTGTATGCGGGACCGCTGTTCATCCACCAGATGTCGCACCTGTGGCTGGATTTCCGCGGCATCCAGGACACGTATATGCGCGAGCATTACAGCGATTATTTCGAGAACAGCCGCCGCGCCACGCAAGTGCAGCAGAAGTACGCGATCCACAATCCGATGGGCTTCGAGCAGTATGGCGAATTGTGCTGGGGTGTGACGGCCAGTGATGGTCCCGGCAATATCGTCAAGAAGATCAAGGGTGTCGACCGCCAGTTCTACGACTACATCGCGCGCGGCGCGCCCTACGGCCCGGACGACGGCACGCTGGCGCCGTGGGCGGTGGCGGCCTGCCTGCCGTTCGCGCCGGAGATCGTGCTGCCGACGATAGAGCACTTCCAGCGCCTGCGCCTGCACGAGGTCAATCCCTATGGCTTCAAGGCTTCGTTCTCGCCGACCTTCCACGCCTGCCCCCAGGACCGGCACAAATCGGGCTGGGTCTCGCAGCACCATTTCGGCATCAACGAAGGGCCGACCGTCATCATGATCGACAATCATCTGCACGATTTTTTGTGGGCCTTGATGCGCCAGTGTCCTTATCTGCAAAACGGCCTGCGACGCGCGGGCTTCGCCGGCGGCTGGCTCGATGCCGTCGCTGCCACCGAAACAGCATCCACCGAAAGCAAAACATGAAGATCGCATTGAACGGCAAGGTCGCACTGGTGACCGGCGCCACCTCCGGCATCGGCCAGGCCATCGCGCAGACGCTGGCCGCCTGCGGCGCCAGCGTGGCGGTGGTCTGCGTGGCGAATGTGGAGCAGGGCGCGGCGACGGTGCAGGCGATCAGCGCCGCCGGCGGCCGCGCGCTGCCGGTGCAGTGCGACGTGTCCGATCCGGCCGCCGTGCAGGCGGCGTTCGCGCAGGCCGAGCAGGCGCTCGGTCCGATCGACATCCTGGTCAACTGCGCCGGCATCGATGGCGCTGCGGCGTTGAGCTGGGAGGCCGATACTGCGGCATGGCGCAAGGTGGTCGAGGTCAATCTGTTCGGCGCGTTCTACTGCGCGCAGCAGGCCTTGCGCGGCATGACGGCGCGCCGCTCCGGCGTCATCGTCAATATCACTTCGGTGCACGAGGCGATCGCCTGGACCGGCTACAGCGCCTACACGTCGAGCAAGGCGGCATTGGCCATGCTGACCAAGACGCTGGCGCAGGAGGCGGCGCCGTTCGGCGTGCGCGTGCTGGCGGTGGCGCCGGGCGCGATCCAGACCGACATCAACAAGGCCGTGTGGAGCGACCCGGCCGCGATGGCCGACCTGGCGGCCAAGATCCCGCTGGCGCGCATGGGCCAGACGCGCGAGATCGCCGAACTGGTGGCGGTGCTGGCGTCCGACGTCGGCTCCTACGTCACCGGCACCACCATCTTTGCCGATGGCGGCATGACCGATTATCCAGCGTTCGAGCACGGCGGCTAGCAAGGCGCCGGCGGCATCGGGCGGTCAATAGCCCTTGTTGCGGCCCAAGTTGAGTTTATCGAGCAGGCGCGCCAGCTCTTCCTGCATCTGCGGCGACAGGTTGACGAACTGGCAGCCGATCTGCACCTGCTCGCCGAGCAGGAAGGAGCGGAAGGTGCGTGACAGGCGTACGTCGAGGTCGGCGATCAGCACCTGGTCCGGCCCCAGCTCCAGCCGCACCCGCTGCAAACGCCGGCCCACGTGCAGGCCGACCGCATCGCGCGGCGCGGCGCGCATGCCGACGCCGCCGGCCGAGAAGTCATACAACTGCAATTCATAGGGCTTGCCGTTCAGGACGAAGGAGGCCATGTAGTACACGCCCAGCGGCGTTTCCAGCCGCTGCGTGGCGCGCCGGTTGAGGATCTGGCACTTGAGCGGAAACTCCACCTCGACCAGCGTCGGCTGCTCCGGTTTGGCCGACCAGCTGGTCGACGTCTGCTTGAACTGCAGCTTGGCGCTGCGCAGCCAGGCGACGAAGGTGCATTCGCCGGGCGGGATGAATTCGCCTTCGTTGAGTTCCAGCGTGAAAAAGGGGTCTTCGGGATGAACCGAGCGGATCCGCGCCATCACGACGCTGGTGCTGCTGCTCGGGTAAATCGACACCGGGTCGCCGGTTTCGGACAACAGAGTCAGCGCTTCGGCGATGTCATCGATATTCGTCATATCGTGCGGCTTGGAGCCGGACGGGATCGGCTCTACCGCGTCGGATAGACGAGGCGGGCCGCGGCGAAATTCGTTGGGGAGTGGATCGTTCACGACGGCGTATCTCTTTGATAATGACTGCTAAAGTCGGAGTCTGGTACAAATAGTTTACATTCTATTTGCTCCGCTGGCTTGCAAAAAGGCAAGAATTTTTCAGGAATGTGGGGCGCGCTCAACGGATCAAGGCGACATTCTTGATATTTTCTTAAAATTGCTCATCCGGCCGCAGGTAGCGCCACTGGCCGACCGGCAGATCGCCCAGCTTGACCTTGCCGATGCGCACCCGTTTCAAGCCCACCACTTTCAGGCCGACCATGTCGCACATGCGGCGGATCTGGCGTTTCTTGCCCTCGCGCAGCGTGAAGCTGAGCTGGTCCTCGTTTTGCCAGCGCACCTTGGCCGGCAGCAGCGGCTTGCCGTCCATCCACAGGCCGTGGTTGAGTTTTTTCAGGTCGGCCTCGGACAGCGTGCCGGGGCCGTGGTATTCGACGCGCACCAGGTATTCCTTGTCGACGTCGGTGTCGTGGCCGATCAGGTGCTTGGCCACGCGGCCATCCTGGGTCAGCACCAGCAGGCCGACGGAATCGATGTCGAGGCGGCCGGCCGGCACCAGGCTGCGCAGCTGGGTCGGGTGGAACTGTTCCGGCGACGGGTCGTCCGGCCAGCGGTTCTCGGGCTTGATCAAGGCCACGGCCGGCTGGTAGCCGTCCTCGGCCTGGCCGCTGACGTAGCCCATGGGCTTGTTGATCAGCACGGTGACGCGCTTGGACTGTTCGGCGGCGGCCTGGCGCTCGACGGTGACGTGCTGGCTGGGGTAGACCTTGCTGCCCAGCTCGGACACTACCTTGCCGTCGACGCGCACCCAGCCGCGTGCGATCCATTCATCGGCTTCGCGGCGCGAGCACAGTCCCAGTTCGGACATTCGTTTGGACAAGCGTAATAATTCTTCGGTCATGGTGCTGTTTCTAAGTGGTGGGTGGTGCGCTTGAGGGAGCCGTTCTGGCCGCACGGATATGCGGCGCGGCCGTGCGGCTCGATCCAGCGTTCAAATCGTTAAACTTTCAGGGCGTCGAGCAAATCCGTTTCGAGCTGCAGCTGGAGGCGTCCGTTGTTGAGCGCGGCGCCGTCGACCAGGAACACGTCCTCGACCCGCTCGCCCAGGGTCATCACCTTGGCCGTGTGCAGGTTGATTTTATACCGGGTCAGCACGTTGGCGATCGAATACAGCAGGCCGGTGCGGTCGCTGGCGGCCACCGACAGCAGATAATACTGGCCGCGCTCGTCGGGCCGCAGGTCCACCGTCGGCTGGATAGGGAAGCTGCGCGACAGCCGCGACAAGCGCCCGCGGGCCGGCGACGGCAGGGCGGCTTCGCTGCTCAGCAGCTGGCACAGCTCGTGCTCGACCAGGTTGATGATGTCGCGGTAGCTGTTGGCGAAACTCTGCTCGGTGACGAGGAAGGTATCGAGCGCGTAACCGTGGCGCGTGGTGTGGATCTTGGCGTCGAGGATGCTGAAGTTCTTGCGGTCGAAATAGCTGCAGATGCGCGCGAACAGGTCCGGCTGGTCCTTCATGTAGACGGCGATCTGCAAGCCCTCGCCGATGGTCGCCAGACGGCATTTGATGACCGGCTTGTCGCTGTTGAGGCGGTCGTACAGCGCGCGCGTCTGCCAGGCGATGTCGGAGGCGTCGTGGCGCAGGAAATAAGCCACGTCGAGCTGCTTCCACAAGGCCTCGTGGGCGTGCGGCTCCAGGCCGTACAGGCGCAGCGAGGCCAGCGCCTCCTGCTGGCGGTTCTTCAGTTCGCGGTCGGCCGACGGCGCCTCGCCGCCCAGCACGCGCAGCGTGATGCGGTACAAATCTTCGAGCAGCTTGGCCTTCCACGCGTTCCACACCTTCGGGCTGGTGCCGCGGATGTCGGCCACCGTCAGCAGGTACAGCGCGGTCAGGTGGCGTTCGTCCTTGACGACCTGGGCGAAGGCCGCCACGACGTCGGGGTCCGACAAGTCCTGTTTCTGCGCGACCTGCGACATCAGCAAATGGTTCTCGACCAGGAACACCACCAGCTCGGTGTCCTGCGCGCTGACGCCGTGCTCCAGGCAGAACTGTTCGGCGTCGACCGTGCCCAGTTTTGAATGGTCGCCGCCGCGGCCCTTGGCGATGTCGTGGAACAGCGCACCCACGTACAGCAGCCAGGGTTGCGCGAAGTTGGCCATCAGCTGGCTGCAGAAGGGATATTCGTGCGCGTGCTCGCTCATCGTGAAGCGGCGCATATTGCGCACCACCATCAGGATGTGCTGGTCGACCGTGTAGACGTGGAACAGGTCGTGCTGCATCTGGCCGACGATCTTGCGGAAGTTGGGCAGGTAGCGGCCGAGGATGGAGAAGTCGTTCATGCGCCGCAGCGCGTGGATGATGCCCACCGGCGCCTGCAGTATGCGCAGGAACAGCGCGCGGTTGACCGGGTCCTGGCGGAACGCGGCGTCGATCAGGTTGCGGTCGTGCCACAGCGCCCGCGTGGCGCGCGCCGTCATGCCCTTGAGTTCGGGACGCTCGGTCATCAGCACGAAAATTTCCAGCATCGCCGACGGGGTCTGCTCGAAGATGTCGTCGGCGCTGATGTCGATCAGGCCGTTGAGCTCGTTGAAGCGCGGGTTGATCGGCACGGCCACGCCGGACTGCGGGAACAGCCGTGCTTCGATATTCAGCAGCAGCAGCGTGTTGAGCTGGGTGACGGTCTTGGCGGCCCAGTAGTAGCGCTGCATCAGGAACTCGCTGGCGCGGCGCATGTTCGGGCCGTCGCCGCTGGCCTGCAGGCCGAGCGACTCGGCGATCGCGGTCTGCACGTCGAACACCAGGCGGTCTTCGCGGCGGCCGGCGTGCAGGTGCAGGCGCACGCGGATGTCCTTGAAGGCGCGCTCCTTTTCCATCAGCTGCTTGGCCTCGGTCTGCGTGATCAGGCCGCCGGTGGCCAGCGTGCGCCACGACGTCGCCAGGCCGGCCGCCTTGGCCACCCACAAGATCACTTGCAGGTCGCGCAGGCCGCCGGGGCTTTCCTTGCAGTTCGGCTCCAGGCTGAAGGCCGTGTCCTCATATTTGACGTGGCGCTGGCGCATTTCCAGCACCTTGGCCTGGAAGAAGGCTTGCGGGTCCATCGCCGCCTGGTAGCGCTCCTGCAGCTGCGCGAACAGCGCGGCGTCGCCGAACACCAGGCGCGCTTCGAGCAGGCTGGTCTGCACCGTGATGTCGGCCTTCGACTCGCTCATGCACTCGTCGACGGTGCGGATGCTGTGGCCGATTTCAAGGCCGAGGTCCCACAGCAGCTGCACCAGCTCCTCCAGCCTGGCCTGGGTGGCGGCGTCGGGCGTGCGCGCCAGCAGGATCAGCAGGTCGATGTCGGAATACGGGAACAGCTCGCCGCGGCCGTAGCCGCCGACGCCGATCAGCGCCGTGTCGGGCGGCAGCGCGGCGGCCTGCCAGGCCACCGTCAACACCGCGTCGACGCTCTGGCGCAGGCTGCGCAACAGCTTCTCGGGTTTGCCATCCTGGCGGAAGGCGCCGATGACGATCTGGCGATCGGCCTTCAGCTGGCGTTTCAGTTGTTCGCGCAACTCTTTCTTGATCGCGGCAGCGGGCATGCGTGACCTAAGGTGAGGTGATCAGGCCGCGACGGCGGCGGCGGCCAGCGCGGCGCTGGCGGCCACGGCAGCGGCGTGCTCGGCCGGCATCAGCGCGGCCGGCGGCGGCGGCGTGCCGGCCGACATGGTCAGCACCTCGTAGCCGGTTTCCGTGACCAGGATGGTATGTTCCCACTGCGCCGACAGGCTGCGGTCCTTGGTCTTGATGGTCCAGCCGTCGTTCATTTCGCGGATGTCGCGGCGGCCGGCGTTGATCATCGGTTCGATGGTGAAGATCATGCCGGCCTTCAGTTCTTCCAGCGTGCCGGGGCGGCCGTAGTGCAGCACCTGCGGTTCCTCGTGGAAGATCTTGCCGATGCCGTGGCCGCAGAATTCGCGCACCACGCTGTAGCCGGCTTTTTCGGCGTGCTGCTGGATCACGTGGCCGATGTCGCCCAGGTGGGCGCCCGGTTTGACTTTGGAGATGCCCAGCCACATGCATTCATAGGTCACCTCGGACAGGCGCTTGGCCAGGATGGACGGTTCGCCGACGAAGAACATGCGGCTGTTGTCGCCGTGGTAGCCGTCCTTGATGACGGTGATGTCGAGGTTGACCACGTCGCCGTTCTTGAGCACCTTGTCGCCCGGGATGCCGTGGCAGATGACGTCGTTGACCGAGGTGCAGATTGCCTTCGGATACGGGGTGTAGCCGGGCGGGCAGTAGTTCAGCGGCGCCGGGATGGTGCCCTGCACATTGACCATGTATTCGTGGCACAGGCGGTCCAGTTCGCCGGTCGTCACGCCCGGTTTGACGTAGGGGGTGATGTAGTCCAGCACTTCGGCGCCCAGGCGTCCGGCGATGCGCATGCCGGCGATATCTTCGGCGGTTTTGATGGAGGTAGACATAGTGGATCGCAATCAGCAGAGTAAACGGTGGAGGGCGGCGTCGCGGCCACGGCGGCACGCGCGCTATCATGGGCAGCCATGATACGCCGCATATTTATGCCGAAATTATAAACGAGGACGGGGCATTGCTGTCACCGTGCGCCGGGGTGGCGGTATAAATGATGGCGGCGAGGCTCAAAAGGATGGATATATGGTCATTTATTGGTTTTATTTGCATTTATTTTGACGTGGAAGCAACATTGCAAGGGCAAGGCGTCTGCCAATCATGCGCGGGACTTGATCGCGAGCTGGTTTATGGGGTAGAATCTTGGGTTGCTTGAATTCGGTTTTGAGCAATGTTGTAAATTGAGTTGCACATCATTTTAAAAACGCGAATCCGGTCGACAAGGGTGCCCATGTGGTGACTGATCGGATTCCAGACCCAACCCTGGAGTTAATTATGTCCGTAACAATGCGCGAAATGCTGGAAGCCGGTGTCCACTTCGGTCACCAAACCCGTTTCTGGAACCCAAAGATGGCACCGTTCATCTTCGGTCACCGTAACAAGATCCATATCATCAACTTGGAAAAGACGATGGGTATGTATCAAGAAGCGATGGCTCACGTCAAGCAAGTGGCGGCCAGCCGCGGCACCATCCTGATGGTCGGCACCAAGCGTCAAGCACGCGAAATCATCGCCGCTGAAGCAGCGCGCGCTGGTGTGCCTTTCGTTGATCAGCGTTGGTTGGGCGGCATGCTGACCAACTTCAAAACCATCAAAACCTCGATCAAGCGCCTGAAAGACATGGAAGCGATGATCGAAGATGGTTCGATCGAGAAGCTGTCGAAAAAAGAAGCGCTGATGTTCGAACGCGAAATGATCAAGCTGCAAAAATCGATCGGCGGCATCAAGGACATGGGCGGCGTTCCTGACGCCATCTTCGTCGTTGACGTTGGCTACCATAAAGGTGCGATCACCGAAGCCGCTAAACTGGGCATCCCGGTCATCGGCGTGGTCGATACCAATCACTCGCCAGAAGGCGTGCAGTACGTGATTCCAGGTAACGATGACTCCTCGAAGGCCATCATGTTGTACGCTCGCGGCGTGGCTGATGCCATCCTCGAAGGCCGTGCAGCTGCCGGTAACGAAGTCGTTGAAATGATCAAGGCCGGCGCCGGCGACGAATTCGTCGAAGTCAGCGAACAGGCTTAATACCGTTACTATCGCAAGATAGGACACAGTGGAAAAAGGGGTGGCAGCAGCTCCCCCTTTTTTTTAACGCAAACGGATGGGCGTTGCTGGCTAGCTACATCGAGCCGCCCCATGCCGACACATACACACCGAATTAGGAGAAACACATGGCAGCGATTACAGCAGCGATGGTAGGCGAACTGCGCGGCAAGACCGACGCACCGATGATGGAATGCAAAAAAGCACTGACCGAAGCCGAAGGCGACATGGCCCGTGCGGAAGAGATCCTGCGCGTCAAGCTGGGCGGCAAGGCCTCGAAAGCTTCGGCCCGCATCACCGCTGAAGGCGTGGTCGCGACCTTCATCGCCAACGGCGTCGGCGCCCTGGTCGAAGTGAACTCGGAAACCGACTTCGTCGCCAAAAACGACGACTTCCTGGCCCTGGCGAACAACGCCGCGCGCCTGGTCGCTGAACACAACCCAGCCGACGTCGCCGCCTTGCTGGCGCTGCCGCTGGATGGCAAGACCCTGGACGAAGTGCGCGCAGCACTGATCGGCAAAATCGGCGAAAACATGTCGATCCGCCGCTTCCAGCGTTTCGAAACCACCGGCAAGCTGGCTTCCTACCTGCACGGCGCCCGTATCGGCGTCATCGTCGACTTCGACGGTGCGGACGAGCAAGTGGGCAAAGACGTGGCCATGCACATCGCCGCCATGAAGCCGGTGTCGCTGTCGGCTGACCAGGTGCCTGCCGAACTGATCGAAAAAGAGCGCTCGGTCGCCAAGCTGAAAGCTGAAGAAGACGCAGCCAAGGCCGTCGCCGAAGGCAAGCCGGCGCAATCGGCTGAAATCCTGGCCAAGCGCCTGGAAGGCTCGGTACAGAAGTACCTGAAGGAAGTGTCGTTGCTGAACCAGGCTTTCGTCAAGAACGACAAGCAATCGATCGAGCAGATGCTGAAAGAAAAAGCCACCACCGTGAAAGCATTCACGATGTACGTGGTTGGTGAAGGCATCGAGAAGAAGCAGGACGACTTCGCCGCAGAAGTGGCCGCGCAAATGGCCGCTTCCAAAGGAGCGTAATGTGAAACGGGCCGCGAGGCCCGTTTTTTTAGCCCGAATCCAGTCTGACCCTGTCGGCCGCGCCCGCGGCCGGCAGCGAGCATTCCCCGGCGGCCGAAACGCAGTATCATCACGGACGCGGAGCGCGCCGCCACCACGAGCGGCGGCGCGCTCCGGGCCGCCGGCAGTGTGACCCGAACAACCAACTTAGGAGCCCCAGCTCATGTCAAAACCAGCCTACAAGCGCGTCCTCCTCAAATTGTCCGGCGAAGCCCTGATGGGAGATGATCCCTACGGCATCAACCGCGCCACAATCGAGCGCATGGTCGCCGACGTGGCCGAGGTGGCGCAACTGGGCGTGGAGCTGGCCATCGTCATCGGCGGCGGCAACATCTTCCGTGGCGTCGCGCCCGGCGCCCAGGGCATGGACCGCGCCACCGCCGACTACATGGGCATGCTGGCCACCGTCATGAACGCGCTGGCCCTGGCCGACGCCATGCGCCACGTCAGCATCACCGCCCGCGTCATGTCGGCCATCGCCATCGAGCAGGTGGTCGAGCCGTATGTGCGCCCGAAAGCGCTGCAATACCTGGAAGAGGGCAAGGTCGTCATCTTCGCCGCCGGCACCGGCAACCCCTTCTTCACCACCGACACCGCCGCCGCGCTGCGCGGATCGGAAATGAGCGCCGAGATCGTGCTCAAGGCCACCAAGGTCGACGGCGTCTACACCGCCGATCCGAAGAAAGACCCCAACGCCACGCTGTACCACTCGATCACCTTCGACGAGGCCATCGCCAAGCACCTGCAGGTGATGGACGCGACCGCGTTCGCGCTGTGCCGCGACCAGAAGCTGCCGATCAAGGTGTTCTCCATCACCAAGCCGGGCGCGCTCAAGCGCGTCATCATGGGCGAGGATGAGGGTACACTGGTGCATGTTTAATATTCCGGTTAATATTTCGAATTCAGTAACACGATTACAGGAGAGCAGCAATGTCCTTAGCTGACGTTAAAAAGAATGCCCAGGAGCGCATGGTGAAGTCGCTCGAAACCCTGCGCGCCGACCTGGCCAAGGTCCGCACCGGCCGCGCCCACACCGGCATCCTCGACCATGTGACGGTCGAGTACTACGGTTCGCCGACGGCGCTGACGCAGGTCGCCAACGTGACCCTGATCGACGCCCGCACCATCGGCGTGCAGCCGTTTGAAAAGAAGATGGCCGCCGCCATCGAGCGCGCCATCCGTGACGCCGACCTGGGCCTGAACCCCTCGTCGCAGGGCGACCAGATCCGCGTGCCGACGCCGCCGCTGACCGAGGAACGCCGCAAGGAAATGGTCAAGCTGGTCAAGGGCGAGGCGGAGGACGCCAAGATCGCCGTGCGCAACATCCGCCGCGACGCCAACGAATCGCTGAAGAAGATGGTCAAGGACAAATCCTGCTCCGAGGACGACGAGCGCCGCTCGTCCGACGAAGTGCAGAAGCTGACCGACAAGTTCATCGTCGACATCGACAAGATGGTGGCCGACAAAGAGAAGGAAGTGTTGACCGTCTAGCCGCTCAGCAAGGCCCTCGCTGCCGCATGTCGCCAGCGCGCCGCCCGGAAGCCGGGGCCTGGTTCCGCAGGGAGCCAGGCCCCTTGATGTTTTTGGGACTTGACCGCGGGCGTGCGCGCGGTGACACTGCACTACTTTCACTGGCTCTAGCGTTTTCATGAAATATTCGAGTTCCACCACTGCGGTCCCGGACGCCCCGAAGGTGCCGCGCCATGTCGCCGTCATCATGGACGGCAACGGCCGCTGGGCGACCAAGCGCTACCTGCCGCGCGTCGCCGGCCACGTCAAGGGCGTCGAGGCGGTGCGCGCCATCGTCGAAGCCTGCGCCCGCCGCGGCGTCGAGTACCTGACCCTGTTCGCCTTCAGTTCCGAAAACTGGCGCCGCCCGGAAGAGGAGGTGTCGTTGCTGATGCGCCTGTTCGTGACGGCGCTCGAGCGCGAGGTCTCCAAGCTGCACGCCAATAATATCCGCCTCAAGGTGGTCGGCGACCTGACACGCGCCGACGCCAAGCTGCAGGAGATGATCGCCGCCGCCGAGCGCAAGACCGCCGCCAACACGCGCATGACCGTCACCGTCTGCTTCAACTACGGCGGCCGCTGGGACATCATGCAAGCCATCGGCAAGATGGTCGTGGCCCATCCGGGCGCGACCGACTTTTCCGAAGAGCAGCTGGCGCCGCACCTGGCCATGGCCTACGCGCCCGAGCCCGACCTGTTCATCCGCACCGGCGGCGAAGAGCGCATCTCCAATTTCCTGTTGTGGCAGCTCGCCTACACCGAGCTGTTTTTCACCGATACCTACTGGCCCGATTTTTCCCTCGAGTGCCTCGACGCGGCCATCGCGTCCTATCAACACCGCGAACGCCGCTTCGGCCGCACCGGTGACCAATTGGCTGAAAAGACAAACTGATGCTCAAGACACGGATTCTGACCGCCCTGGTCCTGCTGGCGGTTTTGTTGCCGGTTCTGTTCTTCAATAACTTCATCGCCTTCGCGGTGGTGGCGACGGCCTTCTTCGGCGCCGCCGCGTGGGAGGCCGCGCGCCTGTTCGGCCTCGGCGCGCCGCGCCTGTTCGGCGTGGCCTGTTGCGTGCTGTTCGGCGCCGGCCTGCTGCTCCTTGTGCCGCCCGGCCTGATCGGCCTGCTGTTCGCGCTGAGCGTGCTGCTGTGGTTGATCCGCTTCACGCCGTCGCTGGCGATCGGCCTGCCGGCGCTGCTGTCGCCGGCCAACTGGGCGCTGAGCCTGTCGTTCACGGTCGCGCTGTTCGGCTGCTTCTACGCCATCGTGCGCCTGTTCCAGCACTCGCCCGGCTACCTGCTGTCGGTGATGGCGCTGGTCTGGATCGCCGACATCGGCGCCTACTTCTCCGGCAAGGCCTTCGGCAAGCGCAAGCTGGCGCCGTCCATCTCGCCGGGCAAATCGTGGGAGGGCGCCATCGGCGGCGGCATCGCCGTGCTGGCGCTGTCGGCGCTGACCATCGTCAGCGGCGCGTCCTGGCTGCAAGACACCTTCGCCGTGCGCTTGCAGGCCCGCTTCGGCTGGGCCGGCGCGCTTGCCATCCTCATCGTCGTCGTCGCCGCCAGCGTGGTCGGCGATCTGTTCGAATCCCAGCTCAAGCGCCGTGCCGCCATGAAGGACAGCAGCAATCTGCTGCCCGGCCACGGCGGCGTGCTTGACCGCATCGACGCCTTGATCCCGGTGCTGCCGCTGGCGGCGCTGATCGGCACCTGGCTGTAAAAGGAAATCGCCATGCAACGCATCACCATCCTCGGCGCCACCGGCTCGATCGGCGTCTCGACGCTCGACGTGCTGGCGCGCCACCCCGAACGTTATTCCGTCTACGCTTTGTCGGCGCATAGCCGCGTCGACGAACTGGCCGCGCAGTGCGCGCAGTTCCGTCCCGCGCGCGCCGTCGTCGGCGACGCCGACTCGGCCCGCAAACTGAGCGCGCTGCTGCGCGCGCAAAACATCCCCACCGAAGTCGAATATGGCGAGGCGGCCTTGTGCGCCATCGCCAGCGCGGCCGAGGTCGACGCCGTGATGGCCGCCATCGTCGGCGCGGCCGGCCTGGCGCCGACGCTGGCCGCCGCGCGCGCCGGCAAGAAGGTGCTGTTGGCGAACAAGGAGGCGCTGGTCATGTCCGGCCAGTTGTTCATCGACGCCGTGCATGACAACGGCGCCGTGCTGCTGCCGATCGACAGCGAGCACAATGCCGTGTTCCAGTGCCTGCCGCATACCTACGGCCGCGCGCCCGGCGCCAGCGGCGTCGCCAAGGTGATGCTGACGGCGTCGGGCGGCCCGTTCCGCACGCGCGCCGTCGACACGCTCGATGCCGTCACGCCGGACCAGGCCTGCAAGCATCCGACGTGGGCCATGGGCCGCAAGATTTCGGTCGATTCGGCGACGATGATGAACAAGGGCCTGGAGGTGATCGAGGCGCACTGGCTGTTCGGCGTGCCGGCCGACCTGATCGAGGTGGTGATCCATCCGCAAAGCGTGATCCACTCGATGGTCTCCTATATCGACGGCTCGGTGCTGGCGCAGTTGGGCAACCCGGACATGCGCACGCCGATCGCGCACGCGCTGGCCTACCCGGAGCGCATCGCCTCCGGTGTCGCGCAGCTCGACCTGACGCAGGTCGGCACGCTGCAGTTCGAGCGTCCCGATTTTGAACGCTTCCCCTGCCTGGCGCTGGCCTACACGGCGCTGCGCGCCGGCGGCACCGCGCCGGCGCTGCTCAACGCGGCCAACGAGGTGGCGGTGCAAGCCTTCCTCGACGCGCGCATCGGCTTCCGCGACATCGACCGCGTGATCGCCCATGTGATGGACTCCATTCCGCACGGCGCGGCCGCCAGCATCGCCGCCGTGATGGCGCAGGATGCGCTGGCGCGCGCGTCGGCGACGTCGTATGTCAACGGGATGATGCGATGAGCTTTGTGACCACGGTGCTGGCCTTCATCGGCTCGATGGGCACCCTGGTGGTGCTGCATGAACTGGGCCACTATCTGGTCGCGCGCGCGTGCGGCGTCAAGGTGCTGCGCTTCTCGGTCGGCATGGGCCGCGTGGTGTGGTCGCGCCGCGTCGGTCCCGACCAGACGGAATGGGCGATATCGGCGCTGCCTTTGGGCGGCTACGTGGAAATGCTCGACAGCCGCGCGCAGGATGTCAGCGGCCTGTCGCCGCAAGAACTGAAACGCGAGTTCACGCGCCAGAACGTGTGGGTGCGCATCGCCATCGCCGGCGCCGGCCCGCTGGCCAACTTCCTGGTCGCGATTTTGCTGTACGCCTGCCTGTACATGCACGGCGTGCCGGAGCCGGTCAGCAAGCTGGGGCAGGTGCCGATCGCCAGCGCCGCCTACGCGGCCGGCCTGCGCGCCGGCGACAAGGTCACGGCCATCAACGGCCACGCGGTCGGCGTCTGGTCGGACTTGCGCTGGCAGGTGATTCAGGCCGCCGTCGACCGCATCGATGTGCATATCGACGTGCGCCACGCCGACGGCGCGCAAGCGAGCCTGATGCTGCCTGGCTCCGCGCTGGCGGCGCTCGATCTCGATAGCGACGTTCTCGATAAACTGGGCATCGTCGTGGCGCGTCCGCCGCCGACCCTGAACAGCGTGCTGCCCGACGGCGCGGCCGCGCGCGCCGGCCTGCAAGCGGGCGACTTGATGGTCAGTGTCGACGGCCAGCCGGTCGTTGACGGCCTGGACCTCATCAACATCATTCGCGCCTCGGCCGGCAAGACCGTCATGATCGCGCTGCGCCGCGCCGGCCGCGACTTGACGCTGCCGGTCACGCCCGACACCGACACGGCCAAGAGCCTCGATGGTAAGGGAACTGTAACAGTCGGTAAGATCAGCGTCTATCCCGCGCTGGCGCCGGCTATGATCGATGTGGCATCACCGCCGTTCACCGCCATCGGCAAGGCCACCGGCAAGGTGTGGGATGCCAGCGTGCTGACGCTGAAAATGGTTGGCAAGATGGTGGCCGGCCAGGCTTCGTTGAAGAACATCACCGGCCCGATCACGATCGCCGATTATGCCGGGCAGGCCGCGCAGATAGGCTGGGTGCCTTATCTGAGCTTCGTCGCCTTCATCAGTATTAGTCTCGGTGTGATGAATTTGCTACCCATTCCAGTTTTAGATGGGGGCCATTTGCTGTATTATTCGCTGGAAGTTTTGACGGGGCGTCCCGTGCCGGAGCGTTTCGCGGAGATGTCGCGCCGCCTCGGCGTCGGATTGCTGGCGGCCTTGATCGTGCTGGCCCTGTTTAACGACGTCACCCGGCTGCTGTAGTTGTTGTA
>Ga0209862_1000276_pt1 | contig 19447 bp, 14 predicted proteins | sample OrgsoiDNA_201061_FD_185809 | JGI IMG/M metagenome (GOLD analysis project Ga0209862, IMG submission 185809) | Permafrost soil microbial communities from the Arctic, to analyse light accelerated degradation of dissolved organic matter (DOM) -... | ecosystem: Environmental > Terrestrial > Soil >... | reverse complement strand
TGCGGTCCAGTTCGCCGGCGGTCAGCGGGAGGCCGTAAGCTTGGGCGATGGCTCTCCAATGTTTCATGCACTCTCTACGATAGCGAATCCTGGCTGAGCCTCGGTATAAGATATTCTCAAAGGTTCAGTTCTGCCACGGAGCGAGTGGGTCGATGGAAAAGCAAAAGGTTCGCGCCAGCATTGAAGCAATCGGAATCATTCCGGCCCTTCGCCTGTCTTCCGCCGAGGACGCGCGCTTCGCGGCGGAGGCGGTGGCCGGCGCCGGCATTCCCATTGTGGAAATCACCATGACGGTGCCTGGGGCCCTCGAAGTAATTTCCGATCTGGCGCGCACCTCGCACTTGATCGTGGGAGCCGGCACGGTCTTCGATGTGGAGACGGCCCGCCGCTGCCGGGATGCCGGCGCCAGCTTCCTGACCAGCACCGGCCTCGATCTGGAGATGGTGGAGTTCGCGGTCAAGGAAGATGTAGTGGTGCTGCCGGGGGCGCTCACACCGACCGAGGTGATGATGGCGTGGAAGGCCGGCCCGGATTTCGTGAAAATCTTTCCCTGCTCGCAGGTGGGCGGCGCCAGCTACATCAAGGCCCTGAAAAAGCCCTTCCCGCACGTGCCCTTGATTGCCGCCGGAGGCGTGAACCAGCAAACGGCTTCCGACTTCATCCTGGCCGGAGCTATTGCCATCGGCGTGGGCAAGGACTTGATTCCGCTAGAGGCGATTCAGCGCCGGCAGTCGCACCGCATCCAGGAACTGGCGCACCGGTTTCTGTCCATGGTCAAGGCGGCCCGCAGTCTGAAGGCGGGAGACGCATGATCACGTCAAGCCATCTGCAGGGCTTGGCGCAAGCCGGGGTCGTGACGCACGCGCCAGATGCGGCTATCGAGATAGTAGTGCGTCAGGCCGAAGCCGCAGAAGAATCCGAATGCCAGGTCCGACACCTGGCCTAATTGGAATCCCGGAATGCGGTATGCCAGGCTGAAAACCAGTCCGGCGGCGGCATAGGCCAGCAGACTGCGGCCCACGGCGGCGGGGATGCGGCCGTGGCATTCGACGCCGGCCGGGCCGCCGTAGCGGTTGCGATTGTGGAACCACACGAGGGCGTGGTACTGCAGATTGTGAACGATGGTGACCGTAGGCACCGCCGCCTGCCAGCTCATGTACGCGAACGTCAGCCAGTGCAGCGGAATGATGGCGGCGAACAGCAACTGCTTGGGAACGTCAAGCGATTCGCCGGCACGGTACCGCGCGAACTGACGCGCCAGATACACGGCGGCGGTGGCGGCGGCGACAGTCCACAGTAAGGGTTCGGCTTGCGGGAATGAGAACTTCAGGCCGAGTTCCTCGGGGTGGTGGAGGAAGAACCGGTGGAACGGCGGGAAGATCAGCATCACCCCCATGAAGGCGCGGTCGAGTGAGTTGTCGAGCGGGCGGAGGTCGCGGTTCTTCACTTTGTAAAGCACCATGAAACCGTAGTGCTGGCGGATCACGTGATAGTAGGCCCACACACCCACCAGCAGGGCGAGGTAACCCTTGAGGCCCGCCAACACCATGAGCGGTCCCAGGGAAAAGAAGAACAGCAGGCTGCCGTACAGCAGTTTGCGATGGCGCGCGCGGGCTTCGCTATCGAAAAAGGTACGCGAGGCGGTGGCGAAAATATGCGTGCCGTCGAAGCCCACCGACCAGAACCACCACAGGTACGAAATCTTCACGTGGATGGCGGTGTAGAGCAGCAGGTAGACGTAACCCGCCAGGGCGCTGCCTATGATCAGCGAGAGATCGACGTTACGGCTGACAATCCAGCGGAACGCGGGGCGCGCGACCGTTGTCGCGGCGTCGCTATAAGGATGGGGCGCGGCCGCGGCCATAGCGCTTACGCGAAGTGATACTTGTTGGCCGCGTCGTCCCAGATCACTTTCTTCTGGTTCTTGAACGATATCGTTGCCATGTGGCCGGAGATCGCCGCCTGCTGCCCCACGGGCGGCGGAGCGATCGGCAACTCCTTGCCGAGCACGGACTGGATAAAGTTGCGGAAGTGGTTGATGGCGCCGTCGGATTCGTTGAAATCGGTCTTGCCGTTTAGATGAATGGGCTGCCGGTTCTTGATGCTGTCGGGCGCCTTGCCGCGGTAGCTTTCGGGCGTGAAATAGAGGTCCTGGCGGTTCATCACTTCGATGGTGCCTTCGTTGCCGCACAACTGTTCGCCGTAACCGTAATGGTCGTTGCCGAAATAGCACGAGTAGTTGATGTGGAAGTTACTGTCGTACTCGTAGATGGCGCTCAGGCAATCGGGCACATCGCGGTCGTCCTTTTTGTCGGTCCACCGGTAAATTCCGCCGGACGCCATGCAGGATTTCGGCACGGTTTTGTTGAGCATGAAGTTTACGATGTCGGTCTGGTGCACCAGCAGATCGGTAGAGATGCCGCCCGAGTAATCCCAGTAGAGCCTCCACTGGAAGTAGCGCTGCGGGTCCCAGTCGTGTTTGGGCGCGGTGCCCAGGAACTTGTTCCAATCCGTGTTCTGCGGGGTGGCTTCGGGCGGAATCGCGTAGCGCCATGCCGGGTCGTCCGGCAGCGAATTGCGATACCAGAAAGCGCGCACATAGTGAACCTCGCCGATCATTCCCTGCTTGATCAGGTCCTTGGCCTTCTTGTAAAGCGACGAACTGCGGTTCTGCGTGCCCACCTGCACCACCTTGCCCGACTGTTGCCAAGCCTTGATGATGTCGAAGCCCTCTTCGATGGTGTGGGCCAGCGGCTTTTCGATGTACACGTGCTTGCCGGCCCTGAGCGCCGCGATGGTCATATCGTGGTGCAGGTGCTCCGGCGTCATGATGTAAACCGCGTCGATGGATTTGTCGGCCAGCAGCTCGCGATAATCGTTGTAGGTGGCCGGCAGGTTGCCCCAGACGGTCTGCATGCGGTCTTTGGCGCGCGCCAGGTTGCCTTGATAGGTGTCGCAGATGGCCGTGATCTTGACGTCATTGGCCGCCGCCGTGTGCAGCCAGTCCAAACCGGCATAGCCGCGCGTGCCCACGCCGATCCAGCCGATATTGACTTTGTCGTTGGCGCCGCGCGCCGTAATCACGGCCGGCCCCGCGGCAATCGCAGCCGCTCTGAGAAAATCGCGCCGATTCAGTTCATCCGCCATAAAGACCTCCGGAACTTCGATGATAGCAGTGACTGAGGCCGCTGGCGATTCGTTAAACTGGAATGGAATGGCCCAACCATTAGTGGGCATGGATCTCGGCGACCTCCGTGAGGCCCTGGGACCCGGCCAGCCAGGATACCGCGCGCAACAACTCTACCAGGCGATCTATCGCGGACAGGCGTCCGATTTCGTACAAATATCGACACTGCCGGCCCGCCTGCGCGAAGACCTTGCCGCGCGGCACGCCATCGGTCTGCCCCAAGTGGCGCAGATCTACCAGTCCGCCGACGGAACCCGCCGCTACCTGCTGCGCCTGGATGACGGCCGCACCGTGGAAACCGTGCTGATGCCCGAAGGCGAGCGCGACACCATCTGTATCTCCAGCCAGGTGGGCTGCGCGGTGGACTGCAAATTCTGCATGACCGCGCTGCTCGGCCTGGAGCGCAATATGACGGCCGGCGAAATCGTCGGCCAGGTTCTTCTGGTGGCGCGCGAGAACCGCCTTCGCCAGGCCAATGCTTCGGGCGAGACCGTCCGCCGCCTGAATATCGTGATGATGGGCCAAGGCGAGCCGCTCCTGAATCTGGCCAACGTGGTGAAGGCCACACGTATTCTGCTCGACCCCGGCGGTTTCGCGCTGTCGCCGCGCCGCATCACGGTGTCCACCGCGGGGATCGTCCCCAAGATTGAGGAACTGGGCCGCGAGGCGGTGCGGCCCAAGCTGGCCGTCTCGCTGAATGCCTCCACCGAGGAGTCGCGCCAGCGGATCATGCCCATCACGCGCAAGTATCGCTTGAAGGACCTGATGGCCGTCTGCAAAGCCTACCCGCTGCGCCCTTGGGAAAAACTGACGTTCGAGTACGTGCTGCTCAAAGGTGTGAACGATACCGATGCGGATGCGCGCCGCGTGGTCCGCCTGCTTGCCAGCTTGAACGCCAAGGTGAATCTGATCGCGCTCAATCCGGGGCCCGGCATTCCGTTCGAGACACCTGAGCCCGAGCGCGTGGCCGGCTTCCAGCAGATCGTAAAGCGCGGCCTCCCCTGCTTCATCCGCAAGCCTCGCGGCCTCGATATCTATGCGGCCTGCGGCCAACTCAAACGCAACATGCCGTGACCGGAAGAACGGTCCGAGCTTTAACTTGGGCTGGCCGTGGATTGATTCACTACCAGCCAGTAGTGCCCCATTTCGCGGATGGTCTTCTGAAACTCGGCGAAATCCACCGGCTTCTGGATGAAGCCGCTCACTCCCAGCCTATATCCCTCGATCAGTTCTCGTTCTTCGCGCGAATAGGTCAGGATCACGATTGGAATGGCCTTCGTGTGCGGGTCGGCTTTGATGGCGCGGAGCACCGCGAGCCCGCCGATCTTCGGGAGGATGAGATCGAGCAGGATCAACCGCGGTGGAATGGCCTCGCGCCCGGCGTGAGCGCCGCGACAGAAGACATAGTCGAGCGCTTCCTGGCCGTCGGTGGCAACCTGGATGGGGTTGGTAATGCGCGCCTTGCCGAACGTGTCGAGAATCATTTCCAAATCGTCGGGATTGTCCTCGACTATCAAGACCACCAATCCGCTGTATTCCATCAATACCTCTCCAATCGTCATGGTACTCATAGACCGTTTGGGCCCTGCCAATTCACACCGCACGTAAGTCGCAGGCTGAAAGAATTGTTTCGAATCGCCAAGGTACTTTGTACCTGGAATCCGGTAAGTCCCGCAAGCGACACAAGACGACACGGCGCGACATTTGGCATTGTTGAGTTCGAAACCGATGGTAAACTGAACCGTGGCTGAAGGGCGTGTCGATGGTTGGAAGGAAATCGCCAGCCACCTCGGAGTGGATCGGAGAACGGCCCAGCGGTGGGAGTTGAATGACGACCTGCCGGTCTCGCGTGAAGGCAGCAAAGTATTCGCTTACGCCGCCGAGCTGGATCGATGGCGGGCGGCACGCGTGGTGGGTCCGGCGATTGAAAACACCCAGGTGGTGGAGAACAGCGACGCGGCTGAGGCGGTCCCCGTGCCGGCGCCGTCCGCGACCCGTGCCGTGCCGGGACGATTGTTCTTTTTCTCCATCTTCGGGGTGGCTGGCTTTCTGGCCCTCGGCGCATGGGCCTGGAACGTTTGGCCCCGCGAGGCACAAGTCCTGGACTGCACGCAACTGACCCGGGACGGCCGCCACAAGTTCGGACCAACGGTTACGGATGGAAAGCGGATCTTCTTTGGGGAGGCGATCGGCCGGAAATTGGCAGTCGCTTCCGTAGCCGTCACCGGCGGCCCGGTTACGGTGTGGGACCTGCCGATGGAATCGCCGGCGGTGATGGGTATCTCGGCAAGCCGGGGTTCCCTGTTGGTCGAGGATTCAGCCACGAGCCGTCTGTTCGAGTGGAAACCCGAATCGCATGGCTTGCGCGAAATCCCCGTGCCGGGCGCCCCGTTCCACTACGCGGCCTGGGAACCTTCAGGGCGCCGGTTCGCGGCGTCCGGCCCTGACGGATTGACGATCTTCGAACCCGGCAGCCATGTGGCGCCTCTGAAACTACGGTTACAGGGAGTTGCCGGACCGCCCTGTTGGGACGCGGCGGGCCACCGTCTGCGGGCGGCTGTGATCGACTTCAAAGCCGGGACGAGTTCGTGGTCGGAATATAACATTCCGGACTCCACCCCTCACCTCTTACCCCACTTATCTCGCCAGCCCATCGAAAGCAGCGGATCGTGGACCAGCGACGGCCGATTCTTTGTGTTCCTGGTACACTCCGCCTTCCAGTCGCAGATTTGGGTGTCCGATGAAGGAGCGGCGATCCAGCCGCGTGCCTATCCATTGACTAAGGACGCCCGGACCTGGCACAGCCCCTCGGTAGCGCCAGGCGCCTATACTGTCTTTGCCGTGGGCGCGCAATCCCAAGGGGCGTTGGTATCGTGGCCGCATTCCGGCTCCGTCAGCCGGCGGGTGCTTCCAGGAATAGCCGGTTATGAACTGGATTACTCGCGCGACGGAAGCGCGGTGGCCTGGGCGCGGTTTCCGGATCATACGATCTGGCGCAGCAAGCCGGACGGAAGCGATCTCCATCAACTGAGCCCGGCCGGTATCGAGGCGCATCAGCCCCACTGGTCCCCGGATGGCACGCGCATCGCGTTCATGGGAAAAAGAGCGGGCCGCGATGCGCGCTGGCGAATCTATATCGTTCCGAGTCCGGGCGGAAGCCTCGACGAGCCGCGGCCCGATGGCGACGATCAGGGCGTGCCAACCTGGTCGGGGGACGGACACTCACTGATCTTTGGCGACCTCAAGGCGCCTGCCGGATTCGAACACGCCTCGATTCACGAACTGGATCTTCGGACGTTCGCGCTCTCTACCATCCCGACACCGGTTGGCCTTTGGACCCCGCGCATGTCGCCCGATGGGAGATACCTGGCCGCAATCGGCTACGATAGCCGGTCTTTGTATGTGCGCGACAACCGCAGCGGGATTTGGCGCAAACGCGCCGGCTTTCAGTTTCTTGAGGAGCCCGCGTGGTCCCCGGATTCGGCGTGGATACAGTTCGTCGTCCGCTACCCCACAGGCCAGGTGTCGCTATTTCGAATCGACGCGGCGCAAGGGCCCGCCAGGGAAGCCGTGGACCTCTCCGCCTCTGAATTTGAACAGGCCGGGGCTACCTGGTTTGGGATAGGTCCCGACGGCTCACCAGTTGGTTTCCGTGGAATCGCGGAAGAGATCTACTCTCTGAACTGGCGGCTCCGGATCGGCCATCTCTAACGGGCCAGCGGCAATAGCTGGAACTGCGCCATAATCTACCCATGCACCCTAATCGCGCGGCATTTCTCCTCCTGGCTTCGGCCGCCCTTTTGCCCGCCCTTTTGCCCGCGCAAGACGTTCGTCCCAAAGACGTTCGCGAGATCGGCAGGGGTGGTTCGGCCGCCCTGCCCAGGCTTCAGGAACTCCTTCAGAACCCGAACACCAGCGTCCGCGTCGAAGCCGTAAAGCAGATCGCCGAAATCGGCACGGTGCGCAGTCTCGATCCGCTGATCGCCGCCACCCGGGACAACCAGCCCGAAGTCCAGATCCAGGCTGCCGACGGCCTGGTGAACTTTTACCTCCCGGGCTACGTCCAGACCGGTTTCGGCTCGTCGCTGCGGCGCGTGGGCGCCAGCATCAAGGGCAAATTCACCGACACCAACGACCAGGTGGCCGACCCCTTCATCACGGTCCGCGCCGACGTGATCGCGGCCCTCGGCAGCCTGGTTTCGAGCGGCGGGTCGATGGAGGCGAGGGCCAATGCCGCGCGCGCGCTCGGTGTGCTGCGCGGGCAGGGCGCGATGGCCGATCTCCTCAAAGCCCTCCACACGAAAGACACCGGCGTGCTGTACGAATCGCTGGTCGCCTTGCAGAAAATCCGCGACGAATCCGCCGGTCCGCGGATCGCCTTCCTGCTCCACGATCTCAACGCGAAGGTACAGATTGCCGCCATCGAAACCACCGGCCTGCTGCGCAACCAGGAAGCCGTGCCGGACCTGACCGATGTGTTGAACCGCGCCAAGGATGCGCCCGTCCGGCGCGCGGCGCTGACCGCGATTGCCATGCTGCCGTCTGAGCAGAGCCGCCCGCTTTACGCCCAGTATCTGGAGGATAAGGACGAGAAGATGCGTGCCGCCGCAGCCGAAGGCTACGCGCGCCTGCGCAATCCCGGCGATCTGCCCACGCTGGAGAAAGCCTGGCAGGACGAAGGCAAGCCCGCGCCGCGGCTTTCGATGGCCTTCGCCCAGGCGATGCTTGGCAAAACGGAATTGAGCGAGTTCAGCCCCTTGCAATACCTGATCAACACGCTCAACTCGGCAGCCTACAAAGGCGAGGCGATTCCCTTCCTGGTGGAGCTGGCGCGTGACGGGCAGGTTCGCAAGTCGCTCTACGGGCCGATGCAAAGCGGCACCAGGGACGAGAAAATCGGCCTGGCCCGGGTACTGGCGCGGAGCGGAGACAAGGATAGCGTCGCCGAACTCCGGAAGCTCAGCAACGACACCGATACCGAGGTAGCGCAGGAAGCGTTGCGCGCCTTGCGGAACCTGCAGGCACGCCTGTAAAACTACTTGGCCTTCTTCTGCTTCTGCTGACCGACGCGGACCTTGACGTGCAGGTTCTTGGCTTCCGTGAACGCCTTGTGATCGTGGCGCGCCACGGCATCCGTCAGGTATTTACTGACGTCCGCATCTCTCGGCAGGACGGCCATCAGGGTGAAACTGTCATTGCAGGTCGGGCAAAAGGGGCGGAACCGCTTCACATTCGGAATTGCCATAACTCTTGCTAGTTTACCAGAACATGGCGCCCTGCTGCGCTTGTGGCAGATTGTCAATCTGCTGCCGATTGTCAATCGGCCCTGGGCGCCGCGGTGTTTAGGCCAGTTCTCACCGCTTGGGGCCAATCTCCAATAACGCCACTCTGCGTCCGCTTGGCCGCAGTGCGGAAGATCACGGCACTCTCTCCAATATTTGCAGACCCATGTCCGGCTTCAGCGTCGATAGCGCGAGCACGAGTCTTCCGCAGGTTGGTTCCGCTCCAGACTGGAATTTCCAATGCCTCACGGAATCCATGGCTGTTGCAACAAGCAGAGGATGGCCGGATATCAACCGGATGCATACAACATCACCGACGGTATCGAACCCGACTACAAGCACGACGATACCTTTCACCCTTACGTCTTTTCCAAGCGGTGGCGGCAACACCGGCACTGTGTGTCGCAGTCGAGCTTTCATCTGTCGCGCCGATGAACGGACATCCCGAGCCGGACAGCATACATCAGGACTGCTGGGCATCGGGGTTTGGGCGGCAGCAAGCGCGAGGACTGCCAACCCGGCTACTGTCGCACTTCTGCCAAATATGACCATGCATTAAATTAGACCACCTGGAACTCCCGATTAGTTCCTCGGTTGGTTCCTGCGTAAAGACGGCGTTACCGGAAAATGGTCGGCACCCAGAGCGGCGGTTGCCAACCGCCGCGCAGCTTGCCAAGCTGCCCCACAAAGCACACCGAATTCAGCGACTCGCAGGAGCGCGACGGCCCGGCATTGTTATTATCAAGCCCGCAGCACGGCGTTCACTGATTCTGCGTTCCTAAAGACCCGTGCCACGTCAGGGTCCAGCAACACGGCCACCGCTCCGTGCGGCACCCGCCCCGCGAATCGGTTCGGCTTGGAGTTTGCGTAATCGAAACGGTACTCAGTTTGTGACGTACTCTTCATAATCTTGCCGTTCTTTTTGATCCGACCGCGGTCCCGGCGAACGCTCGAGTGTGAACCTCCCGTGCGCGTCACGTGTTAGCCGTTTGTGGTCTCAGGTGCAGCGCCTCCACCAGCCCCTTCCACTTTCTTAAAACCAGTTCCACCAGGTTCAGCAGCAGCGCCAGCGCCAGCAGCCCAGGCCATAATTCCATGGAGGACCGGACGCTGCGCCCCCCGGCATCGAAAACGTCCCGCGGACTGGGGTTGAAACGGCCGCCCGTGGACGCCGCGATCTGGCGCAGCAACTGCTCGTTGTTGCCGTATTCCTGCATTTCGTCTTCCTGCCGGTAGAAGCCAACCTCGGGGAAAGCTCGCGATTCCACCAGCGGGCGCACGCGGAACAGGCCTTGGTTCTGGCCGATGGGCAGGCGGGCGCGGTAGTGGCCGGCCGCAACCTTCGCAACCTTCAGCGGCGCCTGAAAACCGTTGGGACCAAAAGCGAAGATATCGGGTGGGGCGCCCTTTGAGCCCGGATCGTCCACGCTCCGCGACAGGCGGTAGTCCACCACCAGTTCGTTGCTCGCCCGGTCGAAATCGGCGGTGGTCTCGCTGGGCGGAGCGTGCGGCAGAAGGTCGCGGAAAATGTTGGCCCACAGGTGATCGAAGCCGGCCCACGCGACCCAGTTGGCGGCCCACCGGTTCTTGGCGTCGGAGGTGAACACGGCCGTGCGGCCAAGCCCATATTGCCAGCGCACGAACAGCGGGTCGTCGCGGTCGGCGGCCAGGATCACATCGGCGGTGGGGCGCGCCTGAAACCGCACGTAGCCGTGCAGCGCGGGCACGGTTTCCATCCCCACGCCATCCAGAATTTCCGCCTGCTTCACCACGCGTGGCGTGATGGTTTTCTCCACCGCCGTGACGCCGGTGTGCTCCTCCACGTCGCGCAGCAGGAGTTGCTCCAATCCCGAGGGGTCGTTGAGGAAATACGATTTGCCTTCGGCGCTGGCGGCCACCTTTTCCAAAAAGGCCCGGTTCACATCCTGGCCCAGGCCTACGGTCGAGATGGTCACGTGGTTGGCTACCGCCTCCTTGGTGAGCGTCATGCTGTCGCCTTCCTCGGAAATACCGTCGGTCAACAGCACGATGTGCTTGTACACCGCGGTTTGCGGAAGGATGCGCTGGTAGGCCTCGGTGAGCGCCGGCGCAATCTGCGTACCGCCATCGGGCGTAATGCCCGAGATCAGCCGCTTGATTCCGGCGCGGTCTTCCGCCTTGCGAATGGGTACCGCCCACTGGAATGAATTATCGAAAATCAGCACGCCCACCGAATCGATGGCCCGCAGGTTCTCCACCACGCCGATGGCGGCCAGGCGCGCCAGTTCGATCTTGCGGCCTTCCATGGAAGAAGATTTGTCGATGATCAACACCACCGAGGTGCCTTCGGGCGACCGCGGCGGCGCCAGTTTGGCCGGAAGCGTTCGCTCCAGAGGATCTTCGGGCGCCCCCTTCTTGTCCACATACGTGTTGTGCTCTCCGGCGATCCAGACCAGCCCGCCGCCCTTCTGCACGTAATCTTCGAGCGCGGCTTTAGCCGGGGCCGATATGGATTCCATGTCCCAATTGTTGATGAGGATCAGTTGAAAGCTATCGAGCTTGGCCGGAATGCCGCCGGGGGCCTGTTGCACTTCAAACTGATTGGCCTGCAGCGCGCGCAGAATATGCTGTTCGCTCGCGGCCGGGTCTCGTGACACCACCAGCACGCGCGGGCTGCGCAGCGTCACCGAATCCTCAAAGCGGGTTTCACCCAGACCGGGGGCGGAGATTCGGCCTGCCAGCGCGATGGCGCCCACCGCATTGACGCTGGCTTGAAGCCGCAGATGGTTGGGGCCGGGCGCCAGTTGCACCTGGCTGTTGACGATGGTCTTGCCTTCCGCCGTCAACTCCACGGTGGCGTGCGAGGGATTCCCTCCCGATCCGGTGGCCGATCCGGTGGCCGATCCGGGTACCTCCACCGTCACATCGATTGGAAAGCGTTCGCCGCTGAAAACCTGGCCAGGGATAGCCACCGATTCCAGCAGCAGCCCCGGCTTTGGGTGGCCGCCCAGCGGAACCGTATCCACCGGAATGCCCAGTTGCTTCGCCTGCCAGATGGCGCGCGCCACGCTGCCCAGATTTTCGTTGCCGTCGGAAACCAACAGGAGGCGCGGCACCATGCCGGCCGGAAGCGAGGCGGCGCCGTCGCGGATGGCCGTTTCCAGGTCGGTGCCCCGCCCGGCCGCGCCCGCCGTGTAGTGCAGATCCCAGGCCTTGTTGAGATACTCTTCGCGCGCTGGGTTGCGCGTACCGCGGGCGAAGGGAATAATCCGCGTCCAGTGGCGGCCGCGGGCGCGCTCCACCCGGGTCGCCAGGTCGCTTTCCCTGGCCAGATCCTGCGGGGTAATGCTGGCCGATGTATCGGCCAACAGGGCCACCGCAACCTTGGTTTCGTAAACCACCATGTGCGGCGAGGCCAGCGCCAGAATAATCGCCGCGAAGGAGCCGGCTTTCAGCAGCAGGGCCAGGTGCCGTCCGGACTCGCGCCATTCCCAAACCACCCAGGCAACCGGCCCGAGCGCCAGCAGAAGCAGCCACGGATGATCGAAGTTCATCGGCGTGCCTCTGCGGAATTGAGTGCGGCATCCTGCGTTCGGGACCGCATCACCAGCGTGCGCGGCCGGCCGAAGCCGCGGCGGAACCGGCCGTACAGCAGCCATTCGGCCAACAATCCCAGGCCGCCGGCCAGCGCCAGCCACGGCCATAAGTCGCCGGAGGACTCCGTCATTTGCTGGAACCGCGGTATGCCCTGATGCGCGTCGGCGGGCGGCTCCCACTTGGAATCCCACAGTTCGGGAAGTGTCAGGGAATAGAGATATTCGCGGTCCCCGGCCACCACCCGCACACCGCCCGGCGTGCCGGCAAAAAAGTTGAGCGTGCGATCATGCAGCGTGAACGGCACCGCTGAGCCATCTTCGCCAGTGACCTTGATATCGGGCGGCGCGGTCTGCTGGTCCATCACCAGCTTGACGGTTCCCACGCTGCCGCCCGAAAGCTCTCTCTGGCGGAAGATCTCGGGCGATATCCAACGCAGCAGGTTGGCGAACAGCAGCGGCGTGCCCAGTTCATAGCGCATGCCCGAAAGCACCGGATGAAAACCGAGCACCACGATCTTGGGTTTCCCGGGCCGCGCCACAATCACCGGTCCGGCTTCCACTTCGCCAATGCGGCCATCGCCCGCTCCGGCTTCGAAGACGGACACGCGGTCGAGTTTGAAATCCCTGGTGCGCAAACCGGCGGCCGCGGGGTGTTCCGAATCCCAGCGCGTAAACTGCGCCTGCTCCGCCACCGTGCGAATGGGGATAGGCGAGCCCGCCGCCGGAGGGTCGATCCATATGGAATCCGCGGCCGGGCGCTGCGGCGGAATGAAGCGGTCCAGAATCACCAGGCCCTGGTCATTGGCCCGATATTCCTGCGGCTTGCGATAGACCGCGGCCACCCGCGTGTTGGCCGCCAGAACCGGGCGCAACAGTTCGGGTTGGTTGGAATAAACCGTCACGGCCAGCCTGGGTTGCGCGGGCAGTTCGAGTTCCGCATGGTCATCCGCGGGAAAGCTGTCATGCGGGGTCAGGCTCACGCCCAGAATTCCCGCGGCGTTGGTGCGGTATTCGAAACTGGCTTCGACATCCGTGCCCGGCTGCAGCGTGATGGAACGCCGCCCGGCCGCCACCCGTCCGGCACTGCCGGGCGGCCCGAAAGTGAGCAGCAGCGTTACCGCATGCGGGCGCGTTCCATAATTGTGCGTGGAGACGTAGATTTCCCAGATGTCGGGCTCCGCCGGGGATCGCCGCATTCCAACCTTGCGCAGTCCCACGTTCTCAATGTTGTCCGGTATCCCGATCACCCGCAGATTGCGCGGCGGCGCGGCAGCCGTTCCCGGGTCGCGAGCCGCCGTTCGGCCGGGTCCAATGAAGGCGATCTCGCCCGCGCGGCGGCCATCCTGCCCCTGAATGTGGCGCGCGAACGCCAAAGCCCGATCCAGATTGAGGGCCGTGGAGCCAGCCTCGGAAGCCAGGATAGCCGATTCCACCTTGCGCCGGTCCGGTTCGAAGGCAGTCGCCGGGGTGGCCAAGGCATCGGCCCTCACCAGCATCACGCGGTCGCGGCCGGGCAGGGCGTGCAGATATTGGCGTGCGCGCTCACGGCCGATATCCATCAGAGTGCGATTTCCGGAACGCGCCGACCCGGTACGGGCGGACATCCAGGAAGAGGTGTCCAGAATGATGACGTGATCGCGCCCAACCTGCGCCGGAGTGCCCACTCGCAACTGCGCCAGGGCCAGGACCAGCAACCCCATGCTGACCAGTTGCAGCAGCAGCGACCAGGGCTGCTGAATGCGCCTGCGGCGCGCCGCCACGGTCGGTTCCTCGGCGGCGACCCAGAAACGCAGCGTGGAAACCACCTGCTTCCGGCGCGACCGGTCCAGCAGATAGAGAGCCACCGAGATCGCCGAGATGGACCCGAAGACGGCCACGAACTGCAGGAAGGATAGGTTCAGGAAATACATAGGTAGCGCCCGACCCGGAGGGTACCCCCTTGCCGCCGGTTTTCCCCCTCGGCCAAAAACACCGGCGGCAAGACCGCCGGCGCCACCACGCTCACGCGATCCCCCGCACCCGGATCAGGTCGCCGAAGATTACGCTTTCCAACGATTGCGATGTCGCGACTCCGGCATAGCGCCCGTTGCTGCGCAGCGCCATGGTCTGAATCGTGGAACAGTATTCGTCAAAGGCGCGGGTGTAGCGTTCCCGCGCGGCCTCGTCAAAATCCAGTTTGATGCCGGCGCCGGTTTCGGCATCGCGCAACTCCAATTCTCCAACCCAGGGAGGGGTACGGTCCTCATCCGCCCAGATCTGAAGCAACATGAGCTCGTGGCCGAAATCGGTCAGATATTGCAGCGCGCGCTCGCAGCCGTTGTCGTCCAGAAAATCCGAAATCACGATGACCAGCCCGCGCTGCGGATACGTGCCGATGAATTCGCGAACCACCGCCAGATAATCCGTGGGCCCCCCGCACCCGAGAGCCGACAGGCCATCCATCACCCTTGAAAACCGGTGACGTCCTCCACTGGAAAAAATCCGCGGCGACATGCGGTCCGTGAATCCGTGGATCTCGATGGTGTCCAGGCGCACCAGCCCGACGTAGCAGAGGGCGCCGGCCAACTTGCGGGCATACTCGAACTTCTCGGCGCCGTGCGCGCCCATGGAAGCGCTCAGGTCCAGCAGCAGCCGCACCGGCACGCGCGGCTCCACCTGGAACATTTTGAGAAACAGCTTCTCCAGACGCAGGTAAGCGCGCCAGTTCACGGCCCGCAGGTCGTCTCCGTGGTGGAAATTGCGATGGTCCAGAAACTCCTGCCCGGCGCCCGGGAACCGCGACTTGTTATGGCCGCCCACGAGGCCGGCAAAGGACTTCTGCCAGTGAATGGTGAGCCGCTCGAGTTTTTCCAGGAACTCGCGGTCCAGCAAGGGGACAGACGCCATACGATTCCTACGCGACCGAAGCCTGGGCGGTTACGCTCTTGATCACTGCGTGCAGGATGGTCTCGGGCGTCTGGCCATCGGCATGAGCGTCAAAATTCAGAATGATGCGGTGCCGCAGCACGGAGGAGGCAATGTGCAGCACATCTTCGATCGCCAGGTGGAAACGCCCGCGCATCAGCGCATGTACGCGCCCGCATTCCACCAGCGCCTGCGCGCCCCGCGGCGAGCTGCCGTACCGGACATACTTCTTGGCCAGCTCGTGGGCTTCCTTCTGGTCGGGTTGCGTAGCCATCACCAGGTGAATGGCATACTCCTGCACATGCCGCGCCACCAGCACCTCGCGGCATACGGACCGGACCTGCAAAATGGCATCCCGGTCCATCACCGGCTCCGGGGTCTGTTCTTCCCGCTGGATGGTGCGCTCCACGATGCGGTTCAGCTCTTCGCGGCTCGGATATGTCACCAGGATCTTCATCAGGAAGCGGTCGAGCTGCGCCTCGGGCAAGGGGTAGGTGCCTTCCATCTCGATGGGATTCTGCGTGGCCATCACCAGGAACGGCGATTCCAGGTGGTGCGTGGTGGTTCCGCTGGTGACGGTGCGCTCCTGCATGGCCTCCAGCAGCGCCGACTGCGTCTTAGGCGTGGCGCGGTTGATTTCGTCGGCCAGCACCAGATTGGCGAAGATCGGGCCATGTTGGAACCGCAGCGTCTTGCTCCCGCGCTCCTCGGTTTCCATGATCATGCTGCCCACGATATCCGCCGGCATCAGGTCGGGCGTGAATTGGATGCGTGAATACTTGAGCTGAAGCGCGCGCGCCAAAGTCCGCAGCAGCGTGGTCTTCCCCAAACCGGGAACGCCTTCCAGCAGCACATGACCCCCCGCCAGCAGACAAATCAGCACGCCTTCGACCACGTCGTCCTGACCTACGATGATTTTGGCAATCTCTCTCCGGACCGAATTCAGGCGGTCAACGGCCAATTGGAGCTTAGCTTCGGATCCCACGTTAATCATTGTAGAGCAGGAGACGTCCAAGAACAGGACGAAGGGGCAAGGAAATGGTTGGAATAAATTCTATGGATGAGGTTCTATTTGAAGAATGCCGGGCTTACGCTTCGACCCTGAGACCGGCCTGCTCGCCCATCTTGCGGACCAGAACACACAGAATCGTCGCCATGTGCGTCAGTGCCTGGCGGGCCTGTTGCGGCGCGGCGGTCTTGGTGATTCCGTACCACAACCGCATCAGCTTGTAGTCCAGAATCAGAAGCCGATCTTCCAGAGACCCCAATTCCAAGCCTGCAGCGTGTTGCGCCATGTAAGTGAAGACCTGATAGTCGCGATCCAGGGCCAGTTGCAGCGGATCCAGCGCTTCTTCAGTGCTTCGAAGCCTCTCCATGACACCCGTCACGCCAAATCGGCTGTCCACGTGAGCCGGCAATGCGCCTGACTCTGCCTGCGAATTGCGCAATAACAATATGCAGCAGTAGCGGAACCAATACCCGAATAGCGCCAATGAGAAACAGACAATTAATATGCTTGTGAACATCTCACTCCGCGACGTTTTAATCAAATACTAAAGTACTAGGCCAACCATGACGAGTCTAGCACCGGCTTGTGTGTTATGCAAGTCTTTTCCGTGCATTTGTTTCAGCGGCTTAGGTCTATTTTGAGGGTACTATTAGCACCCTTAAATAGGGGTAGCCTGAAGGTATGAATGCCTGCCCGGCCAATATAGTCGAACAAACTAACCCAGCTTTCGCACGCACCCGGCTTCACTTCCGTGGCGGCCACGGTGTTTGGCTGCCTCAATACGCCAGCAACCGCTCCATCTCCGCCGCCAGGTGTTCCGTCTGCGGCAGAATCGCAGCCTCAAGCCGCGGATGGTAGCCCACCCACGTATCGAGCGCACCCACCCGCCGCACCGGTGCGTCCAGCCGGTCGAAGAGTTCGTCCGCAATACGCGCCGCGATCTCCGCCCCATAACCCCACGACACGCAGTCTTCGTGCGCGATCATCACGCGGCCGGTCTTCTCCACCGAAGTTCCGATCGCCTGCCAATCGTAGGGCGCAAGCGTGCGCAGGTCGATAATCTCGATGCTGGCGTGCGGGTTGCGGCGTTCCACCTGCGTGGCTGCCAGCAGCGATTTCTGCACCAGCGCTCCGTAGGTGATGACGGTGAGACCCTGGCCCGGCTTCACCACTTTGGCGCGGCCGAACGGGATGGTGTAATCCTGGCCCGGATCGGGCGAGCGGTTGTAGGTTTCGCGATACAGGCGCTTATGCTCCAGAAACAACACCGGGTCGTCGGCGCGCAGCGCCGTGCGCAGCAGGCCGCAGGCGTCGGCGGCATTCGAAGGCATCGCCACGCGCAGCCCCGGGATGTGGGTGAACGCCACTTCGCCGCACTGGCTGTGATAAATCGCGCCCCCGTTCAGATAGCCGCCGATCGGCACGCGCAGAATCGCCGGGCAACTGAAATTCCCGTTGGAGCGCCAGCGCAGCGTGGCCAGCTCGTCGCGAATTTGCATCATCGCGGGCCAGATGTAATCGAAGAACTGGATCTCCGCCACCGGCTTGAGCCCGCGCGTGGCCATCCCGATGGCGCGGCCCACAATTGCGGCCTCGGCGAGGGGCGCGTTGAAGGCGCGGCGCCCGCCGAATTCGCCCTGCAGGCCGTGCGTCACCTTGAAAACCCCGCCCTTCCCCTTCACTTCCGCAAGGTTCTGCTCGCGCGTGCAATCGGCCACGTCCTCGCCGAAGACCAGAATATCGGGATTGCGGCGCATCTCCTCGCGCAGCGTGGCGTTGATCAGATCCACCATCGTCATGGGAGCGCCGTGGAAATGCGGAGCGCTGGCGAACTCGTCCGAAGCCGGGTCGATGGTTTCGGAATACAAGTGCCGCAAGGCCGCGCCGGGGGCCGGCGGTTCATCGCGAAAAGCCTGCTGCGTGGCCTGGTTGACCTCCTCATCCACCTCATGCGCGATGTTTTGAAGCATGTGGCGATCCATCACGCCTTCGTCGATCAGGAACTTCGGAAAAACAATATCGGGGTCGCGCCCGGCTTCGGCCGCGCGTTCAGCCGGCGTCTTGTACACCGATTCGTCGTCCGATAGCGAGTGCGAATAGGGGCGGATGCAGTGCGCGTGAACCAGCGCCGGTCCGCGGCCTTCGCGGCAGTACGCGGCCGCCCGCTGCATGGCCCGGTACGACGCCGGAAAATCGGTGCCGTCCACTTCCTGAACGTCGAGCATCGGGAAACCGCTCACCAGCTTCGAAATGCTGCCGCCCGCGGTCTGGACTTCCACGGGGACCGAGATGGCGTAGCCGTTGTCCTCAATCAGGAAGATCAATGGCAGGCGCTTCAGGCACGAAATGTTCAGCGTTTCCCAGAATTCGCCTTCGCTGGTTGCGCCCTCGCCACTCGCCACCAGCGTGATTTCGTCGCCGGCTGGATCCCGATAGCGGGAGGCTTCGGCGCAGCCCGCGGCCTGCGCGAACTGCGTTCCCGTGGGCGAGGAAGAGCTGACTATATTCAACCGGCGGTGGCCCCAGTGGGAAGGCATCTGGCGCCCGCCCGAGGCCGGATCTTCGGCCGCGCCCGCCGCCTGCTGCAGCATTTCGTACGGCGTCACACCCAGGGTAAGGCACAGAGCGCGGTCGCGATAATAGGGATAGATCCAGTCGTGGCCCGACCGCAACACCATGCCGGCGGCCACTTGAATGGCTTCGTGGCCGGCGCCGCTGATCTGAAAGTAAATGCGGTTCTGCCGCTTGAGCGTGATCTCCCGGTCATCCAGGCGCCGCGCCGTGTGCATGATGCGGAAGGCGCGAATCAGTTGATCCGGATCGAGGCCCGCAAAACGTTCCGCCGCGGATGCCTGCTGCCGATTCGTGGTTTGCGTGGCCACCAATGACTGCCCCCTGCTATCCAGTGTAATCGAGCGCAGGCAGTGCCAACACCCGATCTGCTATGCCTCTCACCTGGCTTGCATCGAATCGGCCGAATCGCCAGGCAAATGCCGCGCTGTATCGAGTAAACTGAGAGTGGCGATTATGGGTTCGCAGCTCCTCAATCCCAACCTCGAAGCGGCCATCTGGGCGCGCGGCATTGTGCTCGAAGTGGAGCGTGGCCGCCTGCTGCTCGACTGCCTGGGTAAGAATACCGATCGGGGTCCGTCCAACGATCGCCACCTCAATGATCAGGTCATTCAAATCCCTATCGCCACCGGTGTCGTCATACTGGACCGTGCTCAGCGTGCCGTTGTCGTAGATGTCGTAGGCGTGAGCCATGATCGCGTCCGGCCGCCACTGCACTTCGGCGGGGTTCCGGAACTGTCCGAAGAACCAATAGTTCTGCGGACTTCCCGAAACGGGATAGCGGATCCAGTCCGTGGAGCGCCGGGTGAAATCGCCGCCCAAAACGAAATCCGGAGGGAACTGCTCCAAAATCGGCCCTGGCACGCTGAAATCGGCCGTCCTGTGGACCATGCAGCGTTCGAAGAAAGCCGCCTTTCCG
>Ga0209862_1000269_pt1 | contig 19544 bp, 19 predicted proteins | sample OrgsoiDNA_201061_FD_185809 | JGI IMG/M metagenome (GOLD analysis project Ga0209862, IMG submission 185809) | Permafrost soil microbial communities from the Arctic, to analyse light accelerated degradation of dissolved organic matter (DOM) -... | ecosystem: Environmental > Terrestrial > Soil >... | reverse complement strand
CTCCGTTTCCACCGGCGAACTATGCCGGCTGCTCCAACCATTGGCGATCCAGCTCAACCGCCACCGACCGCTTCAACAGATCCACCGAGACGATCAGGCGGGTGCTGTTCTTATGTGCTACGACAACGCCCTCGATCCCCTGGAGCGGACCGGCCGCGATCCGCACTTTGGCGCCGGCCGTCAAGGCCAGCCAGGGCTCCCGCGCGATGCCGGCGGCGATCACGCGCTTGAGGGCGGCGATCTCGTCTTCCGCCACGCGGGCCAGCCTGCCCCCTAACTCTACAATCGAGAACACCCCCGGGACTTTCAGAACCGGGAGCCGCCTGTTCTCATCGAACCGGCAGAAAACGTAGCTTGGGAACAGCGGCAGTTCCGTGGTTCGGGACGGAGTCCGGCGGTTATAGAGCGGGACGAATTCATCGTAGCCATTGCCCCGCAAAATGCAGGCGACGTTCTTCTCGTGCCGCGGTTTGACGTAGAGCGCAAACCAGGGAGAAGCGGCGTTGTCCGGTAAAGTCTCGGGTTCCATCATTTTTTCGGCCGCCAGCGTCAGGCGCACAAGCTACCGCCCTCTTCTGCGGATTGGGGCAGTTTGAAACTCAGCCGCTATATCGGCCACGCCCGGCGGCGTAGGCCCGCTGAAGCAGCGCGACCAAACGAGCATATGGCAAACGGCAGGCTCAAAGAAAGTGTCAACAGGTAGGATTTACGTTACTGCATTTGGGCCGCCGGCGATCTTACGCGGTGCGCTCTCCCGCGGCAAGACGCCTTGGGCCGGTCCGGGGAACCGCTCTCAGCAAGCACAACCTGTCGCAAATGGCGCGCGCGATTTCGGTCTGCATCGGGACCACGTTGTCGAACGATGCCTCGAACATCTGCGAGCAGAGAACCGTGCGGTCTCTGATGGTGAAAAGCTGGACCGAGATGCGGAAGATGGATTCCGATTTGCGCACCGTGCCCCAGACCGCCGCGTCGATATTGAGGTCGGTGTTGATCTCGCGAAGATCGGGCCGCCGGGCGTGGCCCGTCGTCGGATCTCCGGCGACCACTCTCCACTCGTTCAGCGTGGCCAGGGCAAAGATCAGTTCTTCAGTCAGTCCGTCCGCAAAGAACTCGCCCTCCGGGTCCGCGCTCAGGCTGGTGAACGGGAACACGCCGATTGATTCCCGCACACCGCTTTCCCGCCGGAACTGCGATACCGATACCGCCGGCGCGGGCTGCCCATCGCGAGTGCGGAACACGGGGACGTACGTCCGCAGGGGAAGACAGATCTCCAGCCGGTCGTCGGCGCCTTCGCCGTCATAATATTCTCTCAATTTCGTCCGCAACCGGCGCGCATCCACGCGCACGATCGGATCGATGCGCGGGTCGAAGCTCGTATCCCGCCCGAACACGTCCACCCCGATGGAATACTCGTTGACATCGGTGCGGCCGGCCAGTGCGGATTCTACTCCGAACTTCAGAAAGCGGCCCAGGCGGGCGGAGTGCGCGAAAATCCTGCTGCCCAAAACCCGGTCCAACTCCGCCCGCGTCGCCTCAGCCGAACCTACCGCTACCGTTTGCTCGTCAACCGCTCCCATTGGGTTCCTCCTGTCCAAAAAATTCCAGGCCATTTTGCACACTCTTGAGGTGGCTCTTTCGAGCTGGCTAATCAACACTCCAGCTCGACCCTGAAGGCCGAAGTATAGAAGTTTTTGCACCCTGTCATCAACCGGCAAATGTACCGAATATCACGCTGCTGGCAGGTGTACGGCTGCCGTGGAGTAAAGAAAAACGGTCGATTCTTAGGGCCACTACGTCGGGCCAACACGCCAGCGCATGTTCGAGCTCGCCCGCCGGCGCCGCCACACCGGATGTATCGGATGATCCGGATGCAGTTCATGATGACTGCGTTTCGTGCGCCCTCTCACGCTTCCGCCGCGCGGATCATTTACGTTAATTGACGTCGTGATACTTACTTTGCCGCCACTTCGAGCAGCGTGTTGGTGATCATCTTTAAGCCGCTTTCAAGCGACGCGACGGGCACGCGCTCGTCGTTGCCGTGCATCCGCTCCAGGTCCTGGGCGCTGATGGGATAGGGATAGATGCCGTAAACCGGGACGCCCCTGGATCGCCAGGCATACGCGTCCGTGCCGGCCTGGAACAGGTATGGCGTGACGCGGGCGCCCGGCCAGGTGAGCCTGGCCTGCTTCACCAGGGCGTCGTACAAGGCGCCCGATTTGGGCGATTCCGCGGCGCGGCTCATCAGTTGCGCGCGCGCGTCCATGGCGCGCTGCTGGTCGGGGCTCACGGGACCGCGGGTCATGCCGGCGGGCGCCACGGTCACTTCCACGCGCGGGTCGTCGATCGCGTGTTGGATCTCTTCGATCAACTCTTCCCGCGTAGTCCCGGGAATGGTGCGGAAGTTGATGGTGGCTTCGGCGGAACCGGGAATCACATTGCCGCGGAAACCGGCGTTCATGAACACCGGCGCGATGGTGTTGCGCATGATGGCGTGCAGCAGCGGGTTCTCGCTGATGGCTTTGTCGGCGGCGGACACCAGCTTGGGGTCGTGGCTGGTGGCCAGATTGCGAAAGTGCGTCTTCATCGGCTCCGTGCTGGTTTCCGCAAGCGTCAGGAAAAACTCACGCGTGGAATCAGTGAGCTTGGGCTTGGTGTCGTACGCGGAAAGTTTGGCCAGGGCGCGTGCCAGGGTGAAGATGGCGTTGTCCGGCCGGGGCATGGAGGAATGCGTTGAGGCGCCGCGCGCCGTCAGCAACAGCGAGATGCTGGACTTGTCTGCGGTGGAGATGCTTACGTATTGCACCTTGCCGGCCGCATCCTGGATGATCCAGCCGCCTTCGTTGAGCGCGAATTCGCAATCGATCTTGTCCCATGCGTTGTCCGCCAGGAAGCGCGTGCCATAGGCGCCGCCTTCTTCATCGGCCTCGGCCACGAAAATGATGTCGCGCGCCAGCGGCCGTTTCTGCCGGGCGATATCGAGCGCGGCCTGCGCGAAGATGGCCAGGCCGCCTTTGAAATCGATGGCGCCGCGGCCATACACGTAGCCGTCCTTGATTACGCCGGCGAAGGGATCGAGCGACCACTTTTCCCGCTCTACTCCGACCACGTCCTCATGCCCGGCTATCAGCACGGGCCTCTTGCTTCCATCGCCGCGCAAACGGGCGATGAAATGGGCCTTGCCGGGTTGCGGCGTGGGAATGATGTCGATCTCGAAGCCCAGCGGGGCGAACCTGGTTTTCAGGAACTCGGCCAGCCGGCCCTCATTGCCGGGCGGATTGCTGGTGTCGATCCGGATGACTTCGGTCAGAAGCTTTGCCACCTCGGGAATCGAGCCGGCCGAATCGGCGCCCTCGAGCAGCAGCGCGGCCGGCAGCAGAATCAAGCCGGCTAGCAGAATACGCATGGTGATTTGAGGAGGCCCTCCCTGCGCGGCCAGTTTATCATGACCGCGGAAGAAGCGGCATTCGGTTCTGAGGCGGGCACGGTATATCATTTATCTGAGTGAGGTGAAGGTTTCATGCCGGTATCTCGATTCACCCTGGCTCTTGCTTGTCTGGCGGCGCTCTGCTTCGCGGATGGCCTGGGCCCCTTCGAAGCGAGCGGCGACGTGGGAGTGACACCTCAAAAGGGGAAAGTCGAGTTCGACGCCGCAACCAGCGAGTACCGTGTCACCGGTGGCGGCGCGAACATATGGGCGGCGGCTGACGCATTCCAGTTCGTCTGGAAGAAGATGTCGGGCGACGTGGCGCTGACCGCCGATGTACACTTCATCGGCACTGGCGCCGTGGCCCATCGCAAGGCCACGCTGATGATCCGGCAGAGCCTCGATCCGGATTCCGCGTATGCCGATGTGGCCCTGCACGGGGATGGCTTGACCTCCCTGCAGTTCCGCCCCTCCGCGGCCGCAATCACCCAGGAGGTGAGGCAGGACGCGAAGTCGGACCTCAGCGCGCCCGTGCGGATTCGCATCGAGCGCCGGGGGGATCGATTTACCATGCTTGCCGGAAAGCCGGGCGAGCCGCTCACCTCCACCGGGCCCGCCACCATGACGCTTCACGATCCGGTTTATGTAGGTCTCGCCATGTGCTCACACGACGCGAGCGTGCTGGAGACGGCCGCTTTTTCCAACGTTACCGTGGAGGCTTTGCCCGCGGCCCGCACCCAGGTGCGTTACAGCAGCAAGATCTCCATCTACGATCTGCGCGACAAGTCCATCCGTACGGCTTATCGCGAGGACCAGGTCTTCGAGGCGCCGAACTGGTCTCGCGACGGCAAGTACCTGTTGGCCAATTCCGGCGGCCGCCTCTTTCGCATCCCGGTAGATGGCCGGGGGATCGCCACACCCGAGGCCATCAAAATCGATCCATCTTTGCGGCTGAACAACGACCACGCTCCTTCGCCCGACGGAAAGACAATCGCCTTTTCGGCCTCGTCTCCGGCTTCCCGCCAGTCGCAGGTCTATCTGGCTAACGCCGATGGGTCGAATGCGCACGTGATGGTCGCGGCGGCGCCCAGCTATTTCCACGGGTGGTCGCCGGACGGCCGGTACCTGGCCTACGTTCTGCAGCATCCCGGAGCTAATGGCGGCCCCGCGAACTACGATATTTTCCGCATCCCCGCGGCCGGAGGCGAATCGCGGCAACTGGACTCCAACCCCGGTTACGACGACGGTCCCGACTATTCGCCCGACGGCAAATGGATTTACTTCAACTCCGACCGCTCGGGCGGCTGGGATGTCTGGCGTATTCCGGCGGACGGCGCAGGCCCCGGCGACCGGAAGGCGGAGCAGGTAACCGGCGACGAGATGGAGGACTGGTTCCCGCATCCCTCGCCGGACAACAAGTGGCTTCTGTTTCTCTCCTTCCCTAAAGGCACGGCCACGCATAATGACAAGATGCCCGGCACCCAGCTCCGCATGATGCCGACGCCGGGCGCCCGGCTCGCGAAGCCGCCGCGGATTCAGGTGGTGACCACGTTTTTCGGCGGCCAGGGCACCATCAACGTCAATTCCTGGTCGCCCGATTCCAAGCGCTTTGCTTTCGTGATCTACGAGCCTCTGCCGGCGGCCGGAGGCGCGCGATGAAATGGTTGTGCGGCTTTCTGCTGGCAGCGTCTCTATTGGCGCAAGACGCCGCCAGGCCCCGCATTCTGGGGGTTGCACACATCGCTATCTACGCCGCCGATTATGAGAAGTCACGGGCCTTCTACCGTGATTTCCTCGGTTTCGAAGAGCCCTACTCGCTCGCCAATCCCGACGGAACGCCTTCCATGACGTTCTTCAAGATCAACGAGCGGCAGTATATCGAATTGTTTCCCGAGACCGCGCCCCACACCGACCGGCTGAATCACATCGCCATCGAAACCGACAATGCCGAAGCCATGCGCGTATACCTGGCATCGCGCGGCGTAGCGGTGCCCAAGCAGGTTGGGAAGGGCCGCATCGGCAACTCCAATTTCAATATCAAGGACCCCGAAGGCCACACCGTGGAGATCGTTCAGTACCAGCCGGATAGCTGGACGGTGCGGGAGCGGGGCCGGCACATGCCCGAAACCCGCGTTTCCAAGCGGATGATGCACGCCGGCATCGTCGTGACGGCGCTCGATGCCGAAATGAATTTCTACACCGGCGTTCTTGGCTTCCGTGAATTCTGGCGCGGCAGCTCCTCGGGCGCCCAACTCTCGTGGATCAATCTGAAGGTTCCGGACGGCGAAGACTACATTGAGCTCATGCTCTATAAGGACGCGCCTCCGCCGGAGGGTCGAGGCTCGGCGCATCATCTTTGCCTGGAAGTGTCCGGCGTCGCCGCCAGTGTGGCTGCGCTCGAAGCCAGGCCGTACCGCAAACAATATGAGCGCGCCATCGAACCCCGCGTCGGCGTGAATCGAAAGCGTCAGGCCAACCTGTTCGACCCGGATGGCACACGCACTGAGCTGATGGAGCCCGTCACGGTCGATGGCAAGCCGGCCCCGTCTTCACAGGCGCCGCCTCCACGCTGATAGTGTTTTTCGACTATTGCCCTTGAGGCCGCTCCGCGTATAACCTCATCACATCAGAGGGAGGGAATCGCGTATGAGAGGGCTGTTGCTGCTGATGTTCATCTGCGTGCCCGGCTATTCACAGGGCACCAACGCAACATTGGAGGGTCAGGTTACAGATCCATCGGGCGGCGTTATTGTGGGCGCGGTGGTGAAGGCGGTAAGTGCGAACACCGGCTATACCCAAACTCAAACCACCACCAATGCCGGCGCATATCACCTTTCGCTGCCTGTCGGTCCGTACGAGTTGAGAGTCAGCGTCGCGAATTTTGGCGAGTATGTCCGGTCGGGCATTCAGCTCGAAGTCAGTCAGACCGCGCGCGTCGACGTGCAACTCCAGGTTGCCAAGGAAAAAGAAACTGTCAGCGTGGATGCTAGAACGCCGCTGGTGGATTTGGGCTCGAACGCGATCGGGAACGTGGTAACCGGCCGCGAACTGGTGGAGCTTCCGCTGAATGGGCGCAATTTCACACAACTCGGGTTGCTGCAGCCCGGGGTGGCGCCGATTACGGCGGGGCTCGCCGAGGCCGGCGGGTCACTGCGCGCCGGCCAGGCATACGCCGTGAACGGTCAGCGCCCGGAATCCAATAACTATCTCCTCGATGGAGTTACCAATGTGAACCGCGTAGATGGCGGTTATGCGTTGAAGACGCCGGTAGATGCCATTCAGGAGTTTCGTATCCTGACGGAGACGGCGCCGGCCGAGTACGGAGGGACCAGCGGAGCCACCACCACCGTGGTTACGCGCTCCGGCAGCAACCAACTCCACGGCACGGTATACGAGTTCCTGCGCAATGACGCCTTCGACGCCCGCAACTTTTTCGCATCGAGTGTCGAACCCCTGAAGCAGAATCAATTCGGCGCAACCGTGGGCGGACCGCTCCGGCGCAACAAGGATTTCATCTTCGCCTACTACGAAGGCTTCCGCAACCGGCAAGGCATCACTCAGAGCGCCACTGTGCCGAGCGATGCGGAGCGGACCGGCGACTTCTCCGGGTTGAGAGATCCGCAAACCGGCCAACCCGTGCCGCTGATCAATTTCCTGAGCGGCCAGCCGTTTCCAGACAACCGGATTCCGGCACAGTTTCTGAATGCGGCCGCGCTCAACCTGGTCCAGTTCTATCCGCACGCCAATGCCGGGCCGAATCTCTTCGTCACCACGCAGACCGTGCAGAACACCGCGGACCAGGGGGGCATGCGCTTCGACCATGTCTTCAATGAGCGCGACCGGCTTTTCCTGCACTATGCCCATTCCGCCAACTCCAACGTAAATCCGCTTTCGGTGGCGGGCGCCAATGTTCCGGGCTTCCCCGTGGGCGAGGATTTGAGCACTCACACGGTCGCCGTTTCGGAGACGCACGTGTTCAGCGGATCCACGGTCAACGATCTGCGCCTGGGATTCTTCCGCAACGGGTTCGATACCGACAAGCCTCTGAACAAAACGTCGCCGCGTGCTTTGGGGTTCAATTACGACAGCACGCTAAGCGCCGCCCAGGGGCCGCCTTTCTTCATCGTCAGCGGCTATGCCAGCATCGGGGATCCGATTACGGGGCCGCGCGATACCACGCAGAATACACTGCAGGCTTACGATGCCATTTCGCACGTCACGGGCGCGCACAACTTCCGCGCGGGAGTGGATTTCCGCCGCAACCAGATCAATATGACGGAGGGCATTGCGTCGAACGGCTTCTTTGTCTTCGCGCCTTTTCCGCTTAGCGATTCGTTCGCCAGCTTTCTTTTCGGCTTCCCCGTGGTGTTCTTTCAGGCCGGCGGCGATATGAACCGCGGTCTGCGCAATATCGATTTCGCCGCCTATGGCCAGGATGAATGGCGGGTCACGCCGCGCCTGACCCTCAACTACGGGTTGCGCTGGGAAGTGAGCACGCCCTTTACCGATATCCGAAACCGCATGAACTCCTGGTCGCCGGGCAAGCAATCCACGGTCTTCCCGAATGCCCCGGCCGGGCTGCTGTTCCCGGGCGACGCCGGCGTGCCCGATGGTATCGCTCCGGTGTACTGGAAGGGCTTCATGCCGCGCGTGGGCCTGGCATGGGACCCTACCGGCTCGGGCAAAACCTCCATCCGGGCGGCTTACGGAATCTTTTACGACTCGTTCACCAACGGAGTGGGCGGACCGCTGCAGGCGCCTCTTAGCGCCCTCCCGTGGACGCAGGCGCGGCAACTCTCCCCGCCCATTAATTTCACCGACCCGTGGAATGGCCAAAATCCCTTCGCGCCGAATTCCTTTCCTCAGCCGACCACCGTTCTGACTGTCGAAAACGGAATGCGGCCGCCGTATGCGCAGGACTGGAACTTTTCCATCCAGCGGTCGTTTGGCAAGGACTACCTGTTGGATGTCCGGTACATCGGCAACAAGGGAACCCGCCTGCCGCGAATGATCGAAGCCAATCCGTCCGTCTTCGGTCCCGGCGCCACGTCGGGGAACGAGGATCAGCGGCGGCTTGACGCCGGTTGCCACGGTCCCCAGGGGCCATGCGATTTTGCGTCCGTCGGGCTGGTTACCAATTCCACCAGCTCCACCTATCACGCGGCGCAGGCAGCACTGTCGCGGCGCTTCAATAACGGACTCTCGTTCCTGGCTTCCTACACGTTTTCGAAGTCGCTCGATTATGTTTCGAGCTTCAACGTCTCCGGGTCCGCGCCGCGGCTGGTTGCCGGCGAAAACGACCTCGCGCAGAATCCCTTCAACCTGAACGCGGAACACGGTCCCTCGCTGTTCGACGCGCGTCACCGGTTCGTGTTCAGCGGCAGTTATCAGATTCCGTACCGGCGGCGGGCGAATGGTCTGGCCCACGCCGCTTTGGCCGGCTGGCAATTGAACACAATAGCCAACTTCTCATCGGGAACGCCATTCACCGTCTACGACAGCGCCAATGTTGCGCTGCAAGGGTCGTCGCCCGAGATTACAGGGTTTGTCTCAAGCCGGCCCGATCTGGTGTCCGACCCGAACCTGGGGCCGCACACAGCCGATCAATGGGTAAGCCGTTCCGCATTTCAGCGCCTGGACCCGGTGACGCAGGCCGGACAGTTCGGCAACGAGGGACGCAACGCCGTGCGCGGCCCCGGCATTTCCAACATCGACGTGTCACTGCTCAAAATGTTTGCCTTGACCGAGCGCGCGCGCCTGCAGTTCCGCGCCGAGTGCTTCAATCTGGCCAACCACGCGAACTTCGGACTGCCGGACAACGACATTGCTTCTCCAAATTTCGGCCATGTACTGGAGGCAGGCGCTCCCCGGCTGATGCAGTTCGGCATTAAACTGATCTATTAATCCAACAGGCGATTCGAAATCGACATGAGTGATCAGGCGAAACCGACAGTCAAGATGGAACCGATGTTCCTTCCCGGCGTGGAGAGCAATCCGCAACCGGGCCCCTACACCGACGCCCTGCGGATGATGCAGGCGGCGGGCCCCGAGTACCCGCAAATCTGGCATATGTTCGCGTTCAAGCCGGAGGCGACCGGCCATCTGGCGCGCTTCACACAGGAGATCATGCGCGAACCAGGCCCGTTGAGCCCGTGGCTGCGGGAGTTGATTGCGGCGTTCACCTCCGCGCGTAATCATTGCCCGTTTTGACTGAAGTCTCACGCCGCGGTCGCGGCGGTGCTTTTGGAAAGGGAGAGCGCTACACCGGTCAACGGAGAAGAGTTCATCGCTCAAGTGATTCGCGATCCGGAAACGTCCGCCCTGAGTGACAAGGAGAAAGCGCTTCTCCGCTTCGTCGATCGGGTGAATCGCCACTCACCGGAGATCACGGCGGAGGACATGCAACCTCTGTACGCCGCAGGCTGGGACGACGCGGCCATTTACTATGCCATCACGGTGTGCGCTCTGTTCAACTTCTACAATCGCTGGGTGGATGCCAGCGGCGTGCACGCACTCTCGGATGAGACTCACCGTCAGGGTGGAAAGCGGTCGGCGAACATCGGCTATGTCAGGAAGTGACTCTTCGTGACACTAGTCTAGTCTATAGTCTAGGGCTTTCAGCGGTTCAGGACCAGGCGGAAGTGCACCGGGTCGTGCCGGATGTCCGGACGCCGTATCCCTGCCAGCAGCGCCAGCCGGTCCATGCTCACGCGGCGCCGCTTCAGGCGTGCACGAGCAGGGATAAAGACCGCAGCGTCGAAGCCCACTCCGCGCGTGTGGTCGGAATACGATACCGGCCTCTGTGTTTCCAGCAGGTGATGACGCGCGAATTCTTCCCCGACTTCCGCCCGCAGCGCCTGGCATCCCTTTTCCAGGCGATGGCGAAGTCCCAGCATCCACTTGTCCCAAACGGCCTGGAGGTGGTCCTGATATGCCGTCGGACGGTAGGCGGATTTCAGATCGAGCGTACCTCCCGCGGATGTCACCGCAAGCTGAAACCGCGTCAGAGCGCGTACCGTCGCAGGCGTCAGGCCCGCGGTGTCGATTACGCCCGCAGTGCCTACGCCGGCCTCGAATGCAATCGCATCCGGATCGTCGATGGCCGGCAGGGCTGCCACGCTGCACATCGAATGCGGCGCCAACACGGAAAGGCGGAGCGATTGCAGCACGCCCTCGCCGGCCGGCCCAAACCACCGAAGCGTCGGCAATTGCCAGAGCATATCGTTCCCGGCCTCCCCGGATGGCGTCGCATTCGCCGCCGGAAGGCTCTGTTGAGCCACCGCCAGGCAACTGCAAACAATCAGGTAAGCAAACGCACGACCGAAGGACTGATAAGAAAACAAATGCTGAACTCCCGTGGATGGTATAGATTATATCTTCCCAACCATAGCATCCGGAGGCTGGCCCGGACATCTACCAGACTGCGGGAAATTCCTCACCCTCATTTGCGGGGGGCCATGCCGGGAGTTCAGCCCGGAAAGTCCGAACGCCTCAAGCTTTCAGCCGACACATGCTGTTTGAATTCGATCCACCGCGGGGCGGCCTCGCGCTCTTCGTCGGGCCGGTTCATCGTGAAGGCGGCTACCAGCCTTTCCCGCTGAAGCCACCATACGCTAAAACTGGTGCTTCCCAGGTCGCCGCGCTCCACAATCTCGCTCGCGCCTGAAGGGTCTCCCCAGACCTCGTATGAAAGGTCGAAAACGTCGGAAAAGAAATACGGGACGTGCAGGAATGGCGTACGTTCGCCCGCCAGGGCCCGGGCGCAGTGTTGACCCTGCGACACCGCGTTATCCCAGTGCTCCACGCGCCGCCGCTTGCCGAACAGCGTGTCCTGATAATTGGCCACGTCGCCGGCCGCCCAAATGTCACGCTGGTTGGTCTCCAGGTACTCGTTTACCATTACGCCATCAGCCACTTCGATCCCGCTGTCGGCCAATAGCTCCGTGACCGGCCGCACGCCGATTCCCGCGACCACCAGGTCGCACGCCACCGTCCGATCGCCGTCCAGCGCCGCTGACGATACAGCGCCATCGCCGCGCAACTCGGCCACCGTCGCCTGTTTGATGAACTGCACGCCCCGCGCCGCGTAGTAGCTCTCGAAAAACCGGGACATCGCGGGCGTGAAGAATTTCTTCCAGATGCGGTCTTCGCGCAGCACCATTGTGATCGCGATCCCCTTCTGCGCGAGCACCGACGCCACTTCCATCCCGATAAATCCGCTGCCGGCGACCAGCGCCCGTTTGGCACTGGCGGCGTGCGCGCGAATGCGCCCGGCATCTTCCATCGATCGCAGGTAGTAAATGCCCGCCAGATCGCTGCCAGGCACGTCCAGCGTCTTCACGCGCGCCCCGGTTGCGATAATCAGTCTCTCGAAACCGAGATCCTCACCAGATCGCAAGCGAAGAAGTTTTCGGCCGGCGTCGATTCCATCCGCTTCGCAGTGGAGTCTCACTTCAATTTCGTGTTCGCGATAAAAATCTTCCGGGTTGATCCGTATGCCGGCTTCGGTGTCTTTTCCGGCAAGGAAACCTTTCGACAGCGGCGGCCGTTCGTATGGGAGCGAAGTATCGGCCGACACGATCGTAAGTTCGCCCGGCTTCAGTCCGTTCTCGACCAATTGCTTCGCGGCATACCCGGCGACCATTCCTCCGCCCAGAATCGCGTATTTCGATATCTTCATGCTCCCATTATGGCCATCAAATGCGTTAAAGGGTCCGTAAGTATTCCACCAGATCGTTCTTCTCGTCGTCAGTGAGCCCGGTCCCTAAAAAGTCATCATAGTGATCGACCACTGCCCGCAGAGTGGGGAATCTCCCATCGTGAAAGAAGCCGCCCTTCTGATGGGTCAAGAGACCCCTCAAGGGGGCTGTCCGATAGCCCTTGGCGGGCGACCGGTTCGCCTGAAAATCGTCAATCCCGATCTCCTGCGGCGTGTGCAGGTTATATCCGGGTTCGGTGAACAGCGGCGGAACGTGGCAGGCGGCGCACTTCGCCTTGCCGTTGAAGAGGGCTTGTCCACGCCTGGCCGTAAAGCTAAAGACGCCGATTTCGACTGACGGCGGCGCGGGAATGGCAAGCTGATAAAAGTGGAGAGCGGCCAGCTTGGAAGTGATCAAATCGGAATCGGCGCGCACATTTCCAAAACCGGCTTTGGCCGCGATGGGGAATTGCGTGGCGTCATTCAGGCGTTCATCGAAGAACGTCCCTTTTCCGTGCATCTCCAAATTCGCCACAAACGCATTCCAGTAAGTGGTCTGGCCGTATCCGGTCCACGTGCCCAGGTTTACGCCGGCCAGTCCGAAGGCGGGTGGAATCAGGACCGCTCCGGATTGTCCGTCCGGGCGGAAAGCTTTACCATCCAGCAACAGCTCCGCGTCGAATTTCCCCGGCCCCCAACTGTTCAGCACGGTTCGCACCGTCGCGTCATCCGCTCCCAGAAGTTTGGTCAGGACGCTCAAGTCGGGGGCCAGGGCTACGATGGCGCCGACGTTGAGATCGCGGTTGGCCCAGCCGTCCAGGCGATGGCCGACGCTCGGGGCCAACGAATCGTCCACGGTCGAGTGGCACAGGGCGCATTGAACGCCCATGGACTGTAGTTGTTTTCCGTCCGGACTAAAGAAACCAGTGATGCCTACGACGGCATTCAGGCTCATCAGCGCCAGCGTGGTTGCCGGATCGGTCAAATCGACCGTTCCCGCTTTAAGGCCGGATACGATGGCTGGCGGCAAGGCGTCAACGTCCACCTTCAGCCCGACAGCCAACGCGGTTTTTGGGCTAACGCCGGGCCCTACCCCTCCCAGTTTGGCGCCGGCCACCGCCTGGTGAAGCTTGATGGTATCCCCCCAGTAGGCCTCGTCGCCGAAGGTGTCGAAGCGGAAAATTTTCCGGCCATCGTTCACCATCGCTTGGGCGTTGTCCGCAATCGGGTCGGCTGGTTGCGGCGATTGCGCGGCTACCCTGCGGCTCAGTGTAAGGCCGGCGCTTCCAACGGCAATAATCAGCACAGCTCCCGCTGCGATCCTGTTCTTGTGGCGCATAGAAACTCCTTCTTTCCAGTCCAGAGCGTCGAAGCGCCGTTTGGTTACACTTTTATGTGTAACTTGCAGCCTTCAATTTACTCTGTAAGGTTTGATACCGGGAGGAGGTATAAAATTGGACACCGTGTCCGATGAGCAGCTTGTGGAGCGTGTCCGCGGCGGCGAAACAGAACTCTATGAACTCCTGATGCGCCGTTACAACCAACGGCTATATCGCGTCGCCACGAGTGTCTTGCGAAACGCCGGGGAGGCCGAAGACGTGGTGCAGGAAGCGTTCGTTCGCGCCTACGCGCACCTTGACCAGTTTTTGGGCACGGCCAAATTTTCCACCTGGCTGACGAAGATCGCATTCTACGAATCGTTGGCGCGCTTGCGGCAACGGAATCGGCTTTCAAACGATAGCCCCGGTGACGGGCCGGAACAGCCCGGCATCATGGAAGGTCTGACCTCTTCGATGCCCGGGCCCGAGGAACAAGTCATTGAGAAGCAGGCAGTGGAAATTTTGGAGGACGCCGTGGACGCCTTACCGGATAACCTTCGCTCGGTATACATGATGAGAGAGATCGAAGAGATGAGCACGGCGGAGACAGCGGAATGTCTCGGCCTTACCGAGGCGGCGGCAAAAATCCGTCTGCACCGTGCGCGCAGGTTGCTGCGCCGGCAGTTATACGCGCGTGTCGGGGCCGTAAGCGGCCAGGCCTATCGATTTCTCGGAGTGCGTTGCAACCGGGTAGTTCATGCCGTCATGCAGCGAATCGCGCCGCCCGCCGGGAATTAGCCTAGACTGGTGTAGGAAGTCAACCGAAAGGAATATAACTCATGACTTACTACGGAGCCAAAGATCTGGCCGATAGTTTTCGTACTGTGCGGAAGAACACCATCGCGGTAGCCGAGGACATTCCAGAGAATCAGTACGGTTTTCGGGCCGCTCCCGAGACACGAACCGTGGCGCAGTCGCTGGTGCACATTGCAGTGGCCCCGCGCATGCCGCAGCAGATTCACCGCGTGGAAAAGCGAACCACGCTCGAGGGCTTCAATTTCCCCGGTTTCTTTGAGGGGATCGTCGCAGAGGAACAGAAGCCGCGCTCCAAGGCCGAGATTGTGGCGCTGTTGCACACTGAGGGCGACGCGATGGCCCAGTGGCTGGAAGGACTGACTGACGACTTTCTGGCGCAGCGCGTGACGTTGCCACAGGGAATGAACCCCGCCAGCAAAACGCGATTCGAGATGCTGCTGAGCGCCAAGGAGCACGAGATGCACCACCGCGCCCAGTTGATGGTGAGCGAACGGATGCTGGGCATTGTGCCGCACCTGACGCGCCAGATGCAGGAGCGTATCGCGGCCATGCAAGCCGGAACTACCCAAACCGGTAAGGCTGGGGCGTAGGTAACGGGCTGGGTAGCGCCGGCGTCCTTAAGACCCGACCGATGCGGGGTCTAGCCGCCGGTTCAATATTTCGGAACGCTGGGGTCCACCTGGTCGCTCCAGGCTAGAATGCCGCCCTTCATATTCCGCACGTGCTCAAAGCCGGCCTGCTTCAGAATGCCGCAGGCCTTCGCGCTGCGCATCCCGCTCTTGCAGTGGATCACGATGTCGGCGTTCTTGTCGAACTCATCCAGGCGCCTGGCCACTTCGCCCAGCGGCACCAGCTTAGCGCCTGGAATGCTCGCGATCTGGTATTCATGCGGCTCGCGCACGTCCAGCAGCACGAAGCTGTCGCCGCGATCGAGCATGGCCTTCACTTCCGTTACTTCGATTTCGCCTTCAGTCACCTTCGGCTCCTGTGCGGGAATTCCGCAGAACTGTTGATAGTCGATCAGCTTGGTGATGGTCCGGTGCTCGCCGCACACGGGGCACTCGGGGTTCTTGCGCAGCTTCAATTCGCGGAAGCGCATGCCGAGCGCGTCGTATAGCAGCAGGCGGCCCACCAGCGGTTCGCCGATTCCCAGAATCAGCTTCACGGTTTCGGTGGCCTGGATGAGCCCGATGGTGCCCGGCAGAATTCCCAGCACGCCGCCCTCGGCGCAACTCGGCACCAGTCCGGGAGGCGGTGGCTCGGGGTACAGGCAGCGATAGCAGGGGCCGCCTTCATAAGCGAACACCGTCGCCTGGCCTTCAAAGCGGAAGATGGATCCGTAGACGTTGGGCTTGTTCAGCAGCACGCAGGCGTCGTTCACCAGGTAGCGCGTGGGAAAATTGTCGGTGCCGTCCACCACCAGATCGTAATCCTTGAGGATATCGAGCGCGTTCTCGCTTGAGAGCGCCACGTTGTGCTTCGCGATGCGCACGTTGGGATTGATGGCCAGCATCTTTTCAGCGGCGGAATCGATTTTGTTGCGGCCCACGTCTTTGGTGGAATGGATCACCTGGCGCTGCAGGTTGGTGAAATCGACCGTGTCGAAATCCACCAGGCCAATGCGGCCCACTCCGGCGGCGGCCAGGTACAAGCCCAGAGGCGCGCCCAGGCCGCCCGCGCCCACCAGCAGCACTTTCGCGGCCTTGAGCTTCTTCTGGCCCTCGATGCCGACCTCGGGGATGATCAGGTGGCGGCTGTAGCGCAGGATCTCTTCGTTCGAAAGGGTGACCTCTTCAGGCGGCGCCGCCACCGAAGATCCTCCGGCGATGGAGGGTACCAGTGAGATGGTGTCGCCGTCTTTCGCGGGGGTAGCGTCTTTGCCCAGGTAGCGGATGTCTTCGTCGTTCAGATAGACGTTGACGAAGCTGCGCAGCTTGCCTTCGTCGTTGAAGATCTGCTTGCGCAGGTCGGCGTATTGCGCGGTGAGCGCGCTCAGCACTTCGCCCACCGTGGCGCCGGGAACGGTCACCGAATCCTGCTTGCCGGTGAATTGCCTCAGGGGCGTCGGAATCAGAACTTTGGCCATATCAGTAAATCAACTCCTCTTTTGCCGCTTCGGTCTGGTCGAAGTTCGGCAGCCAGCTATTGGCGTGGTGGAATTCGCCTTTTTGAATGGATAGCACGACAAACGAATACCACGGACACGAATTTTGCAGATCCGTTTTCGAAAAATAAGCGTCGCAATCGGGGTGCGAGTGGTAGATCCCGATCAGGTCCATGTGGCGCTCGCGGGCGGCCTTGTCGGCGGCCAGCAGGTCCTCGGGACGCAATTCGTAGCGCGCGGCCTGGGCCCCTGCGAAGGCATTTTCCAGGCGCATGGCGGCGCTCACGGTCTTATCGCCTGCATTGTCGCCTAACATGGCGCCGCAGCATTCGTTGGGATAGCTCTCGCGGGCGTGCGCCACCATGGCGGCCCAGGGTTCGGCTTCGATGCGGATCATTCCTCGTCCCAGAAGTGTTCGCTCAGATATTTCTCGGCGCTGTCGCACAGCACGGTTACGATGGTGGCCGTTTCGCCGCGGGCGGCCAGGTCGCGCGCCAGCAGCGTAGCGGCGTGCACATTGCAGCCCGATGAGATTCCCACCAGCAGGCCTTCTTCGCGCGCCAGGCGGCGGACCATCCTGTAGGCGTCCTCGGTTTCGATCCACAGGTTGCCGTCGGCCAGCGTTTCATCGTAGATGCCGGGCACGATGGCCGTGGGCATGTGCTTGAGGCCTTCCAATCCGTGGAAGCCGCTGGAGGGCTGCGCCGAGATGCACTGGACGCCGGGCAGATCGCGCTTCAGGCGGCGGCTGGTGCCCATGAACGTGCCGCTGGTGCCCATGGCGGCCACGAAGTGCGTGATCCGGCCGCCGGTCTGTTCAATGATCTCGGGGCCGGTGCCCTCGAAATGGGCCTTCCAGTTGGCCGGGTTGTTGTACTGGTCGGGATAGAAGTACCGGTCGGGGTCGGCCCTGTAGATCTGGCGGACCATGCGGATGGCGCCGTCGGAGCCCTCGCCGGCGTCACTGAAGACCATCGCGGCGCCGTAAGCTTTCAAGATCCGCTTGCGCTCTTCGGAGGCGTTCATTGGCAGCACCAGTTGCACCTTGTAGCCGCGGTTGGCGCCGATCATGGCATAGGCGATGCCGGTATTGCCGCTGGTGGAATCGAGAATGGTGCGATCGTGATTCAGTTTGCCGGAGCGCTCGCCGTCCAGAACCATATGGCGCGCGGCGCGGTCTTTCACCGAGCCGCCGGGATTGAAGTATTCCGCTTTGCCGAAGATCTCGATTTCCGGGAACTCCAGCGGAATTCTCTCCAGGCGCAGCAGCGGCGTATTGCCGATGGTGGCGAGCAGAGGCTCGGCTTGCCTGCGGGCGAGTTGGGGGATGGGGAGAGCCTGCGCCATAGCCACCTGTTCGATTCTTTGGGCGGCGGTCCGGATGCGAATATCGCATGCCGCTCGATCCAAAGGAATTATCATAGCAGCCCGCGATAGAAGTGCAAAACAATGTCTCGCCAAGGCACAAAGAACCGCAAAGGCCGCAAAGAAGAATCTCCCTGTTTTCTTGGCGTTCTTTGCGGTACTTGGCGGCTTGGCGAGAAACAATTCTTGCCGTTCTGAATTTTTCAGCTTCTGAACTGTTGTAGTATAATATATCGTATATGGCACAAATCACGCTCTACTTGCCGGACGAGGTCGAGAACAAGGCGCGCAAGGCCGCCAGGGCGCAGAAGACGTCCGTAAGCCGTTGGATTGCGGATCAGATCAAACACAACCTCGAGGAGTCCCTCCCACAGTCGTGGATAGACGCTGCCGGCGCTTCTCCGGACTTCCCGGACGTGGCAGACCTTCGAAAGGGCTATGGCAAAGACGCTCCCAGGGAGTCTTTCGATTGACCTTGCTCGATACCAATATCGTCGTTTTTTACTTCAAGGGCATGCCTTCAGTCGTGGCCAGAATCCTGGCCATGGAAGGGCCCGAGCTCGCGATTCCGAGTGTGGTCGCCTACGAATTAGAATACGGAACACTCAAAGCCACGGGTCCGCGCCGCAAGGAGATCCTCACCCGATTGCTGAAGGATAGTGTCCAGGTTCCATTCGATCGCGAGGCCGCCCATGAGGCTGCGCGCATTCGCATCGAACTGGAAAAGCATGGCTCAGTGATCGGGCCGATGGATTTGCTGATCGCCGGAACGGCGTTAAGCCGAGGCGCGGTTCTGGTGACCAACAACACCAAGGAGTTTTCCAGGGTAAAGGGGCTGCGGCTCGCGGACTGGACCAGTTAGTTTTGGGAACCTGAAGGCCCGGGCATCACACGAATGCGCGCGGTATGCCCGGGCAGTTTTTGTTGCGGGAAGAGGGTAAAGGGCTTGCGCCGGACCTATAGCCCGCGCGAAGTCCGTTTTTTCCGCATCAGATTCAGAAGGAACATCCCGCCTAAAACAAAAATTCCAGTGGACGGTTCAGGAATCGGCCCCAAGGCAAAGTCCGTGACTGCGTTGGTCCCATCGTTGGTGAGTGTCTGGTAGCTGTTTGGACCATTCGAGAAGATATTTAGCTCCAAACCTGTCCCAAAACTAAAAAGTAGCCCGCCATTTAGGAGGATAGGGTTGCTACTCGGAAGCACTTGATCATCATAAAAGAAAGCCCCGGAAGGACTTGTCGCATTGCCTGGCGCGTTAGGATTTGCAATCAAAGTGATGGCGATCCCGTTGAATGTACCGCTGCCCGAAATCGCAGTGAAAGTAGTACCGTCGCCATTTAGGGTTGCGTTCAATGTTCCGCTGATATCAACGCCAGGGCCAATATCCGTGAAAGTGAAAATCGGGTCAGCGCCGGCCAGGAAGGCCGCAGCCTGCGATGTTAACGGTGTCAACACCGTGCTTGACATCCCGATTAACCCGGCATGCGCCGCGCTTGCCATTGTGAGAACCGCAATTGCACCAAAAATCCTGCGGCTGAATGCGTTAGACGTCATATTTTATCCCTCTTTCGCGGAACCAAACCTGCGAACCCCGCGTGAACTGTATTCAACATACAACGGTTTTCTCCAGGTTTCACCTGAAAAATGTTTGTTCACTTTTATCTGGCGTACTGGCTGATACAGATGCGGACTATTGGAGAACGATAATCTACATTACGCCTTGGGCGAACGTCCCTTTCGCCGTCTCCACATGGCCGGGGGGCTCATATTTCGGGTTACGGCAGACAGGCCGGGAGGCCTGTCCTACTGCGAAAT